>ORMF010561864.1_pt1 | contig 22837 bp, 18 predicted proteins | sample 1779871 | NCBI WGS metagenome assembly ORMF01 (sample SAMEA104232316, study PRJEB22302) | groundwater metagenome | biome: forest; feature: aquifer; material: groundwater | place: USA | collected 2011-08-07 | depth 5.4 m | reverse complement strand
GGCAGACGCTCACAGCTTAATTAGGCTGCGAGAGCGTACTGAGAATCCGCAGTTAACGGATGTTCCATCGGATTAACGAGTCAATGGAGCTCGGCATGCATCCCGCAATCCCGTCCCCCCGTCGAAGCCGTGTCGCCCCCGTGGAGATGATCGCGCGCAGGGTCCGTGGCCTGCGTGATTGAGACTCCATCGATTGTACGGGCGCGCCGGAGGCGAGTCAAATACTCAGGGCTCAGCGACTTAGCCGTATAATTGCCTAGCGTTTCGGTCCACCAGAGCGTGACATTCGACGAGCAAATTGGACAGGCGCTCGACAAGGTGTTGTCGAGCCTTCGCACCCACCTAGACACTGATCTTCGGGCCTTTACGCACGAGCTCGTGCGCGCCGCCCTCGAAGAGCGGACCCGTGCGGCCTCGCAGGCTGCCGAGGCCGCCGCCGCCGAGGTACGTCGCCAGGCGGAAGGGCAGTTTGCTCAGTTACGCGAGGCCGCCCAAGGTCAGGCGGCCGAGCTGCGTCGAACGGCGGAGGCGCAACTCCACGAGCTGCGCACGGTATTTCAACGCCAGCTCGACGAGGTCAAGCGCGCCGCGCATGAGAAGGTCGAAGAGGCGAATCGCGTTGCACACGCGCAGATCGAATCCTCCCGTCAGCTCGCCACTGTCGAAATAGACGACGCGCGTCGCGTCGCTGCGACGCAGGTGGACGATGTCCAACGGTTGATGGATGAGCGGCTGGCGCAGACGCGCGGCGAGCTGGAAGCGCGTCTCGCCGATGTACGACGCGAGGCCGAAGCCCAGGTGCAGGCCGTGCGGGCAGACAGCGAGAGCATTCGCCGCGAGGAATCCAGGGTGGCCGAAGAGATCATCATCGAACGGCTGGCTGAGGCACAGGCAGCGGCGGCACGCGATCTGGACGATTCGGTGGCCCGCGCCAGAGGCGACGCTCAACGCGCGGAAGTGGCACATACGGCCCGGCTGGCCGACGCGATCCGCACGCTCGATCGCGGACGCTCGCTGGGGGACGTGCTCGACACGCTCGGGCAGAGCGCCGGCCGGGAAGTGGACCGTGCAGCGGTGCTCATCCTCCGCGGCGAAGCCCTGCGAGGCTGGCGTCTCACGAATTTCGCCGTCGACAGCGAGGCGCGGGCCCTGACGCTCTCCTTCGACGCGGCGGGAGTGCTCGGAACGGTCGTGCGAACGGGCCGGCCGGCAGCAGGACTCTTTACGCCGGCTGGCGGTCCCGACGGGGCCGTGCTGCCAGCCTTTGCGAGAAGCGAGACGAGCCGCCACGCGCTGGCCTTTCCGATCACCGTGGGCGGCCAGGTTGTGGCGGTGCTGTACGGTGACAGTCCCGCTCTGGAGGCGACCTCCACGACGGCTCGCTGGCCTGCGATACTAGAAATGCTGGGACGCCACTCCAGCCGCGTGCTGGAGGCGATGACGGTGCGCCAGGCCGCAGCGCTTGGAACGCCGACTGCACTGGCGCCGCCGTCCATGGGGTAACACTTTGAGTGTCAACGTATCAGGAGGAAGACGGAAGAAGTTAGAAGGAAGAGCGCACTCTTCCTCCTTCCTGCTATCTCCTGCATTCTGTCTTGCGCTTACCTGCCTGGCATCCGGCCACGGCGTAAGCTCTCAGGAGTTGACCGCGACCGGGCAGCAGATTCAACCGGTGCGTCCGACCGCAGGGAATGCTATGCCGGCGCGACTCGGCCCGACCATGCATCCGCCTGTCCCGCATGACTCCTCGCAATTCCTGCTACTGCCGTCCGTGTCTGCCGCGCGCCACGCGGAGTCCGCAGCCGAGGACTTTGCCCGAGGCCTGAAGTTCCTGTTGGATGGGGAGTATGCGGCCGCGCTGTCGCTTGTCAGCTCGCCGGCTTTGACGTCGACGCCGCTCGCCGATTATGCGGAGTACTACAAAGGCCTGGCCTTGCTGGGTCTCGAGCGCTTCGAGGCAGCCGAAGACACGTTCGACGACCTCGAAGACCGCGACCTGACCGGCTATCTGGCGCAGGCCGTGCCGCTCCGTGAAGCGGAAGTCGCCATGCTCCGTAACAAACCTAGTGAGGCTCTCGCGATACTGGAGGACCTCGCCCGCGAAAAAATCACGGCGCCGGAAGACCTCCTGCTCCGAATCGCACGCGCGGCGGAGGAAGCTCGTCAGATCGACCGAGCGCTCGCTGTGTATCGCCGTCTCTATTTCGAATTCCCGCTCAGTGCGGAGGCGGAGATCGCTGAGGCGGAGATCAATCGTCTGGACGCACCGTCCCTGCTTACGCCCGACAGGTTTCAACTCGAACTCGGTCGCGCGGAGCGGCTGTTCGGCGGGAAGCGTTATGGTCCCGCTCGCGACGCATTTTCCAGGCTCGCGAAGCTGGCTCGTGGCGATGACAAGGAGCTCGTCGGCATTCGACTCGCCGAATGTGACTACTATTTGAAGCGCTATCGCGCTTCCGTTGATGCGTTGCGGCCGTATCTCGACGACTCCAAACGGGAAGCCGAGGCCCGCTTCTTTCACTTGACCGGCCTGCGCGCGCTCGGCAATGAGTCCACCTATGTCGCGCTTGCGCGCGAACTGATCGCCGACTTCCCAACCGACTCGTGGGCGGAGGAAGCGCTCCAAAACCTCGCCACCCACTACGTCGTCGACGATGACGATGCTGAGGCGGATCGCGTGTTCCGTCAGCTTTACGAGCAGTTTCCGAACAGTCCGCATTCGCAGCGAGCGGCTTGGAAGATCGGGTGGAGCTCGTACAAGTCGGGACGGTTTGCCGAAACCGCGCGTATTTTCGAGGAGGCCGCGGCGCGTTTCCCGCGGGCCGATCTGCGGCCGGCATGGTTGTACTGGTCGGCCCGCGCGCACGATCGCGCCGGCAACGCCTCAGAGGCTGTTGCGCGATACGGGCTCGCGCTCACCGACTATCAGAATTCCTACTACGGCCGACGTGCGGCACAGCGGCTCGCCGGCCGAGCAGCCGCCGCGGTGACCCCGATGTTCACGGCGTCTGCCGATGCCGCGGCGACCGTCCCGACCGACACGGTCATCCGCGAGCTGATCCGGATTGGGTTGTACGACGACGCGCTGCAGGAGCTGCAGTACGCGCAGCGGGTGTGGGGGCCTTCGCCGGCCCTGCAGGCGACCACCGCGTGGGTGCACCACCAGCAGGGGTTGACGCTCGATTCGTGGGATCGATTCAACCGGATCCGCGGAGCCATCAACGAGATGAAGCGGGCGTATCCGCACTACATCGCGGCGGGCGGCGAATCGCTTCCGCCCGACGTACTTCGTATCGTGTTCCCGCTCGATTACTGGCCGCTGATCGAGAAGTACTCGAAGCAGCACGGGCTCGATCCGTATCTGATGACCGCACTGGTGGCGCAGGAGTCCACGTTTACCCGCGACGTCCGGTCACCTGCAAACGCTGTGGGGCTGATGCAGCTTATGGCACCAACGGCGCGGGCGGTTGCGCGCAAGCTCGGTATCCGGTACTCAGCCGCTGCGCTCACCCAGCCCGAAACGAACATCCGGCTCGGAATGAAGTATTTCGACGACATGGTGGAGCAGTTCGGCGGGGCGCACTTCGCGCTCGCAGGCTACAACGCAGGTCCACATCGTGTCGTGCGCTGGAGGGCGGAGAAGCCGGACCTCGAAGAGGATGAGTTCATCGACGACATTCCGTTTCCAGAGACGCAGAACTACGTGAAACGGATCCTCGGGACCGCGGAAGATTATCGGCGCCTGTACGGCGGCGGCGTGCTGAAGCCCGTCAGCACGACGTCGAAGGCTCCGGCCGCTGCGGCGAAGGCGACGGCAAAAAAACCGGCAGTCAAGTCGGCGCCGAAGCGGCCATCCCGCAAGCCCCCGTCAGCCTCGGCCGGGGCGCTTTGAGCGGCGTCGAAAGGCGCTGATCGATGGACCGCCTGCTCGAACTCACGAGTCGAGCCGAGTCCGAGCATTTCTGGTTTCGCGGATTCCGTCGTTTTGTCGCGCCGGCGCTGCAGGACGCGGCCGCCGGCCGCACCACCCTGACCCTCCTCGACTGCGGCTGCGGCACCGGCTACAACCTGCGCCTCCTGTCGCCGTACGGCCGAGTCTTCGGCATGGACCTCACGGCAGCAGGACTGGCGCTCGCGCGCACCGCAGGGCGGCCCGTGGCGCGCGCCGACGCCACCAGCATCCCCTTCCGAGACGCGACCTTCGACATCGTCACCTCGTTCGACATGCTGCAGTGCGTGCCGGATGACACGGCGGCCGTGAGAGAGATGGCGCGCGTGCTGAAGCCCGGCGGACGCCTCGTCGCCACGGTGGCCGCGCTCGAGGTACTGCACGGCGACCACTCCGTGCTGTCTGAAGAAGTCCGCCGCTACACTCGGGAAGGAATAACGATGCTGCTGGGCAGGGCCGGGCTCGAGCCAGTGCGGGTGGCGTATGCCTTTGCGAGCCTGTTTCCGATGATGCTGGGCGTGCGGGTCGCGCAGCGGCTGTGGCACGGTTCCAGCGCCGCGGGAGAGACGGAGATCACGGTGCCGCCGTGGCCGGTGAACGCCGCCCTGACGGCGCTGGTCAGGGCAGAGGCAGCGCTCACGTGCTGCGTCTCGCTCCCGTTTGGGAGCTCGCTGGTAGTGTTGGCGAAGCAACGTACGTAGGCCGGGTCCTGTTCTGTGGACCCGGCAGGACGGCGCAGGACGGCGGGTCTAAAGAGCAAGACCCGCCCTACGCACCGGCGACCGTTACATTAGAACCGTACAACCCCGCCGAAATAGGGGCCCTTCATCTTGAACGTCCCGGAATCCACGTCGGCACCGTCGTTGGTCAGGTAGTCGACGTCCAGGGAGCGGTAGCCGCCCTGAATGCCGATGTGCCGGCCCAGGTTCAGGGTGCCGTAGATGTCGAAGTCGAAGAACTTGCCCTCGAACTCGTCGCGGGTGATCTTGAGGCCGGTGAACTCGCCGGTGACGGAGACGCTCGATCCAAGGTAGCCCCGCGCGATGCCGCCGATCGTCGGGATCGGTGCGGTTACGTCGGTCGCCGTCGTTCCGACGACCGGGCTCGAGAGCGTGGCTTCAACCGTGTTGTACTTCACGTCACCGAAGACGCCCACGAATCCACGGTCGGTCGAGACCACATCCCATTCGTAGCCGAATCGCATCAACGTCCACTTGAAATCGGTGCTGGCGGGTACGTTCACCGTAAAGGTCCGACCCTGGAACGTGAAGGTCCGATTCACCGTTGTGTCCTTGGCATAGGCAATCGGCACGTACTGGAACCGGATCTTGTGCTTACGGCCTGCCTTCAGGACGCCCTTGAACTCTGTGAACTGCGCGTCCTCGATCGAGAAGATGTCGATCAGATCGACGTCCGTGCTGCCCGCCCCGGCGCGAATCACGATGTCCGGCGACGGCTTCCAGAAGTTCACGCCAAGTTCCACGTGGTAGTCCTCGGGCGATCCGGATCCGGCAACAGAAAACTGCGCTTCCGCGCGGGCGGCAAGCACAACGATGGCGGCGAACACGAAGAAGAAGACGACGAGACGTCGGTTAGGCATGCTGGGGATATCGGCGTCTGAGAACGCCGCCTTTAACAAAAAGGGCCGGCTCGATCCGGCCCGACGAAAACGTCTGTGGGACCGGCATGCGCCGGCCCAACTCTATGATTCGGATGCTTGAAGCGCCTGCGCCTTTGGCGACGACAAGGTGGCAATCCACTTCAGGGCGGCCGTACTGACGATCACGACGACGAGAATCATCATGATCACCACGCACACGGTGTCGATCCACCCGACCATATTCTTTGCGGGATCGGGGCCGATGGCGTCGGGCCAGAAACGGCCGGTAACCATCACATAGCCGGCGGAGAGCGTAATCGTCGCCAGCACCGCCATGGGTGCAGCGGTGACCCACGCGTATCTCACCTTGCCCATGTTGATGATGATGGTCGTGCCCACGGTGAGCGCCACCACGCCAAGCAACTGGTTGGCAATCCCGAACATGGGCCAGATCGTGTTGATCTCGCCGGTATAGATCAGATAGCCCCACGCCAGGCAGATGAGGGTTGTCGCAATGACCGACCCGGGCATCCAGTCGGTGCGCGCGAACGGCTTGTAGACGCGTCCCATCGCTTCCTGCAGCAGGAAGCGCGCGACACGCGTGCCGGCATCGATCGTCGTCAGGATGAACAGGGCCTCGAACATGATCGCGAAGTGATACCAATAGGACATCAGCCCGCGCATCCCGGGGAGCGCTGTGAAAATCTGGGCCATGCCGACCGCCAGGGAGACGGCACCACCAGTGCGGCCCGCCACGTTCTCGCCGACCTGATTGGCGAGGTCCGGCAGATTGACGACCGACATCCCCAAGGTCGCGTAGACGGCTGGCGGCGTGTTGATCGCGAAGTAGTCTCCGGGGTGCATCGCCGACGCGGCAATCAGCGCCATCACGCCCACGAGCCCCTCGACCAGCATTGCGCCGTAGCCAATCGGCCGGATGTGCGACTCCTTGTCGATCATCTTCGGTGTCGTGCCCGACGAGATCAGCGAGTGAAAGCCCGAAATCGCTCCGCATGCGATGGTGATGAATGCGATCGGAAAGAGCGGACCGTAGACGACGGGGCCGCCTCCGAAGATGTAATGGGAGTTCAACGCCGGCATGTGGAACTCCGGGTTCACGATGACGACGCCAACGACGAGCGCCGCAATCGTCCCGATCTTCATGAATGAGCTGAGATAGTCGCGCGGCGACAGCAGCAGCCACACCGGGAGCACGGACGCCGCGAACCCGTAGATGGCCATCGCGACGGTGAGCTGGCCACGGGACAGGCGCAGCATGCCGCCCAGAGTGCTATCGGGCTCGTTCAGGACGCCGCCAAAAATCACGGCACCGGCGAGGATGACGATCCCGATGATCGTGGCCTCGGTGATGTGGCCCTTGCGGAACTTGTACATATGCAGGCCCATCATCATCGCGAGCGGGATCGTGATCGCGACGGTGAACAGCGCCCACGGGCTCTCGGCGAGCGCGTTGACGACCACGATGCCGAGACCGGCGATAGCGATGATCACGATGAAGAGAATCGCGATCATGCCCGCCACGCCCGCGACCGGGCCGATCTCATCGCGGGCAATCTGCGCCAGCGACTTGCCGCCGCGGCGTGTGGAGGCCCAAAGGATCACGAAGTCGTGGACCGCTCCCGCCAGACAACAGCCGGCGACGAGCCAGACGAACCCGGGTGCGTACCCGAACTGCGCGGCGAGCGTGGGCCCGACCAGCGGGCCCGCTCCTGAGATAGCCGCAAAGTGATGCCCGAACAGCACCCATTTGCTCGTGGGGTAATAGTTGTGGCCGTCGTACTTCTCGTGTGCCGGCGTGACGCGCGTGTCGTCGAACGCCATGATCTTGGCGGCAATGAAACCGCTGTAGTACCGATAGGCGATCACGAAGACGCAGAGAACGGGGATGACTACGTATAAGGCTCGCATGGCGGTGCATGATATCAGCGGACCCAGAGCGGCGCAATTGCGCCCGCGGGCGTCCAAACTTCGGCAGGAAAGCCACTTATAGGCGCACTCGCCGCCGCCGCGAAGCCGTTCGATATACTGACTGAATGTCACCCGGCCGTCGGCTGCTGCCGTATCTAAGTCCCTATCGCTCGGTCTTCGGCTGGGGGCTGGTGTGCGTCATCACCGCGACGTCGATTCAATTGGCGGCGCCCTGGATCCTGAAGTACGCGGTCGACGATCTCCATTCCGGCGTCACCACGGCGAAGCTGCAGTATTACGCGCTTGCGCTCCTCGGCCTTGCCGCGGTGGGCGGCATCTTCCGGTTCCTGATGCGCCGGATCATCATCGGCGCGTCGCGCGACCTCGAATACGATCTCCGCACCTCGTTCTTCGCGCACCTCCAGCGACTCTCGCTCGGCTACTTCCACCAGCGCCGCACCGGCGACTTGATGTCGCGTGCCACCAACGACCTGGCTGCCGTGCGGATGATGATCGGTCCTGCGGTCATGTACACGTCGAGCACGGTCCTGACCTTCATCGTCGCGATCATCCTGATGCTGTCGATCAACCCGAGGCTCACCCTCGTAGCCCTGATCCCGCTCCCGTTTGTGTCCATTGCCGTGAAGTACTTTGGTGCCGCGATTCACCGGCGGTTCGAGCGCATCCAGGCGCAGCTCTCCGACGTGAGCGCGGTCACCCAGGAGGCGCTGGCCGGCGTGCGGGTGGTGCGGGCGTACGGGCAGGAGCCGTACGAGCTCGAGCGATTCCGCGTCTCAAACGCGGAGCTCGTTGCGCGGAGCCGCCCGTTGGTGCGTCTTCAGGGGGCGTTCTATCCCAGCATGGAGCTGCTGATGGGGCTGAGCGTCCTGTTGATTATCTGGCTGGGCGGTCTTGACGTCCTGCGCGGTCGCATGACCGTGGGCGAGCTCGTGGCGTTCAACACCTACACCTTGATGCTGACCTGGCCGATGATGGCGTTCGGCTGGGTCACAAACCTCGTGCAGCGCGGGCTCGCATCGTGGAAACGGATGCTCGAGGTGCTCGACACGCCGCCGGCGATCACCGACGCCGAAGCCACCGAGGAGCTGACCGACATCGAGGCGGTGAAGGGTCAAGTGGAGTTCAGGAACCTCACGTTCGACTGGGACGACCGTGGCTCGGGACGATCCCGGACTGTGCTCGATCGGATCTCTGCGGTGCTTCCCGCGGGCAGCACCACGGCGATCGTCGGCGCGACGGGGTCAGGAAAATCGACGCTGCTCAACCTCCTCGCTCGGCTGCACGAGCCGCCGCAGGGAACCGGGTTCATCGATGGCGTCGACGTCCGACACATCCCGCTGGCGGTACTCCGGGGTGCGGTGGGGTTCGTGCCGCAGGAGCCGTTCCTCTTCAGCGATACGCTCGCCGAGAACATCGCGTTCGGGGCACGCGGCGATCAGGCAACTCCAGCGCGGATCGAGGAAGCCGGTCGCGTGGCTCGGCTCGACAAGGATGTCGAAGATTTCCCGAAGCGGTACGACACGGTGGTCGGAGAGCGCGGCCTCACGCTGTCCGGCGGGCAGAAGCAACGGACGGCTATCGCCCGCGCCCTCGTCGTCGATCCGAAAATCCTGGTCCTCGACGACGCGTTGTCCGCAGTGGACACGTACACCGAAGAGGAGATCCTCGGACGGCTTGGCGGCGTGATGCGGCAGCGCACATCGATCATCGTGTCACATCGCATTTCCACCGTGCGTCACGCCGACCAGATCCTCGTGCTGGATCAGGGCCGCATCGTCGAGCGCGGCACGCACGATAGCCTGGTCGCGTCGAACGGGCTGTACGCCGACCTTCACAGGCGACAGCTGCTCGAGGAAGAGCTGGCGGCTTCGTAGATGGCTTCTCACGACGACGAGATCATCGGAAAAGCCTACGACGCGCGCCTGATGCGGCGGTTGCTCCCGTACCTGCTGCCGTACTGGAGGGAGATCTCCTTTGCGGTGGCTGCGATCATCGGCCACTCGATGTTTCAACTTGCGCCGCCGTACCTGGTCAAGATCGTCATCGACGAGTACATTCCCGCCGGCAACGCGGCCGGCATCGCCACGATTGCCGGGTTGTTCGGCATCATCCTCGTGGGTTCGTTCGTCCTGCAGTACTTCGAGACGTGGACGCTGCAGATGACCGGCCAGCGCATCATGTACGACATGCGCATGCAGGTGTACGCGCACCTCCAGCGCCTGGATCAGCGGTTTTACGACCGCAATCCGGTCGGGCGTCTGATGACCCGCGTCACGTCAGACGTGGACGTGCTCAACGACCTGCTGACGACGGGATTCGTGTCCGTGTTTGGCGACGTGTTCACGCTGATCGGGATCATGGTCGTCCTCAGCATGATGGATTGGCGGCTCGCGCTCGTGGCCTTCTCGGTGCTGCCATTCACCGTCCTGATCACCCAGTGGTTTCGGCGAAACGTGCGGGAGTCGTACCGCAGCGTGCGGACGTGGATCGCTCGTATCAACGCGTTCCTGCAGGAACGGATCACTGGCACTGGCACCGTGCAGCTGTTCCGGCGGGAGACAAAGGACTTCGCCAGGTTTCAGGAGATTGACGGCCGCCATCGGGACGCGAACGTCGAATCGGTCTTCTACTACGCTGTCTTCTACCCGGCCATCGAGCTCGTCAGCGCGCTGGCGGCGTCGCTCATCATCTGGTTCGGGGGACGATGGGTGATGCAAGATCTGGTGACGCTGGGGTCGCTGGTCGCGTTCCTTCAGTACTCACAGCGATTCTTCCGTCCGATCAGCGACCTCTCCGAGAAGTTCAACACGCTGCAGGCCGCGATGGCCTCGTCGGAACGGATCTTCGGGCTGTTGGACACGCCTGTTGCGATTCGGAGTCCGGAGCGCCCTGCGCTGCCGGCGGTGCAGCGTGGCCGCATCGCGTTCGAGAACGTCACCTTTGCCTATGTGGAAGGGGAGCCGGTGCTGCGCGGTGTCTCCTTTGTCGTCGAGCCCGGGGAGCGGATTGCGATCGTCGGCGCGACCGGTTCCGGAAAGACCACGATCATCAACCTGCTGCTGCGGTTCTACGACGTGCAGCAGGGGCGCATCACCGTGGACGGCGTGGACATTCGCGAGATGAACGTGGACACGCTCCGGGGACTGTTCGGGCTGGTCCTGCAAGACGTCCATCTGTTTTCCGGCACTATCGCGAGTAACGTGAGGCTTGGCCACGAGGGCATCTCGGACGCGGACGTTCAAGCGGCCGTCCGAGCGGTCCACGCCGACGGGTTCATCGATCGCCTGCCGGCCGGCCTCGACACGCCCGTTGCCGAACGGGGGGCGACGCTCTCGGTCGGACAGAAGCAGTTGCTCTCGTTTGCGCGCGCGCTGGCGTTCAACCGCCGCGTGCTCATCCTGGACGAGGCCACGTCGAGCGTGGACACGGAGACGGAGATGCTTATCCGCGACGCGTTGCGCGTGCTCATGCATGGGCGGACGACCATCGCCATTGCACACCGCCTTTCCACGATCCAGGACATGAATCGCATCCTCGTGCTTCACAAGGGACAACTCCGCGAGATGGGATCCCATCAGGAACTGCTAGCTCTGCGCGGGATTTACCACCGGCTCTACCGTCTTCAGTTCAAGGATCCTGGGACCGTGGCGCAGCCCTTCAGGGCTGCCGGCGTCGTGCAGCGCTAAAGCGCTGCGCTACCTCGAGAGAAAGGCTCAGCTCGCTCTTGGGCACCTTCGTTGCTTCAGTACTTCATCGGAGGTGTGTCTGCATGTCTGTAACCCTACGTGCTTCTTTAGTGGTGGCCCTTGTCGCATCGGTGGCCTGCGGCGCCACGACGCGTGATCCCGATCCGGTGTTCACGCCGCAAACGACGCGCGGCTCGTCACCGACGGCGTCTTCCGAACCCGTTCAGGTGGACGGCCGTATGGGCACGGTGCCCGCCGGCACCGAGCTCGACGTGCGGCTTCAGAACACGCTGAGCTCCGAAACCGCCGCCGTCGAGCAGCGCTTCGAAGCCACGACCGCGGTGGACGTAAGACAGGGCAATCGCGTGGTGATGCCCGCGGGCTCGAGGGTACGCGGCGTCGTGAGCGGTGTCGAGAAGGCAGGCCGCCTCGAGCGCACCGGCCGGCTGACGCTCTCCTTCGATAGCATTGTCGTCAACGGCCGCGAGCACGACATTCGTGCGACAGCCACGCAGGTGTTCGAGAGCGGCGGCATTCGTGAGGAAGCCGGCACCGCGGGCGTGGGCGCTGGCATAGGCGGCATCATCGGAGGGATTCTGGGCGGCGTGAAAGGCGCGGTGCTCGGTGCCGTCATTGGGGCGGGCGGCGCGATTGGCGCCACCGACGGCAAGGACATCACGCTTCCCGCCGGCTCGTACATCCGCATCCGGCTCGATACGCCGGTGACGGTCAGATGAAGGAAGGTTACAGCCCTTTTCACATCTACCTAGCCGCGGAGACGCAAAGACGCGGAGGAATGCCAACCAAAATTCCCTCTGCGCCTCTGTGCCTCTGCGGCTCGTAAGTGAAAGATGCTTTAGTTCGGAGCCTTCTCTGCAGGGACGGTTCCTGCGGGAGCGTCCGACGCCGGCGGCGGTGCACCTTCGGCCCCTGTTGCAGGTGCACCCGTCGTCTCGGGCGCTGATTCGATCAGCGCCGGCACTTCCGGCGGCTCAGGACGCCGGCGGGCGGCGTCGCGCCGTCGAAACAGCGTGTCGATCAGGCTCGGTGAGGTCGCGCGGGGATTCCACCCGAGGCGAAGCACCGTGACCTGCACGTGTTTCCGGCCGAAGGCCAGTGCTTCATTGCAGCTCCACATGTACAGGTCGAGGATAGGTCCCTGCACGCTGGGGCCTGTGTCCATAATCGTGTAGACCCCGTTGTACTTCGCGTCTCCGGTGGCCACGCTGACGACGCTGCCGACCGGGAGGAGTCCTGGATCGGCCGCCGCGATGCCCGTTCGCACGTTGACGCCGGAGGCGGTCGTGGTTCCCTTGCAGTAAGCGGTGGCCTCGAAGGGGAGGCGGCTACCTGCAATCACCGACGACGCGTCGCGGAAATTGGCGAGTGAAGCGTCGCGAGAGTCACGGATGGTGACTTCGTAGAGCAACACGAATCCGAGGATGGCGACGACGGTTGCCATCAGCTTGCGCCAGACGGAGCGTGAGATGAGTCGCATCCCCTACCTGAAATGCTCGAATCCGGCCGGGAGCTCGCGGTTGCCCGCTGGCGTCCGCAGCACGAGCGTGGTGTCACGCGTAGCCACGCCGATGCGCGTCAGTGCCAGACCTCCGATCTGCTGACGCACGCCGCGAAGCCGCCCCCGCTGCGACCCCCGGACGGTGAACAGCAGCTCGTAATCGTCGCCGCCTGCGACGGCGCTCATGACCGGATCGGTTCCGTGGCGCTCATACCACGCCCGCGCGGCCGGGTCGATCGGGAGCGCGCTGGCGTCGACAGTGAATCCCACTCCCGACGCGGCCGCAAGCTGCCGGATGCCATCGGCGAGGCCATCACTCAAGTCGATGCACGCGGTGGCGGCGCGATTACGGCCCAGGAGCATTCCCGCGCGCGTGCGCGGCTCGGGGCGCAAGTACCGGTTGTGGAGCAGCCCTTCCGCCGTCGCGGCTTCGCCTCCCGCCCATAATGCCTGGAGCCCCGCCGCTCCCGCGCCGATCGACCCCGTGACATAGAGCTCGTCGCCGGCGCCCACGGCCCCGCGAGTCAAGATCCGTCGCCTGCCTACGGCGCCGATCGCCGCGACGTCGATGACCAGCGGTCCCGGCCCGGCGGCCCCAGGCGCCGCCGATTTCGTGATGTTTCCACCAACGATCGCGACGCGGTGCCGCGCTGCCAGGGCCAGCATGCCGTCGAGGATCGCATCCACGTCGGCCACATTCAGACTGTGAGGCAGTATCAACGACAGCAACGCCGCCCGCGGCTCAGCGCCCATCGCTGCCAGATCGCTGAGATTGACCGCAAGCGCCTTGTGTCCAATCGCGTCGAGCGGACAGAAGCGACGGTCGAAGTGGACGCCTTCTACGAGGGCGTCGGTCGTGAGCACGTCGAGCGCGCGTGGCTGCGGCTCGATGACCGCCGCGTCGTCGCCGGGCCCGACGACCACCCAACGTGGAGCGGTCAGACGTGACGTGATGCGTGCGATGAGCGCATGCTCTCCAAGATCGCGAACGGTCGTCACTCAGTACTCAGAGGAGCCATGGCCACGTCTCAAAAACACTGGAAAACAGGACGCGGTGTGGAAGAGCGACTGGAGCGCAACCGCGAGAGGCCCCGCTTTGCCGTGTGGGGAGGTCGAGTGAACCTGCGAAAAGCAGGTGGAGCCGCTTTTGTCAGCCGCGCTTGAGGCTTCCTCGGAACAGAGGCATGCACAACGCGCGACCTCGCGGCTCGCTTGGGTTTAACGTTGGCTCAGACGAGCCTCCGAAACCATCACGAGCAAAGCAGGGAGCTTCGAGGATCTTAACGTGCGCCCCTGGGGCGGTCAAGGCGCTGCAACTGATTGCAGCCCAGGGAGTTGCGCCAACGCATCGTCCAGCAGCCGCTCCAATCGGAGGGCGCGGTCGTTCAATGTTCCATCGGTTTCGCGCCGCTTCTGTCGGGCTCGAAACAGCTCATCCGCGACGTTCAAGGCGACCAGCACCGCAAGTCCGAGGACATCGCTCGCGGGGGCGGCGTCGGCGGCGGCGCGCATCTTCACATCGACGTACGACGCCAGCTCAGTCACGTAGGTCGCATCGAGCGAACTGCGGATTGGGTAGCGCTGGCCGGCGATTTCGACCGTGATGACGCGGGGTTCAGACATCTAGTGCTTTGAGATCGATGATCTGACAATCGGCATCGATGATCAGGTCATCGGTCATCGATCCTCAAATGGCGAGGCTTTCGATCTGCTGCAGCATTTCGCCGACGCGAGCGCGGATAATGTCGCGCTCCTCGCGCATCGAAATCAGTTCCGCCGCGGCGCCCTCCGTGTCGGACAGCCGAGCGCGCAAGCTGTCGATCTCTTGCGCGAGGCGCACCTGATCATCCGCCGCGCGCGCTTGCTCCGCGCGCAGGCGTGAAATCATAGAGACCAAAAGAGTAATTTTTTCCTCGAGTCGATCGATCGGCTCGAGTTCCACTGAACGCGCCACCGCCTGGTTCGCCATCCGCACAACCTCGCTGAAATAGAACCGCTTCCGCCGAGATGGTGCCACGAACCGGGAGCGACTGCAAGACGTCAGTCGATTTACGACGGAGCCAATCTACTGAGATGATCCGCTCGCTCGTTTCAAAGCGGCGATGAATGCGGGTGCAACGCGAGGCAAGGAGAATCGGTCGGCGGTTTTCAAGCCCTCGGCCGACAGCCGCGAGCGCAACGTCGCGCTGGTCAGCAGCTCCTCGAGCCGGGCGACCATCGCATCGATGTCGCCGACCGGGACCAGGAGCGCGTCACGCCGGTCCGACGCATACTCGGGAACGGCACCGACCGCCGTCGTCACCGACGGACATCCGCACGCCATTGCCTCCAAAGGCGGAAGACCGAAGCCCTCGTACCTGCTCGGATACAGGAGGGCGGCTGATGTCGAGTAGCGCCGCCGCAGGATCGTGTCGTCTGGATGGAACTCGAATGACATCCATGGTGGCAGGTAGTCAGGACGCACGGTCCCGCACACGCGCACCTGCAAATCGGGAATGCGGACCCGAAGGCGGGACAAGGCGGCGATCCCGTCGTCGGCGCCCTTTCGCGGGTCGGGGTGGTACATGAGGAGTACGGAGTTCTTCTCAGCTTGGCCGTCGGGAAAGAAGACACTCGGATCGACCCCGCTCGGAACGACCTCCATGACGGTACAGCCGAACCCTTGCTCGAGCTCCATGCGTACAACGTTGGAGATGGCGATGCGGTAGCACGGGAACGCATAGATTGCTCGAATCCGATCCTCGGGGCCCGTGCCGGTTTCGTGGTGCATTGCGACGTGCACTTTCCTTCCGCGATTGGCCGGCAGGCGTGTTACGTCGCGTGCCGTCGGCCACGCCGTGGCCACGACCACATCGGCTCGGGGCAGGAACATCGCCCGAATCAACGGCACCCGTAGAAGTCGGCATCGGAGCGGCAGCCATGGGACAGTCGCTTCTCTCCGACACTCCTTCCAGAATTCCGTCCACTGTTGCGCGCGCGTGAGATGGAATCGGTACGGCCAGTAGGGATACACGACGGTCGTGTCGTGCCCCGCATCCTGGAGATGATTCGAGAAATCCAGAAGCATCCGGATCCCGCCGGTGAGGTTGACGAACGGCAGAACGACCGTGACTCTCACGTACGAGCAGCGCCCGATCCAGGCAGCAAACCGGGTAAGGACGCTTCCCGGGCCAGTCGCTCTTGATGCGCTTCGGCACGTTCACGGCATCGGCGCCGGTAGGAGGCGTTCTCGGTGGGCGAGAGAGAGAGTGCTCTCAACATCGCCTCGGCGATGTCCTTGGTGTCGTAGGGGTCGAACAGGATGCCGTCGGTGCCCAGCACCTCGGGAAGGGAGCTGACGCGAGAAGCGAGGACGACAGCCGAGGAATGCATCGCTTCGAGGACCGGAAGGCCGAATCCTTCGTAGAGGCTTGGATTGATCACCGCTGAGGCGAAGTGGTACAGGGACGGTAGGTGCTCGGTGGGCACGAACCCCAGTATTCGCACGCGCCGGAAGGCATCCATTCCCGACACGAATTCCCGAAACCCCGAATCCCATCCCTGTGCACCAACGAAGACGAGCAGGAGCTCTTTGGGAATGCGCCCACTTTCCACGAGCGATTCGAACGCCCGGACCAGCCGACGAAGATTCTTCCGCGGTTCGATGGTCCCGAGGCACAAGACGTACGGCGCCGCGATTCGATGCCACGCCACGACGCCCTGATTGAGTTCAGGGTTCACGTACTGCGGGTGCACCGGCATGGGAACGATCGAGACGCTCTCTGGGTACACGGCGATTCGATCGATGATGTCGTGCCTGCTTTGTGCCGACAGGGTTGCTATGGCGTGAGCGTGCCGCTGCACATAGCCCAGGAATTCGTCGAATTCCGCCACATTGGCCCCCGTATGAAGCTCCGGAAGAATCCTGGTGGTCATGTCCTGTACGACCGCGATCCGGCGCGAGTCGCGCCACTTGAATCGTCCCCGCCAGAACAGCACCTCGACCGTGTCTCTCGTGGGCGCCCGTCTGCGCGGCGCGGGGAAACGCCGCCAGAGAAACCGCACGAGGCGCTCGGTGTATCGCAGCCGCGGGTGTCCCGACGCCTGCCGAAAGCGCGCGGCGAGGTCGTCCATCAGCACCGCGGCCTGCACGACGATCAAACCCGTTGCGGCAGCGAGGATGATTGAGTTCGCCCGCGTGAGGCCGAGCGCGATCGACGCCGCGCCTGCCAGCGCGAGTAGCAGCTGCGCTGGCCATCCGAAAAGAAGTTCATGGACGTCCGACCAGTGGAGTGCCCGCCATCCAATCGCGTGAAAACGCACATCCGAACCATCGCTTCCCAGGCGTTCCCGCAGCGCTGCACGGCCGGAGTGCGATGTAGCGACGTGGACGGTGAACGATGGCACCCGATGTTGCGCAAGCCTTCGAATCAACTCCGCAAGTAGGTTGAAGTACCCGGCCTGGGGCCGCCCGAGCGGACTCCCATCGATCCAGAGGTGCGTCGACGGCGTGGTCGCCTGCACGGAGCCCGCCGCCAGAAATGATCTCCTCACGAGCGGCTCCAGGCCGCGGAGGATTCGAATGACGCGACGAGGGGCTCGCCTGGTACGCGCCGATACGCGGCGGATGCCGTTCAGGAGGTTGTGATACGCGACAATTCCTGCTTCGACAGCTGGCCCGATCGCCGTGGATGCAAGCCGATGGCGCATCGAATCACGCAAGCGGTCGGGATACCGAAACATTCCAAGCCACGCGCGCGCCGCGAGCGTCAGACGTCCTTGCTCGAGGAGCAGTCGCCACGCGAGGCGATGCTGGCCGAGCAGGTTGTCGCCGATGGCGATCCGGACGTCACGCGGATACGAGGCGCTGCGGAAGATCGGATCGAGCAGGGCGGTTTGTTCGGTCAGCGTGATATCGGGGTGACGCTGTGTGAACTGCGTGTCGTGGATCCGGTACTTAGCGAGCGGTTCGTTGATGACGACCAACGGGTGCTGCCGGGCCACCCGGAGCCACATGTCGTAGTCGTTCACGTACTGATAGGAATGATTGAAGCCGCCGAGCGATCGTAGCATCGCGGCCCGCGCAAAGGGTGTCGGAGAGGCAAGAAAGTTCCCGCGCCGGAGGAGCTCGAGGTACCCGCGCGTGCCGCTGAGATCCATCGATGCAAAGTCGTACTGATCCGAAAAGCGTCCAATCGTCCGGCCAGAGGCGTCGATCAGTTCGCTGTCGGAAAACACGAGCCCTGCCTCTGGCGCCGCGCGGGCCACCGCCACCTGTCGTTCGAGTTTCGTCGGGCTCCACAGGTCGTCGCTGTCGAGGAAGGCGATGAACTCCCCTTGTGAGTGAGCGAGCGCCACAGGTCTCGCAACCCGCAACGTCTGATGACGCTGGCGGACAACCTTGATTCGCTCGTCTGGAAACTGACGCTCTACGAGATCGGCGGATTCATCCGTTGAACCGTCATCGACGATGACGATTTCAAAGTCCTGGAAGGTTTGCGCCAGTACGCTGTTCAGCGTTTCACCGATGTAAGGCGATCCGTTGTGCATGCAGATGTTGACGCTGACAGTTGTGGCGGTCACGGCGGAATCTGCCTCAGGCGACCCAAGTCACCGCGACGACGTTGACCAACCATCCACTGCGCGCCGAGCGGCACACAATCCCTCCTCGGTTCCGACATCGATATACAAGCCATCGTCGAAGGGGAGCGCCCGTACCCGCAGGCCGCGGTCGATGGCCATCTGGAAAATCAACCCGAGGGTGGGTTCGGCATAGGAGCGCGATATCGATGGCAACTCGTTGTGGAGAAACTCCGTGAACGAGACGCCCCAGCACGCGATGCCCCAGGTGTTCCTGATGTGACACGTGTCCGGTTTGTCCAGCACCTGGACGACGGTGCCCGAACCATAAAACCGCACGGGGCCAAGGCGGTGCGGCTCATCGGTCGGGAAGATGCCGAGCGCCAGTTCGGCGTGCTCGCGCTCGAAGAACGTCCGCAGCCGGGCCAGAGCGTCGACCGGCCTGAAGATCGTATCCGGCATCCCCATCAGGACCGTGGCGTCGCCGATCCATGGATAAGCCGCATCGATGGCATCGGCCATCCCCGTGGGCACTTCCTGGCAGACGTACGCGATCCTGACCCCGCGTCCGTCCCCGGCACCATAAAAGCGTACGATGTCGTGCTTTCCTGGTGAGACCACGATACAGACGCGCCGAACGCCAGCCGTCAGGAGCGCATCGAACAGGTACTCACTGACGGCTTTCGGCCGACATCCGTTGGCGCCGTTGACGTGTCCCACCGGCAGCAATTCCTTGGCGCCGGTCAGTCCTGGCAGGCGGCTGGCCATGCCTGCCGCCGGCACGATGCCGATATCTGATGTCTGCACTTCGTCTCCTGTTCAGAGACGCCTACAGTCCGACCGCGCACCCTGAAGCATGCGCGCTCCATCAACATGAAAATGGAGTCAGCGTTGTATCGCGTCGTGATCGTGTTGCAGGGCAGCGAGGATCGCGTCCATCGCGCTTTGCACTTCCGCATCGGTGAGCGTACGGTCGGGGGACCTGAAGGTGAGACGCAGCGAGAGTGAAATCTTTCCCTCGGGAACGCCCTTGCCCTGGTAGCGATCGAACTCGCGGATTCGCACGAGCGCTGCCGGCGCAGCCTCTTGGATCGTGCGGCGAACGTCCCCGGCAGCGACCGTGTTCGCAATGAGAATCGACACATCTCGCGTGACGGAGGGATAGCGTGGGAGCGGCTCCACATGCAGATCCGAGCTCGTCGCGGCCGCCTCGGCCGCGTCGAGGTCGATTTCGGCGACGTACACCGATTCACCGGGCGGGAGCCCCATGCTTTCCAGGACGGCCGGAGCGAGTTGGCCGAATACGCCGACAAACGTTGAATCGCCAGCCACTGCCGAGGCCGCACATCCCGGCACGAGCCAGGGAGTCCGTTGCGAGACGGTCGAAATCTCCACCCGCAGCGCCTCACAGATCCGCTCGACCGTTCCCTTGATGTCGAAGAAATCCACCTCGCGACCCTCTCCGCTCCAGTGAGCCGGGCTTCCCGCGCCGGTCCACGCGCACGCCACGGCGCGCCGCTCGCCGGCCGTTCGCGAGAAGCGCCCGCCCACCTCGAACAGCCTAATGTCGCGCTGCTCGCGCCGACGGTTGTGCGCCACAGCGGCGATCAGGCCCGGGAGCACCGACGGTCGCAGGACGGCGAAATTCTCGGAGAGCGGATTCGCAATCGGCACCAGTTCCTCCTGAGGCGCGAACGCGAGCGCGGCGCCCTCACCCACGAAACCGAACGTCACGGCCTCGGAAAACCCGCTGGCGGTCAGGAGGGTCCGGAGTCCCCGCGTCTGCTGGATGCGGGGATCGGGCAACGGCGCAGGCGAGGTAAGTGCAGGAAAGGTGACTGGCACACGATCGAACCCGTAGTGGCGGGCGACCTCCTCGATGAGATCGACTTCGCGGCGCACGTCCACGCGTCGCGTCGGCACCGTGATATCCCATCCCTCGGAGGTCGACTTCAACGCGAAGCCGAGCTGTTCGAGGATACGCTTCACCTCCGCGTCTGGAATCGCCACACCGAGGAGCCCCTGGATGCGGGCGCGGCGCAGCGACACGGTGCGCGACTCGACGCGGGTGGGATAGCCGTCCACCACGGTACCGCGGGCAGTTCCGGCGCCGATCATCTGCAGAAGCGCGCACGCGCGCTCCATCGCCGTGACCGGCATACGCGGATCTGCGCCCCGCTCGAACCGTATGCTGGCTTCCGTCTTGAGTCCCAGCTTCCTGCTCGTCCGGCGGACCGAAAGCGCGTCGAAGTATGCGCTTTCGAGCACAATCGTGCTGGTCGCGTTCGTCACCTCGGACTCGGCCCCTCCCATCACGCCTGCGACCGCAACGGGACGCTCGGTGTCGGCAATGACGAGCATGTCAGGCGAGAGCGTTCGCATCTGGCCGTCCAGCGTGTGGAGCGCCTCGCCTGCCGCCGCGGGACGTACCCGGATCTGCGCGCCCGTCAGCTTCGACAAATCGAACGCGTGCATCGGCTGGCCGAGCTCGAGCAGCACGTAGTTGGTCAGGTCGACGATGTTGCTGATGGGCCGGACGCCGGCAGCCTGCAGTCGCGCCTGTATCCATGCCGGTGAAGGTCCAACCTGGACGTCGGCCACGGCACCCGCGTAACGCGGGCAGAGATTGGGCGCGTCGATAATGATCTCGACGTCCGCCTTGTCGACAGTTTTCAGCGAGACCAGAGGAAGCGTCGAGTCGCCGACCGCCGGCCGCCGTGTCTGGAGGTCATAGGCCGTGGCGACCTCGCGCGCCATCCCGAGCACGGACATGCAATCCGGCCGGTTTGCCGTGATTTCGAAATCGATGACAGCGTCTTCTCCGTCGCGCTCGATTCCTTCGACGGCAAATCCGCGTACGGACATCGTCCGGGCGACCTCTTCCGCGGTGCCCGGCACGTCAACGAACTCACGGAGCCACGAGAGCAGGATTTTCACAACGTCTGCCTGTCAAGGCTCAAGGCGAAATGCACAAGGCAAAAACGCAGACGCGCGCCTGTTTGTCATTTGCCTTTTGCCTTGAGCTCGCTCTGTCATAGCGGCGGAAATTGCTCGAGGAACCGCAAATCGTTCTCGTAGAACAGACGGATGTCGTCGACGCCGTATTTCATCATCGCGACGCGCTCCATGCCCAGGCCGAACGCAAATCCGGTGACCTTCTCCGGGTCGTACCCCACGGCTTCGAACACCGCCGGGTGCACCATGCCGCTGCCGAGGATCTCGACCCATCCCGTGTATTTGCACGTGCCGCAGCCGCTGCCGGCGCAGCTGCGGCAGCTGATGTCCACTTCCGCGCTCGGCTCGGTGTAGGGGAAGAAGCTGGGGCGCAGGCGGACCCGCACGTCGCCGAACAGCTCCGTGAGCATCGTCTCGAACGTGCCTTTCAGGTCGGCGAGCGTGATGCCTTCGCCGACGACCAGCCCCTCGAACTGCTGGAACATCGGCGTGTGGCTCAGGTCGAGATTGTCGCGGCGGTACACGCGGCCGGGCACGATGATCCGTACTGGCGGCGGAAAGGTTTTCATGTACCGGATCTGCATCGCCGACGTGTGCGTGCGTAGCAGGGTCGCCGCCCTGACCTGTGCCTCCGGTATGCCGTCCAGCCCACCTGCCCCACCCGTCCCACCCGCCTTACCCGCCCCCTTGTGCGCGCCCCAGATGCCTCCAACGATGGGCGCACCCAGGTAGAGCGTGTCCTGCATGTCGCGAGCGGGGTGGTCGGGCGGCATATTCAGCGCTTCGAAGTTGTGGTAGTCGTCTTCGACCTCGGGGCCCTCGAGGATCTCGTACCCCATGCGCATGAAGATGTCTTCCACCTGCTGGCGCACCCTCATCAGCGGATGGATGCGTCCAAGTGGGAACTCGCGTCCTGGCAGGGACACATCGACCGAGCCGGCGGGCGGGCGGGTGCTGGCAAGCTCCGCCCGCTTTGCCTCGATGGCCGCCTCGATGTAGGACTTGAGCGCATTCACCGCCGCGCCGACGTCGCGGCGCGATTCCGGCGGGAGGCTTCCGAGCGTCTTCATCAAGCCCGTCACCTGGCCCGACTTGCGCCCGAGAAAGGCGTCGTGGAGGCCCTTGAGGGCCTGCTCGGTAGAAATGGAAAGCAGCTGCGCGTCGAAGGCGTCGCGCAGCCCCTTGATGACAGGATGGTCGAGGTGATCAGGCATTCGCCTGTGGAGGGAGCGCGGCCTTGGCCTGCGCCGCCACCTTGGCGAATGCTGCGGATTGCGTGGCAGCCATGTCGGCCAGCATCTTGCGGTCCAGCGTGATGCCGGCGAGCTTGAGGCCGCGAATTAGCTGGCCGTAGGTGAGACCGTTCTCCCGCGCCGCCGCGTTGATCCGGATGATCCAGAGCCGGCGGAAATCGCGCTTCTTGTTCTTCCGGCCGACGAAGGCGTATTTGCCCGCCGTGTCGACCGATTCCTTGGCCGCGCGATACAGTTTGCTCTTGGTCTGATAAAAGCCTTTGGCGCGATCGAGCAGCTTTTTCCGCTTGGCGCGCCGGACGGTTCCACGTTTGACTCTCGGCATGATCTCTCTCGGCTACTGACTACAGGCTACTGACTACAGGC
>ORMF012126217.1_pt1 | contig 22847 bp, 21 predicted proteins | sample 1779871 | NCBI WGS metagenome assembly ORMF01 (sample SAMEA104232316, study PRJEB22302) | groundwater metagenome | biome: forest; feature: aquifer; material: groundwater | place: USA | collected 2011-08-07 | depth 5.4 m | reverse complement strand
TGGCGTACAACAAGTCGATCAAGGACGTCGTGGAGGCCATCCGAGCGAGCAACAACGACGTCGAGGGCCGCCTGCTGGAATTCGCCGGCCGCGAGTACATGGTTCGAGGCCGCGGCTACCTGAAGTCGGTCGATGACATCCAGAAGATTTCGCTGGGCGCTGACGCGCGCGGGACCTCCGTGCGTGTCGGCGATCTGGCCGATGTGCGGCTCGGCCCGGATATCCGGCGCGGGGTCGCGGAGCTCGACGGGCGCGGTGAAGCCATCGGCGGCATCGTGATCATGCGGTTCGGCGAGAACGCGTTGCGCGTGATCGATCGAGTGAAGGCCAAGCTGCGCGACCTCGAGGGATCGCTGCCGCCGGGCGTGCGCGTGGTGCCGACCTACGATCGATCCGGCCTCATCAATCAGTCCGTCAACACGCTGCGACGGACGCTCATCGAGGAAGCCATCGTCGTTTCGATCGTCATCGTCGTGTTTCTCTTCCACCTGCGCTCGGCACTTGTCCCGATCCTCGTGCTGCCGGTGGCGGTCCTGGCTGCGTTCATCCCGATGTACTACCTGGGAATCAGCTCGAACATCATGTCGCTCGGCGGCCTCGCGCTCGCGATAGGCGTGCTGGTGGACGCATCGATTGTGATGGTCGAGAACGCGTACCGGCATGTCTCCGAGCCGGAGCACGATCTGACGTACGAGGATCAACCGCGCGCGATCGTCGGCGCGGCCACGCAGGTCGGGCGAGCGATCTTCTTCTCATTGGCGATCATCATCGTGTCGTTCGTCCCCGTGTTCCTGCTCGAAGCACAGGAAGGGCGGATGTTTCGCCCGCTCGCGTTCACGAAGACCTCGGCGATGGTCTTCGCCTCACTCCTTTCCATCACGCTCGTGCCGGTGCTGATGACGATGCTGATCCGAGGGAGGCGGTTGAGGCCAGAATCCGCCAATCCGATCTCGCGGTTCTTCGGTTTTCTGTACGAACCAATCCTCCGGCTGGCGTTGCGCTTGAAATGGGTCGCGCTGATCATCAACTTCGCCGTCGTTCCTCTGACGATTCCGCTGCTGTTTGCGCTCGGCAGCGAGTTCATGCCGCCACTGTACGAGGGGTCGCTGCTCTATATGCCGACGTCGCCGCCCGGCATGTCGATCACCGAAGCGACGCGGCTGCTCCAGGTGCAGGACAAGCTGCTGCGTCGGTTCCCCGAAGTCGATCGCGTGTTCGGCACCGTCGGTCGCGGCACCACGTCGACCGACAACACGCCGATGGGCATGGTGAACACCACGGTCACGCTCAAGCCGCGCGAGCAGTGGCGTGCTGGCATGACCCTCGAGAAGCTCCAGGCGGAGATGGATCGGCAACTACAGTTTGCAGGCTTTCCGAACGTGTGGACGCAGCCGATCCGCAATCGGCTCGACATGCTGCTCACCGGGATCAAGACGCCCATCGGGATCAAGATCTTCGGGCCCGACCTGACGGTTATCCAGGATCTCGGCCGGCAGATCGAGCGGGCCATGCAGGGGGTGGCCGACACGCGCAGCGTCTACGCGGAGCGCGTGGCGCAGGGGTATTTCACCGACATCCGGATCGATCGCGAGGCGATCGCCAGGTACGGGCTGACCGTCGGCGACGTGCAGGACGTCATTCAGGCGGCGCTTGGCGGCCAGGAGGTGACACAAACGGTCGAAGGGCGAGAGCGCTACCCGGTGAACGTGCGCTACGCGGCGGCTTTCCGCCAGGATCTGCCGGCACTGCAAAGGGTATTGGTGAAGACATCATCGGGCGCGTCCGTCCCACTGGGCCAGCTCGCCGAAATCGTGCTGACGCCGGGATCGTCGATGATCCGCGATGAGGACGGTCAGCTCGCGGGTTACGTCTACGTCGACACGTCCACGCGTGACATCGGCGGCTACGTCGGGCGGGCGCAGGATGCCGTTGCGCGGCAGTTGAAGCTGCCGGCGGGCTACACGCTGGAATGGACGGGGCAGTACGAATTCCAGGTTCGCGCGCGCGAGCGGCTTCGCGTCCTGATCCCAATCGTCTTTTTCATCATCTTCATGCTGCTGTACATGACGTTCCATTCGGTCGCTGAAGCGGCGATCGTCATGCTCTCGGTCGTCTACGCAATGACCGGCGGCGTCATCCTCCAATGGCTGCTCGACTACAACTTTTCCGTGGCGGTCTGGGTCGGCTACATCGCCTTGTATGGCGTCGCGGTGCAGACAGGCGTCGTCATGGTCGTGTATCTGCACGAGGCGCTCGACCGGAAGCTGCGTGGCGGCGCGCCGCTGACAGAGAAGGACCTCTTCGATGCGACCGTCGAAGGATCGGTCCTGCGCCTGCGGCCGAAACTGATGACGGTGACGGTCGTGATGGCCAGCCTGGTGCCCATCATGTGGAGCACCGGCGTCGGTTCGGACGTGATGAAGCCGATCGCCGCGCCGATCATCGGCGGCATGGTGACATCGACGATCCACGTGCTGATCATCACGCCGGTGATCTTCTACATCACGAAGTCGCGCGCCCTTCGGCGCGGCACACTCCGGCAGTCCGTGATGAAGGTCTGAGAGGGGCGCGGCATGAAATCCTGGATGCTCGCTGGTGTCGTCTGCGTCCCGTTGGTATCAGGGTGCGGCCCGCACGTGGTCAGCGCGCCGCATGGCCTTCCTCCCGCCGTCCAGATCCGGTTGTCACGAGTGCCTCGCGTGTGGGTCGCCGGATTCGTGACCGGTTCCAATTTCGATCACATAGACCTGAACCTCGAAACCGTCCGCGTGCTCCGTCAGGAGCTTCGGGCGGTGGGATCGATGCCCGTCGTGGACGCGGAGCCGTTGACCGTTGCGGGTGAACGCGTCTTCGCTGACGACTCCTATTGGAGAAGGCTGGCCGAAGAGCATGGATTGCCGTTGATCGTGACAGGTTCCGTCAGGATGTCCCTGGCGCCGCCGCTGATGGTGCAACGCGGATTGCGCGTGTTTTACGTACCAACGGCGGGACGTGTTCTGGACGCGACCGTTGTCCTGATCGATGGAAGGACAGGAAGCGTGATCGCAATGACACGGCTTCCGAGGCGCATGCGTTATGGCGTGGGTCGGTTCTCGTCCGGCTTGTCACTGTACTTCGACCTCATGGACCAATCGAGGGCGGACTGGTTCAAGGCCATCGCTGGCTCGACAGGTACGCCCACGACGCTATCGGTCTGTCCTATGACGACGGCCGCCGATCGAGCGCGGGGACGATGTGCTGTCTGCAGCAGTTGGGGAGTTCGCCGCGCAGCAGTTCGAGCGCACGGGCCGCTTTGCTGAGGAAGTCTGGGAAGGTCTCGACCACTAAACGGCGAGGGTGCCGCTCCCACGCACGAAGAATCCGTTCGTCGAGGTCGGCGGCCTCGCTGGGAGACTCGATGCGTAACGGGTTGTCGTGATTGTAGCCACCTTCCGGCGGCGGGGTGCGGAGATGAATTACCGCATCGTAGCGGGTGAGTTGCTCATCAAGCGACGTGTTCACCGACGCCCAGAAGTCCTCAGGTCCGGGCCAATAGGCCGCTCCATCCACAGTGCCGCGATCGCACAGGAGAATCGCCGCGTTGTCTGCGATCGCGGCGGCCTCGAGTTCGCGCTGCACGTAGAAGATAGCGCGCTGTGCCGCTTTGCGCGCGTCGCTGCTGTCGTGGCGAGGGAAGCCGCCGCCGAAGACGACCCCGGCCGATTCCGGCAGAACCCGGACGTGCTCACAGAACGACCGGCGGATGAGTTCCAGCGTCGCGGTCTTGCCTGCTCCTGGACCACCGGTCAAGACAATCCGGCGAGTGTGATGACGCGCAGTGCATGCACAGGGCAACATTGGAATCCCGTCTTCGCTCCGTTTCAGCAACGCCTATTTCTGTGGCACGCCCGCCTTCGGATCAGCGGCCATGTCTTGTCGCGGCGGACATGGCGTGTCCGCGTACGAGCAGAACACGCAGCAGTCCCCCGGCTTCGGTCGCAGCACGGTCCCGCAACCTGCGCATTCGCAGAAGAATACGCACCGGTCCGACGGCATGGTTTCCATGGTCTCGCGCCCACAGACTGGACACGTAAGGGTTGCAATCAAGATGGGCATCATCAAAACACGCGTATCCGGCCGTGGACGAGGGCGTCCGTCAACTCCCACACGCCGGCTGTGTGCTGATCGACTATCTGTTCGACGACGGTCCGTGCCTGTTCCGGTGCAGTCTGACCGCTGATCGCGACATCAACGATCGCGGGATCGGCGACGGCGCGGCCGATTTCACTCACGAGCACGCACTCCGCCGCGGTCACGCCGGGAACGGCTTCGGCCACGGCCGCAGTGATGCGTCCAGCCATCAGGTTATAGAGCTTGCCCACATGGTTGACCGGGTTCTTGCCGGCCGCCGCTTCCATCGACATCAGACGGTGCGGCGTGATCAATCCGGACGTTCGATTGCCGCGCCCGACCTCACCATCGTCGCCCGCCTCCGCCGACGTGCCCGTCACGGTCAAAAAGATACTGCCGTGCGCGATGTCATCGGCTCGGTTCACCGCGGCATCGACGGCCGATGGCGTGACACGCCTTGCCGCGTCGATCGCCATCTCACGTACGCGCGCTTTGTGTTGCACATATGCGTCGAGGTCGGGAATGTAGCGATCGACGAAGGCACAGGCGATCGTCAGCGAGATGTGCGAACGCTGTCGAACGCCCATGATCTTGATGTCCTCGCCGATCGCCGGGTCGTTGCGCTGCGCCGCGGGCCCGTTCAGCGTCCGCGCCACTTCGAGCACGACACGTTCGAGGTCGGTGAACGGGGAGAACCCGCAGCCGAAGGACGTGTCGTTGGCGAGCGCGACGCCAGCCCCGCGTTCGAACAGGACGGCGAGATCGGCCGAACCCGCCCGAATGCGTGGGATGATCCGCACGTCACGCTCGGCGTCCAAACCCGGAAGGTTCTGCCGCAGCCATCCTCGGCACGCCTCGACGGCCATGTCATGGACAGGGACGGCTTCACTGCGGTACTGGGAAGTCGCACGGCCCGCCAGGTAGATCTCAATCGGCTGAAGCATCTCGCCGCCGCCGAACGCCGGGCGCGCCGCGCCGCCAACGAGCAGGATCTTGTCGACGTTGTGGTGGAGGATCCGGCCAAAGCGCTGAAGGTAGTACCGGCACAGGGATCGCGAGACTTCTTCGGCGATGGCGTCGCATATCGTGTCCGAATGACCGAGGCCCTTGTGTTCGACAACCTCCACTTCGCGTGACGCCGGGTCGCACGCGGGCGCGCGGACGATGATCTTCAGATGGCACCTTTCTCCGTCGCGTGCGCTCGAGGCTGTTGCTCGTCTACGGCGTCCCACTTTTCCAGCAGCGCGAGCACGCCAAGAGTCGGATCCTTGATTTGCGAGTGGCGGAGGACGTCCCAGTACGCGCGCAAGTAGCTGCGGAGAAAGCTGACGACGTGCCTCATGGGCACGATGATCGCGTGTTCACCTGCGGCGGTATCCGGCGCGGCGCCGAATGCGACCATTCGGATCGAATGACCCGCCGGAGTGTCAACGCGCCCTCGCGAGAGGAGTTGCTGCGCGAGGTGTTGCGCGGATTCGGGTGAACAGCAGCCGAATCGTGCCAGGGCCACCTCCAACACGAGCGGATCGCGCGTCGCAGGATTGAACCGGGCGGCGCCCTCCTTGACCTCGCCGACGATCATATCGGGACGGTCAGTAGGGCAGCCAAGCGCTGGATCCGGTTCAAATGCGTGACCGCCGAGAGGGGCGTGCTTTCGGCCGCGAATCACCTCGTGACCTGCATCGGCAAAACGAAACGCGAGAATGTCCAGGTCGGTCACCGAACGCGCTCCTTGACGGTACGCCTCGAGCACGGGGTACTCGACAACCGTGAAGTACCCGTTGACGTTCAGGTATGCCTGCACGAGAGAAACGGCGGTGTCCATGGCTTTGACCTCACGGCGCACGGCGAGTGTCCGCCACGCGCGCGCGGTCGTTCAGCGCGTCAGACGGCTGGACCACGACCGTGTCTCCGTCCGCGAGCCCGCGTTCAATGACGGTTCGCGCGCCATCAGACCGTCCGGGCGTCACCACGGTCACGTGGGCCCTTCCGTCGCGCACGGTGAAGACAGCCCAGCGATCGCCCATGCGGAACAGCGCGGTCGACGGAATCGTGAGCACATTCCGACCCTGCCACGTCACGATCGCGGCTGTCACCCGGAAATCGTGTCCGAGGCCTGGCGGCGGAGGTCCCGCAAGATCGAGGATCACGGGTACGCGCTGATCCTCGACGCCGAGCGCCGAGACCTTCGTGAACGCCGCGGGATCGATCCGACGGACGCGTGCCGGAATCGTTTCGCTGCCACCCCAGTCGCGGAGAGTCGCTGCCGCCCCCGGACGCACCTGCATCGCATCGGCAGTGAGCAGATCAGCGGCAATCTCGATGTCCGCCGTGTTGCCCATTTCGACGAGCGGCGTGCCCACCTGAACGGGACCGGCGCTCTCACGGAGGACGCGCAGCACGCGGCCAGTCACAGGTGATGCGACGAGGGTCGCCGGTGTCGCGGACCGGCCAGCGCCTGTGGCGACGACCGCCTCGGCCCGTTGCAGCTCCGCCCGCGCCTTCTGTACCGCGGCCCGCGCGACACCGAGCGCCTCGTGCCGCGTCTGCGCTTCATGGCCCGCATGCTCGAAGTCCTTGGGCGCGGTCACGCCTTCGCTCGACAGCTTCTGCGCGGTCGCACGCTGGCTCTCAGCATGTGTCAGCGCAGCCGCGGTCTCTCGTTCAGTCGCCTCAGCCTGCGCGACGGCTGCCCGCACTGCGGCGACGGCCGCTTCGGCCTCACCGCGGCTGCGGACGTCCAGAGGTCTCGGCGAGATCGGCCAGATACGAGCGACGACGGCTCCAGGCGCGACGGAGTCGCCAGGCTCGAACGCAATCCGCTCGAGGTCGCCGTCCACGGGCGCAGCGACGACGTAGATGTTCTTGACGCGCGTTTTGCCGTCCGCGACCACCGTTGCCGTCAGCGAGCCTCTGGTGGCGACGGTCGTCTCCACGGGAATCGGTGTTGGACCGAGCGCCCACAGCACGCCGGCCGCGGCGACGAGGGCGACGACAAGCGTCAGCGCTCTTCGAGTGTTCTTTCTCATTACTCCCTCGCCTTCAGGACCTCGACGAGATCCAGATGATCGAGTCGACGCCGCACAACCAGCGCGGAGCCGATCGTCGCCGCCGCGAACACGACGAGCGCAAAGGCGTACGTCCCTGGCTCGACGACGATCGGCATACGAAAGCGATTGTTCGACATGGCCATCGAGACCCAGGCCGAGAGTCCATATCCAAGACCGAAGCCAAGCGGAAGCGCCACCAGCGCCAGCAGCCCGATTTCGCCGAGCAGCATGGAGGAGATCTCTCGACGCGTGAATCCGAGCACGCGGAGCGTCGCAAGCTCGTGACTCCGTTCCGCGAGTGCGATACGCGCCGCGTTGTACACGACCCCAAAGGCGATGATGACGGAAAAGAGCACCTCGATCTGGCGGACGAACGCGATAGTGCTGTCGGCCATCGACCTGAAGTTTGCGAGCGAATCCCGGCGGTCTTGCACGCCCACTGCCTGCGGCGCTCGTTTGAGGACCGCGTAGAGCTCACGCTGGCGGCGCGGATCGATCAGGAGGTGAACACCGGCGAACGTGTCCGGTTCGTCCAGAAGCCGCCCGAGCGTCGCCAGGTCCATGTAGACGGATGACCCAATCGGCTCGTCCACCAGCGCCACGACGCGGGAGGCAATGAATCGGCGGTGTCCTTCCCGGATCTCGATGTTCAGCGGATCTCCACGGTGAAGCCCAAGCCGCGCTGCAAGCCACAGATTGACAATCACACCATCCGGCGGCGCGGGTATCGTGTGAAACCTGGCATCAACGATTCGTCGCAGCGTGTGGGCGGATCCGAGACCGACGAGCGTGACGTCCTGCGTCCGCCCTTCGACGCGCACACGAGCGGGAACGGCGCGGTAGGGTTCCGCGAGGCGCACCCCCGGCAACGCCGAGAAATCGTGCAACGCACCGAGGGACCGCCGATGCGCAAGGACGACCGATAGGTCCTCGCGCTGCGCGCCCTGGAACTGCACGTCAATCATCCGGCCGAGCGAATCGGCCGAAGACCCGCCGAGCACGAGGATCGCCACCGCCAGCGACATGCCTACCGTCGTCAGCGCGGCACGCACGGGGTGGCGCGTCAGGTTGCGCACGATCATGCGCGCGCCCGGCCCGAACAGGCGCAGGACGTGCAGTCCATCGAGCAGCGTCGGACGGTACACGGGCGCGGGAGCGGACATCGCCACGATCGGCGGCACCGCCGCCACGCTGAACAGCGTTCCCAACGCCCCGGCGAGCGACGCAGCGATGGTGACGAGCATGGCGATCGCGACAACGGCGGGTTCGACTCGAAACGCCAGCACCGGAAATCGAAAGAACGTGCCGTAGTACACGGCGATAACCCGGCCGAGCCAGATGCCCACGGGCAGCCCAATCACGATGCCGGTGGTCACGATCGCCAGCGCCAGCTGCAGATAGTGAACTGCCATGCGTGTGTTGGAGTACCCGAAGGCTTTGAGCATCCCGATCTGCGCCCGCTGCGTGCCCACCACCCGTCCCAGAACGATGTTGACGAGGAAGGCCGCAACGACGAGGAAGATTGCCGGGATGACCAGCGACAGCCCGCTCAGTTGAGCGATGTGGTTTTCGAGCTCGACGTGTGACCGTTGGCTCGTACGACCGAATGCGCCTTCGCCGCCATACGGTTCGAGAAGCCGATCGAGACCGTCAACCACCCCGGCTTCCGGCGCACCCGGGGAGAGCCGTACGGCGATCTCGTTCACCGCATCGTGCAGATCGAGCAGTTCGGCGAGCTGATCGCGCTCCATCCAGAAGACGCCGAACCGCCGGTCGTCGGGGGCAATCCCGGCGGGAGGGATCTGCATGACGTATTCAGGCGACAGCGCGATGCCGACGATGCGCAGCTCGATGCGACGTCCGGCCACGACCGCATGGAGCGCATCGCCCGGTCGCAAGCCGTTCTTCTCGGCGAATGGCTCATTGACCAACACCTCGCCCGGCTGGCCGCGTTCCACGTGGCGTCCCTGCCGGACGTAGACATCGTTGAGCGCGTGACCCGCGCGCGGCGCGATCGAGATGAGGAATCCCGTGGATGGCGCATCAACACCCGGGACGTCGAGGATGGTGTCAGCAACGACGCGTCCCTCGACCGCCGACACGCCGGGGAGTGCGGCGACGTCGTTCAGAATCGTGACCGGCGCGCGCGCCAGCCGCACCCAGACGTCGGCGAACCGGTTCTGTTCGTAATACGCTGTTTCGGACACCCGAAGCGCGCGATAGGCGCTCACCGTCGCGACGAACAGCGCGACGCCGGCCGCGACCACGAGCGCAATCGCGACCGCCTGCGTCCGCATCCGCGCGAGGTCCCGGATCAACGTGCGATCGAGTGCACGCATCACCAGCGCAGCTCCTCGGGCGCAACGCGGTGCGAATTCTGGCGATCCGCAACGACGCGACCGTCCGCGAGCTGGACCACTCGGTCGGACATGTCTGCGATGACCGCGTTATGAGTGATGAGAGCGGTGGTCGTGCCGAGTTCCCGGTTGATGCGGGCAATCGCGCTGAGCACGACGATGCCGGTTGTTGCATCCAGTGCTCCCGTGGGCTCATCGCACAGGAGGACATCGGGCCGCTTCGCAATCGCGCGCGCAATCGCCACGCGCTGTTGTTCGCCACCGGAGAGCTGCGAAGGAAAGTGGTCGAGTCGATGGCTCATACCGACCAGCCCGAGCGCGTCTTCAGCGCTGAACGCATGTTCCGCAATATCAGTGACCAGCGCCACGTTTTCGCGCGCGGTCAGCGTCGGCACCAGGTTGTAGAACTGAAAGACGAATCCGACGTGCGCGCGCCGATACTGCGTCAGCACCTTGTCGTTGGCGGCCGTGAGATCCTCATCGTGGTAGTGCACATGCCCGCTGGTCGGAACGTCGAGGCCGCCGAGGATGTTCAGTAGTGTCGATTTGCCGCTGCCCGAGGGTCCCAACAACGTGACCAGTGCGCCCGAGGCGACCGACAGGTTCACGCCGCGCAGTGCTTCGACTTGCACCTCGCCCATTTGATAGACCTTCCGGAGGTCGCTGACCGCCAGGATGGGCGCCGCCACTTGCCACTGCTCCTCTCTCTCCCACGGATCGCGTTTCGTCAGCCTTCCCTGACCGCCTCACTTTCGGATGTCGCTCAATCGGCGCGTGTACTCCTCGCGCTCGATGTCGCCATGGGCATAACGCCGTTTCAGGATGCTCTCCGGAGACTCGTCAGCCCTGGTGCCACGGCTCATTGCGCGTGTCGCGATCCATGCCACGGCAACGATGATCACGAGCCAGACGAACCACGAGACCATCATCCAGCCCATTCCGAAACTGTGGTCCCAAAACATGTCTGAACCTCCGTCGTATGCCGCAGTCGAAGGTCAGGCGTGGGCGCGTCGCTCACCACCCGTCGTGCCACCACCGCGCAATAGGTGCGGGATGAAGCCTCGCGTTCGCGCGGCGTATGCGTCCCACTGCGCGCCAAACGCTGCGCGCACCTCACGCTCCTCGCGGTGGGCGAGTCGCACGTACACCGTGACGAGAATCGGGAACATCACCAGTGTCGGCAGGGTGGGCCACTGCAGCAGGAACCCAATCATGATCAAGATGAACCCGGCGTACTGCGGGTGCCGGATGTACGCGTAGGCACCCGACGTCGCCAGCGTTCCGGTCTTCTGGGCGGCGAAGAGCACGCGCCAGGCGGACGAGAGCAGGATGAATCCGCCGAGGATCACAAGGCTGCTCGCGAGATGAATCGGGTTGAAGTGCGGATCCCCCTTGAATCCCAGGAGTGTGTACCAGAGGTGTCCGGTGTCGTGACCGAGCACGTCGAGACCCGGGTACGTTCGTGTTAACCACCCCGAGAGGAGATACACCGTCAATGGAAAGCCGTACATTTCGACGAACAGCGCCACGATGAAGGCGGAGAAGGTGCTGAAGGTACGCCAATCACGCTTCGTCTTCGGCTTGAAGAAGCTGAACGCAAAGAGGATGAAGATCGCCGAGTTGATGATGACGAGCGTCCAGAGCCCGTACGCGGGGATATCTTGTGCGTGGTTCATGACTCGCGTCCTTCCTCGAGGCGATGGCGGTGACCGTCGTCGCCGGCCGCCGCCTCGTGGTGCGTGTGCCCGCGGTGCATGAAGAGATGGATGAACGGGCAGAGCAGGAGCAGCGCGTAGGGCAGCACGCCAAACAGATGCGCTCGATGCTCCTCCCACAAAAAGAAGATCGCGATCGCCAGAAATACACACAGCCCGAGCACGAACGGGATGGGCTGTGAGCTTTGAGTGCGAGATTCGGTTGAAGACATATCGCCTGATTGCAGGGCACGCGGCATGCCACTTCATGTCTGGCTCTCGCTGTGCATCTTGCGCGTCGTTCGCTTGAATCAACGCGAACTAATGGGAGATTCTTCGCAGATCAGCCAAAAATTTCCCGCCTGGTGAGGACCTGGGTCTTTGCTTCACATCAACGCGGTAAGGTCGCGAACGCGCTTTTGACCTGCCCGCGGCCTCCTCGTTCCGGAGTTTCGGTCCACGCGAACACGAGTTGATCGCCTTGCCGCGTGAGGCGCGGGACGCCGCTGACGCGGCCGCCGGCAGCTCCTGCCACGACGACGGCTGGGGATTTTGCGCCTGAGGGTTCCACGCGCCGCACCCGAAGCTGGCTTCGCCCGCCCGCAAACTCAACCCAGGCCGCCACGGCGCTGCCGTCGTCCAGCATCTCGATGTCAACCTTGCCGAGCGACGAGCCGTCATCGAGCCTCACCGGCTCTGCCCACGTCCGTCCAGCATCACGAGAGAACGCCACGTACGACTGCCCTTGATCGTTGCGCAGGGTGAACCACGCGACGGCAACGTCGCGGCCATGTGCGCTGATTACGGGACCGTTCACGGGACAGGACTCGACGTGCCATCCGTCGTTGTGGACTGGAATGCCGGCACTCCACTTGCCTCCTTCGAGGCGCGACACATAGATGTCACGAATCTCTCTATCCGACCGATCGCGATAGACGACAATCGGTCCTTCGGACGTGGTCGCCACGCTGGTAGTACAGCAGTCGCACACCTTTGTATCGATCGCTGCGTCCGCGCGCTGGCGCCACTGAGCGTCGAAGGCGGCGTACCTGATGCTCATGGGACCGTGCTCACGGTCCTTGACCGTCTGTCGGCCGTCGAGCCACACGACACCAAGCGTCGGGCCTGGCTGCTCGAACAGCGTCGCGAATCCGTGCTGCGTTTCGGTGCCGTCGTGGTGCGGGAGGAATGACGGCGCCCACGTCTTGCCGTCGTCTTTTGAAGACGTGAGTCGAAGATTTGATGCCTCGACGTCCTCATTCGTGCTCTGCATCCAGTTCGCCGTCAGCACACCGTTGGAAAGGCGGAGCACCGACGGAGTGTCGGCGTCAGTCACGAACCAGTCGGTGCCGGAGGCGACCGTCTTCGCAGACGACCAGCCGGCGCCGCTGCGTTCGGCGAATTTCAACAGGGTCGTCTCATCGTCGTTCTCGATCCAACTGAGAAGCGCGCCGCGCGACGAAACAGTCAGCTGGGGTCCACTGCTTGCTGTCGCCGCTGGCGTTTGCAGCGGTTCGATTCGTACTGTCCATGGTCGCGGTCCCTGCGCGACGGCGGGAGACGACTGGTAACTTGGCGCCGCGAATGCGGCGGCGGTGAGCATGATTACTGCTGCTGACTTCGACATGCGCGACAGAATATCAAACGTCCCCATGCACCCCTGCATCGCCGACTATTAATTCCGGTTAATGGTCGCCCGTATGCGCGTTGCTCCGGCGAGCACGTCGTGCGTACGTTTCGCCGACTCTGATGATCAACGCCCGACGGTAGCAATCCAATCGGTAACGGATGAAATCGGGAACGGCTCAATGCCGCCGCGGCCATGCAGGCGAACCCGTTTGCAATCTCCTGAGAGCGTCCGCCGAACTGTCTGAATTGCCACAGCGGCCGTTTGAGAAGCTCCAGCCCCAGGCTCTGGAGACAGGCTTTTGGCGATCTTCGAGGTTTTTGTGCCTCGCTCTGTCTTCGAGCGCACGTGCGACTGGTGGCCCGATTGTTGACAGGTGCCCTCCCGCACGGCAGGCGGCGACAACGCCGCGCAGCCCGTTCCTCCAAGTCGGACTGCCATGGCGGCGGTGGCTGCCATGTGCGGAGAGAGAAGAAAAATGAGGAGAGTGGCGATGATGGCGACGCGTGATGGGAGTGCGGGGCGGGTAAGCGGACAACGCCAGAGCCGATGGCGTGGTCGTGCCATCGGGGTGGCGATTACCGGCATCGTCGCGGTCTCGTCCGCTACGAGCGTCGAGGCGACACCGGCATACGGGCGTCGCTATGGCGTCGCGTGCGCAACGTGCCATGCACCGCTGCCACCGCGCCTGAACAACGTGGGCATCCTCTTCCGGAAACTCGGCTTTCGCATGCCCGACGCGAATGACGAGGGACGTTTGATCATCAAGCCGGTGCCCGCCCATGACATCGGCGAGGCGGCTTCGGTGGTTGCCGACGTCGCCGGCCGGCGTGACAAGGATGCGGAGCTGGGCGAGGCGCGTACGACGTTCGAGTTGAGCGAGGTCGAACTGGTCGCCGGCACGGCGATAGGCGACCGCGTCTCCGCTCAGGCGATGTTCGTGCCGTGGGACGATGGAGAAATTGAGTTGGAGAATGCGGAAGTCCAGTTCAATGCAGGAAGCCCACGGCACCAATGGGTCGCGCGTGGCGGCCTGATGCAGACGTACCTGTGGCAGAAGGCGACGCACGGGCGCGTGACCTTGTCCACGCCGCTACTGTTCGCGTCACGGGCTGTCGAAGGCATCGGTCCTTTTGACGGCTTCGGCCTGGGCGTCAATCAGATTGGCGCAGAAGTCGGTTACCTCTTCAGCCGACTCCAAGACGGCCGCCTGAACTCGACGATGGTGACAGCGGCGCTGCTCAATGGTGTCAATGGTGAGGGTGAGGGTGCGCTTCGAAACACGACCGAGGGCGTCGATGTGTACGTCCAAGGCGTGCAGCTCTTCGGCGAGCGGCAGACGGTCGGCGGTTTCTACTACCGCGGACGAAGCTTCCTCGACGCGGACGCGGACGAAGGGCTGCCGGCGCTAGGCAAACAACGGTTCGCGCGTTACGGCCTGATCGGCAATTACCTGCTGCTGAACCGGTTCGATGTCGTTGCGGGTGGCGCGCTCGGCTGGGACCGATCGCCAGTGAGGTTGGGAGACGTGCGCTTTGGTGGCGTCTTCACTGAGCTGGATGCGCAGCTCACACCGTACTGGATCGGCGTGTATCGCTTCGATCACGTCGACCCGAACCGTGACGAAGGCGGTGACGCCGCGCGCGCACACACGTTCTCCACCACGTTGCGCGCTGACGAGCACCTGTATCTCACGGGCGAGTACCAACGGCGGCGGCTGGTCGATGCCGACAAGCCGTGGGCCGTCATCGTCAGTGCGCGTCTCGTCTACTGAGGCGCGACGAGTCTGTGAGCACGTAGCTGCCGGGTCTTCAGACTCGGCGAGGCGCAGGAGGAAAGAACATGATTGTCCGACCATTGCGGCTGGCTGCGATCCTGGGCACGTTCGTGGCGCTTACAGTCGCTACGGGCGTCGCCCAACAGAATCCAGCCGACGAGGCCCGGCTCAAGAATCTGGACGCGGGGCCAAAGACCATCCAGGTCTCTCAGTATCCTGCCGACCAGCAGAAGGCTTATAAGCTCTTTCAGGCGAAGTGCTCGAGCTGTCACGTCATCGCTCGCGGGATCAACAGCGACATGGTCGTTCCCGCAGAATGGGAGCGTTACATCAAGCGCATGATGTACAAGCCGAACTCCGGCATCTCGAGCAACGAAGCGCAGACCCTCTTCCGCTTCCTCGTGTACGACGCCTCCGCCCGAAAGGCTGACCTCCTGCGGAAAGCCCTCGCTGCATTGCCGGCGGCTGACCGGTCGGCGGCGATTGGACGGGTCAAAGAGATCAACCCAGGCTTTGTGGCACCGTAGGGAGAACCGATGGCGCACAGCGCAGCAGAGGCGATTCCCCGAACACCCGGGAATGGCCGCCGAGCATTCGTGGCGGATCTCGTTCTCACCCTGGCCAGTGCGGCCGGGCTTGGCGGCACGGCCGTGCGGTTCCTGCAGTACTTGTATCCCGTCGTGCCGCCCGAGCAGGTCGTCGAAGTCGCGGCGGGTCCTCGCGACGCGGTGCCCGCGAACGCAGGGATTGTCGTGAACCTGCCCATGGGGCACGTCGTGCTCCTCGACGCCGACGGGGAATTGCACGCGTTCTCGGCGGTGTGCACGCACCTTGGCTGCATCGTCAAGTGGCAACCGACCGAGCACCATGCGATCTACTGCGAGTGCCACGGCGGCATGTTCACCCGGGAGGGGGACGTGGTTGGTGGACCGCCGCCGCGGCCGCTCCCGCGTTACCCGGTCGAGGTGCGGGAGGGGCAGGTGTTCGTCAAGATGACCGTTCGTCCCCCGGTGCTCACCGCATGACCCTCGCGGCACTGAAGACGTCGGTCGCGGAGCGAATTCCACTGCCGCCGGGTTGGCGCGGCAAGACGCTCGAGGAGCGACTGCCCATTCACCTGAAGACGTGGCTCTGGGCGTTGGGCGGTACGCCCGCGGTGCTGTTCGCGGTGCAGGTCGTCACCGGCGTGCTGCTCACCTTCTACTATGTCCCCCAACCGATGCACGCCTACGAGAGCGTGCGTCAGATCACTTCTGCTGTCCGGTTTGGATGGCTCGTGCGGGGACTGCACCAGGCTGCGTCGCAGCTCATGATCGTAGCGGTGCTGCTTCACATGATCCGCGTGTTCGTGACGCGCGGGTACCGCCGCCCTCGAGAACTGACGTGGGTGATCGGCGTGGCGCTGTTTCTCCTCACGCTCGGGTTTGCCTTCACGGGCTACGCGCTCTTGTACGACCAGCTCTCGTACTGGGCGACGACCGTTGGGACGAACATGCTTGCGCAGGTGCCCGTCGTCGGTCCGCCACTGTTGTACATGCTTCGTGGCGGTGCGGATGTAAACCCGCAGACTCTTACGCGGTTCTACAACTTCCACATTGGTGTCGTCCCCACGGTGTTTTTCGTGCTCCTGGCCGCGCACATCCTTCTCGTAAGGCTCCATGGGGTCGCCAGGCTCGAGGGCGACGACCAAACAGAGACGTATCCGTTCCTCCCGGACCACGTTCTCCGGGAAGCTGTGGTCGCCCTCGTGCTGCTCGTCGCGATGGTGGTCTACGTCATGGCCGCCCCACCGGGACTTGGGGACAAGGCCGATCCCAATCTGACGCCCACGCCCATTCGGCCCGAATGGTATTTCTTCCCGTCGTACCGATGGCTGAAGCTCGTTCCCCTGCAGGTCGGACTCTGGACGTCAACCGCGTTCGTTATCGGCATGTTCTTCTGGCCCTGGATCGATGCCGGCTTGGAAAAGCTCGTACCGGGACGGCGCGTGGGCACGTTCGTGGGAGCGACGTTCTGGCTGGTGACGATCGCGCTCTTGCTGTGGGAGGCGTTTGCCTGAGGTCGGACGATGAGTATAACAGCGCAGAAGTACCTCGTTGCCGCGTTGAGCCTCGTGCTCCTCGCGGCCATCGTGGCCGCCGGCAGCGTCGAATCGCGTCTTCGAGTCGAGGCGGCGAAAGCAGGAACGGCTCGAACAGGGCCCCTCGATCCTGCTCTTGATCGAGGCCGGCAACTGTACGAGAAGTACAGTTGCATCGCCTGTCATGGCGTCGGCGGCGTTGGTGGTGTCTACAATGCGAACGCGCAGACCGGCGGCATGATCAACGGCGTGCGCTTCGTGGCGGAAACGTACACCAAACAGGATCTGGCCAAGAAGATTCTCGACGGGGTCCCGGTGGTGCCGAAGGCCGATCCGAACAGTCCCACCCCGCCGCTCGCCATGCCCTCGTACAGAGGCATCGTTGGCGTCGAAGAAATGCGCGAGCTCGTTGACTATCTCTACAGCCTTCGGCCGCCAGGCGAGCGTACCCAATTCTGACGTCCGGTTCATCGCTCCTCGCCCCAAGCGAGGCTGATACGCGGCTGCCCGATTTCACTCTTTCGCTGCGGCAAAGCAGGCACTGCGGTTCGAGATCGCGCCTGCCACGGCAGAAACGTGGCGAGAAGCCGCGGGAGTGGATGGCAGCCCGCGGTACGCGCATTGCTCTTCATAGGTTCGAAAAGGAGGTGAGACATCATGATGAAGAACATGCTTTGGGCAAGCGCGTTCGCGCTCTTGTTCACCGCTGTTTCAACTGCGCCGGCGCCCGCTGCTTCGAACCCGTACACGTTCTCGCATCTGACGTTCAGCGGATCGGTGCAACTGCCCGGCGTGGCGCTCCCTGCGGGAACGTACACGTTCATGCGGGTTGCTCCGCGCGTGGTCCAGGTGCTCAGTAGAGACCATAGGAGGAGCTATGGGATGTTCTTGACAGTCCCGACACTGCGGCACGACCGAACCACGAAGCAAGAGATCGTCTTCGGGGAGGCGTCCGCAGGCGAGCCACCGCCGATCAAGACATGGTTCCCGATCCCGCTGCCAGAGCCCGTTTGGACCAACTGGCACCGAACCGTTGGGTACGAGTTTCTCTACTGAACGCGTCCGGTCGTCCGACGGAAAGGAAGACGAATGAGGCATGCCCGGAATCCATTTCGTGGGGCCCCTCGCCACGTCGTTTGCTCCGAGTCACCCGCGCGTGAGACCGCCAGCGGCGGGGAGGTAGCATGCCTCTACGTAGTCCATGACCATCCGGTCCGCGTTGTAGCGCCGCGCGAGCGTCATGATGGAATGCTTCATGAACCCGATCCATCGACTGGGTAGCCCCGCTGCATCGAGGTCGAAGAACAGCGGCACGACCTCGGTTTCGAGGATCTCATAGAGCGACGCCGCATCCCGACTCCACTGAACCGCGGGATCCGCGTGGACCGCGCCCGCGCCAATCGCAAAACCGTTCTGGCCATCGTAGGCTTCGGCCCACCACCCATCAAGCGTCGAGAGGTTGAGGCCGCCGTTCATCGCAACCTTCTGGCCACTCGTTCCGGACGCCTCGAGAGGGCGCAGCGGCGTGTTCAGCCAGACGTCCACGCCCTGCACCAGATGACGGGCTACGTTCATGTCATAGTCTTCGACGAAGGCAACGCGTCCGGCGAATCTGGCGTCGCTGGAAAGCTCGGCGAGCTGCCGGATGAGACGCTTACCGTCATCGTCACGCGGATGCGCCTTTCCGGCGAAGATGAACTGGACTGGTGCGTTCCGGTCGTCGCACAAACGCGCGAGGCGGTCGAGATCGGTCAGCACGAGTGTCGCGCGCTTGTACGAGGCAAAGCGGCGCGCGAATCCAATCGTCAGGGCGTTCGGATCGAGGATTGACGGCAGCGTCGTGCGTCGGCGAACGAATTCGACCAGGTTCCGCCTGAGCACCGTATGTGTCTCCCAGAGTTCGCCCTCGTTCACGTTCGCAAGAGACTGCCAGAGGGAACGTTCCGTTTGGCGCGACAGCCAATCCGAACCCAGGTGCCGGTCGTACAGACGCTTCATGGATGGTGCGAGCCACGAAGCGGTGTGCACGCCGTTGGTGATGTGACCAATCGGCACGTCTTCTTCGGATCGGCCGTGCCAGACTGTTCGCCACATACGCCGCGACACATGACCGTGAAGACTCGACACGCCATTGCGACGTCTCGAGCCCTTCAGGCCGAGGACGGTCATGCAAAAGGGTTCTTGCACGTTGCTCTCGTTGGTCCGCCCAAGCGCCATGAACCGCCCCTCGTCGAGTCCGAGTCGCGCACGGAGCCACCCGAGTTGTTGTTCCACGAGGTCGGCGCTGAATCGATCGTGGCCGGCCTCCACCGGCGTGTGGGTGGTAAAGACAGTCTGGATCGCGCTTTCCCGCAGGGCGTCTTCGAACGAGAGGCCGTCCTCCATTCGTTCCCGCATGCGTTCCAGGACGGCGAATGCGCTATGGCCCTCGTTGAGGTGCAGAATCGAGGGTCGTATGCCCAGCGCGCGTAACGCTGTCAAGCCGCCGATGCCGAGCAGGATCTCCTGGCGGATGCGCGTGAGCTGATCGCCGCCGTAAAGCGTCGCGGTCAACTCACGCAGGTGAGGCGGATTCGCCTCGCTGTTCGAGTCCAGCAGCACCAGGCGAGCGCGGCCGACATGCGCAATCCAGACAAGCGCGTGCAGGGATTCGGCCCCGCATTGCACCTGAACGGTCAGGGATGACCCATCCGGCGCAGCGGCGTGCACCAGCGGGAACGTGGCGATGTCGCTTGCGCCGTACTCCTCTTGCTGCCACCCCGAGGCCGCGATACGCTGACGAAAATAGCCGCGCGCGTAGAACAGTCCCACGCCCACGACGGGAATCCCGAGGTCGGAGGCACTCTTCAGGTGGTCCCCGGCGAGCACGCCAAGGCCGCCGGAGTACAACGGGAGTGATTCGTGGAGACCGAACTCCGCCGAGAAGTAGGCAATGGGTGCCGCGCGCAGCACGGCCGCGTGATCGGCGCACCACGTCTCGTCGTCTACGAGGTACTCGTGGAGCCGATGCGCGTGGAAGTTGATGCGGCTCTCGAGCGATGCACGCTCGATTCGCTCAGCGAGCGCCGCGTCGGGCAGCCGAGCGAGCAAGGCAATCGGGTTGTGATTCGTGTGACGCCAGCTCTCGGGATCCAGCTCTCGAAATAGCTCAACCACCTCTGGATTCCAGCTCCACCAGAGATTGAGCCCCAGCGCCCTGAGCTTGTCCCGTGCTGCCGCTGCTACCACGATGGCGTCGTCTCGCCCGCCGTCTCCAGTGGACGCGCCCCGGCATTGCCCGGTGTCGTCTTCGCCACCGGCAGGCCAATGACACAGCGAAGCCGGGTGTCGACGACGTCCGCGCGGACCGTCCCGTGCTGGTTTTCGATGAGACGCCGCGCGGTCGCGAGCGTCAGACCGTCTCCGTGGGCTGCTGTGGGGAACGGTTCGAAGACGTCCCATGCGGCGGGCGGCGACACTCTTCCTTCGAATTCCAGGGTGAGCTGACCGATGTCGCCGGCCTGATGGATGGTCAGTACTATCCGCCCATCGCGGAGCGCGGGTGCGCACGCCAACAGGATGCTGAGCAGGGCTCGCTGCACCTGTTCGGTATCCACGTACACAGGGAGCACGGCGTCCGAAGCGCGGACGTCCAGGTCAACACCGCGATGGGCGAGCGCCGGTCGCGCGAGTCGGACCGCCGTCTCAGCGAGAAGGCGCAGATCAACCGCGTGGACTGCTGGCGGTACTGGATGGGCGAACTCCAGGAACTCCGTCACGACACGCTGCAGTCGCGCGATCTCTCGCTTGGCGATGTCGAGGAATTCTGCCTTCGGATGTGTCGAAGGGAACTCGCCTCCGAGAATCTCGAGACACCCCAACAGACCGGCGAGAGGGGTTCTAATCTCATGTGCGATGCCGGACGCGATCCGCCCAACCGTCACGAGACGATCGACACGCAGGCGCTCGTCGGTCTGCGCTTCCAGGGAGGTGTAGGCCTCCCTCAACTTGGTCGCCGTCAAGCGACACTGATCGCGTTCGGCCCGCAGGCGATCGGCCAGCATGCCCGTCACGAGTGCGACGACATTGAACATCAACATCTCGCCGTACTGTTCGACCTCGACGACCGGCCACGCATGCCAGCCTAGCGCGATGTGCGGCAGGTAGAGCAGCGTCGAGAGGAGTGAGGCGGCCAAGCCGCCTCGGCGCCCAGCCGTGACGGCGGCGATCACGATCGGCACGTAATAGACGCGCTTGAACACTTCGTGCCAGACGACGGAGTGGAAGCTCGTGACGTAATGCAGCGCCGAGATCGCGACGAGACTGACCACAATCGCGGCGCCACTGGCGAGCCGCCGGTTATTCGTGAATGGGCAGGAACGAAGGTTGATCATGTTCACTTACGCAGCGAGCAGGTGTCGCCGCACTCTCCGACTGAGATCGTCGGCGATCGCGTAGCGATCTTCGGCGGCCTCACGACAGGCGTTGTGAGCTTTCGACAGCGCCACCGCTTTCATGGCGTTGATCGCCACGGCGCGCTGCTCGGCGAGCCCGCGCTCGACCATGTTCAGGTCCCACATCGGCCGGCGGCTGGCCCACCAGAACTGGCAGCTGTGCAACGCCCGATCGAGCAGACCGCGGGCGATGTCGACGTACGGCTGGGATTCTGGCACCGCGGCTCGAGCGGCGAGGTCGACGAGCTCCAAGCAGACGCGCAGGTGCCGCCACAGCAGTGCCTGCGCGTGATTCGAGGGATCGCTCCAGAGTGGATACGGGACGCCACGCGCCAGATCTTCACCCGACGTGCTCCACGAGCTCGGGCGGGGTGTCGTCGGCGCCCCGGCTGGAAACAGGTCCAGCAGTTGCGTCGCAGTCACGACGCGCAGCTCCCGACCTCGCGGAGCGGGCACCTCGAGGATCTGACGATGCTGAGCGGCCAGGTTGACGCGCTGTTGGATGTCCAGCGCGACGCTATCCGGCTCGTTGTCGAACTGCGCGTAGACGTGTGCCAGGAACAACCGCTCCCAATCGCTCACGTGATGGCCGAACGTTTCGGCGTCCATCGCGGTCACGACGTACGTCTCGGTCTCCGCACGGCCCAGCGCGCGGAGGTGGTCGATGAACCCGAACCCGTCGATGTTCTTGAAGCTGATTCGGTTGCTGACGATGTCGTCGCGGAAGAGGACCGCCAGGTCAGGATGGCCCTCCACGCGATGAACCACGCTGACAGGCCACTCGACGGGGCAGGCGATGCCGGATGTCAGAATCCACCGATGCCCGGTCCGCACGGCGGTACTGGCAACCACCGCGTCGTAGGCGAGCTCGGGAGGGAAGAACCCGCGCGGTGCGTAGACGTCGCCGAACGCCCGGCGGTTCGTGGCGTGATTGAGCTCGATCTGGCGAACGATCTCCGGTTCCGGAATGAGCGGGAGGATCGGGTGGTACATCGCGGAGCCGAGGAACTCGATCCGCCCGCTTTCCGCGAGCCGCCGCAGCCCGTCGACCACATCCTGGGCGCCGCAGTCCAGCAACATCTGCGTGAGCGAACCGTTGATGTTGACGGTTGCACGAGCCCGCTCGAACTCGCCAAGCAACTCGATGAGCGGACGATAGGACTCGTGGCAGATCTTCTTCAGGACGGCAGGAAACTGCGTCGGCGGTTGATAGAAGTGGAAGACTGGCGCCCAGACAATCATGGCCGTTCTCATCCTGGCAACGGGCAAGAACGGTGCCTCGAGGTGGGCCCATTCCGAGTGGATTCTCGCCACTTCCCTGGTAACGGTTACGACCCTCGTGGGTCGCGGCTGCCTGATATCGTGCGGTGACGCGCGGTGGCTGTCTGAAAAGAGTCAGTTGCTGCATGCACGCGCTGCGTGGCAGACCATGGTGTCCCTAGAATTGAGGAGGCGTCCTCCGCGGACACTGGCACATGGCTTGCCCCGCGCAACAGAACACTGAAACCAATCCACCTGGAGGACAGACATGGCCCAGACACCGAAGGTAGCGAAGGAGAGGACCACACAGATTTCGGCGCCAGCCGCCGCAGGCGCGGCCGATGGCGAGGCACGCCGACAGGAAATCCAGTTGCGCGCGTACTACCTGTATTGCGAGCGCGGGTGTGCCCCGGGCGCAGACGTGAACGACTGGCTGGCCGCGGAGCAGGAAGTGTTGGC
>ORMF011546944.1_pt1 | contig 22850 bp, 24 predicted proteins | sample 1779871 | NCBI WGS metagenome assembly ORMF01 (sample SAMEA104232316, study PRJEB22302) | groundwater metagenome | biome: forest; feature: aquifer; material: groundwater | place: USA | collected 2011-08-07 | depth 5.4 m | reverse complement strand
ACGGTATAGTGAGCAGATTGGAACACGTTCAGACGCAAGAAAAAGAGAGAGATACTTAAAATCGGGTATTGGAAAAGAATGGTTAAAGTCGTGGATAATGCCGGGGTAGCTCAGTGGTAGAGCAAAGGACTCATAAGCCTTGGGCCGCGGGTTCAATTCCCGCCCCCGGTACCAATTGGAAAAATAAGCGTATGACTGCTTTAGAGTGGGCTTCACAATCGCGCCCAGAAGAACCACCGGCAGATTTCTACTGCCGTAGCGTTGATGTTTGGCAAGGGAGGTTTACAAAAATTGCCCCCACTCTGATTCGCGCGGGCATCCATACCGACATTGCCGCACTATTTGCCAGTATGGTTGGTGAGATTGGCGACAATTGTTTTACGCACAATGCTCCGGGATGGATTGATATTCCAGGCTGCTGGTTGGAATATCATATCGAAGGCAATCAAATTCAATGTTGGATTTCTGACCGAGGGCGTGGTATTCTTAACTCATTGAAGGCTGCACTTCCGTCGCTTGAGACACACCGCGAAGCTCTTTTAGCTTCTTTAACAAAAAGAATTTCTGGGCGAACACCAGAAAAAAGAGGAAACGGTTTGAAATATGTTGTTGAAGTGCTCACCCGGCTTCCAGTTGGCGTTTTTACACTTCAAACCGGCGATGCATCGTTCCACTGTAATCTCCCCTTGAATAAAACACTTCTCGAATCCTCGATTACTGCCGCATCAACAATGGTGCGTGGAACATATTGTGAAATAACAGCCACTCTTCCGTATGCGAATTGATATCAGTAAATTTGGAAACTCTCTTGTGTCTCGCTCCTCTGGCCGTGAGGCCGCATTAGCGTTGCAAGCAAACGTGTTACGCGATATCACTTCGTCAGAATTTATAGAATTAGATTTTAGCGGTGTGCTAGTTCTCACACCCTCGTGGGCTGATGAGTTTCTTGCGTTTTTGCGACAACGCTATGGTCAGCAAATTCGTATTTTACCATCACAAAATTCCACAGTGCAATTGACGCTTGAGACGATCGGCGAAATTGCGGTTTCTCCGTCGAAGTCATAGATCCCCAAAGAACCTGTTGAAAACGACTCGCCTCGCCTGACCGTCTTGGGCGGGAACCATATACTGGGAAAAGAAATGTTTTCACTCGCTATGAGCAATGTTGGTTATAAACGGATAGCATCAATCGCGCTTGGTATTGTTATTCTCGTAGCAGTATTTTCCAGAGATTTCCCTAATATTTCGTGGTCTTTATCCGCCTCAGTGGCAATCATTATCCTGATCGGCTTGGCACTCGGACCGTTTCTCTTTTTTTATACTAAGAATGAATTAAAGCGGATACAGACGTTGTCCTCTAAAGGATTTGGTTCAGAGAAAAGCGAAGCCCAATTGAGGCTTTTCGCCGCGGTCGTTCTCCTTGGCTTATCAATGATTGGGATAATCTATATCGCCTTCTTAGATTTCCAGATATAATCTATAGCCCAACATTCCAGTAGTGCATTGAAGAAAAGCCAGCGAAGCTCTCGCCGTATGACGGATTGCCCTGTCCAGAGAATTATGAAAGCATCCCCTCGTACGCAACAAAAGGCTGTATCCCGCAATGAAAAAATGATCCATTTACATTTGAAAGCGGGACCCACTTATTTCTCTTGCATCCTCTGTTTGCTGTACTGGTTCTTGACAGAATACAAGTTTCATGCTATGATGGATAACGTCAAATCAGAGCTGTTAGGAGAGACTAAGTCGGGTTTCGCTATCAGAACAACGATTTGCACGATATTTACCCATCTCTCTTAACAATTGCTTATGCAACAAGGGACTATTGCTCGGTTAACAGACCGAGGATTTGGATTTATCGCTCGCGAGGGCCAAGAGAAAGAACTCTTCTTCCACGCAACTGCTTTGGTTGGTGTACAGTTCACCGATCTGAAAGAAGGCGATAAGGTAACATTCGAAGTCGCGGACGGCCCGAAAGGACCCAATGCGGTGAATGTCACCAGAGTCTCATAATAATTGAGACCCAAACAACAAGAACACTCCTTAATTGGGGTGTTTTTGTTTTGTAATATTTATTGATCATTGGTGTAGTATAATAGATAAGGATCCCACATTCAATTTACAAGTGCAACCGCTGTGGATAAAAAATAGTAAATAGTTTCATATGCGTTTCGATGGCCAGCTGTTCATTTCATGTTCAAAGGCCTCGTGCGGAGTTTGATAGGCTAAGGGCTAACTTTGGCGTCTCCGCCGGTATTGGGATCGTGTTCGGGTATTATCCGGCTCGACGTGCATCGAGATTGAACCCAATCGAAGCATTGCGGTATGAGTAATGCGGTTCCCTCTCCTAGGGTAGGAGAGGGTTAGGGTGAGGTACGAATCGTGAGGGAGAGTTATGGGGATCTGTTTCAAAATTATCATTTCTTTATTTTTTCTATGAATAAGAATACGATCGCAGTAGCACTCATCGCTGTTGTCCTCGCCGGGAGTGGAGGATTTTATCTAGGAGCCAAATACGGCCAACCAACGCGCAGTCAAGGCCAAGGTGGAGAGCGCTCAGAGCGTATGAGGCAGTTTGGTCAAGGTCGAGGAAGCGGGATGGGCGGCAATATGAACGGCGGGTTTATTGCTGGAGAAATACTCTCTAAAGATGAAAAAAGTGTGACAGTGAAGCTGCGCGATGGGGGATCGAAAATCGTGTTCGTTTCGGACTCCACGCAAGTGATGAAATCAGCATCCGGTTCGCTGAGTGATCTCCAAGTCGGAGAGCAAGTCACGGTGATGGGTCCTGCCAATAGCGATGGGAGTGTGAATGCGCAGTCTGTTCAGATTCGTCCGGTTGGAAAGCCTGTTAGCCCTCCAGAGAAGACCACGACAGCACCATCAACAAATACATCGGTGAAAGAATTCACAGTGAACGGATCAAACTTTGCCTTCTCTCCGACAACCCTTATAGTGAAAAAGGGCGACAAAGTAAGAATCATTTTTAAGAACGAGGGAGGGTTCCACGACTTGAAGATTGATGAATTCAATGTCGCCACCAAGAAAATTCAGGGTGGAGCGCAAGACACGGTGGAATTCACCGCCGATAAAGTCGGGTCGTTCGAATACTACTGTTCCATTGGCGAACATCGCGCTATGGGCATGAAGGGGACGCTGACAGTTGAGTAAATCAAGTAAATCAAGCGAGACGAGTGAATCAAGTAAAGAACCCGGTCGCGGGGGTTCTTTTGACATTCTCCTAGTAGTGTGGCACAGTTGCTGCGACAGAAAGGAGATAGAGAATGAACGAAATGCAGCGCAAGGCCTTTGACATTGTAGCAGCAGTCCTGTCCGAGGCAACGGGAATGCCAAAGGACACTATCACTATGGAGACGGTGATCCCGCACGATGGGATCATTGACCACGTCTCGGCACGATTCCTTGGGGGGGGGATCTTTCCAACCTTCGGCCTCGCGTGGACCGTCGGCATGAAGGTCAAGGAAATTGTGAACGTCGAGTTCATGACCATCACACTTTTTGATTGACGGCACGCCGTGCTGTCGAGAGGAGGAATAAGGGTTATGGGACTCAACATGATGCGGAGCATATCTGAACCGGAAGCGCGTCGTGATTTCGAGAGGCACTGCCAACAACTTCAGCCAACACAGTTGTGGGAGTGCTGGGATCGCACTATAAAGGATCGCGCGACCACGACCGTGTACGTCATAATTGTGGAGGCGAACAACGCGGAACAGAAACAATGGCGTGTCATCAAGCTCGACAAAGAGAACGTGGCCCGCCTTATTCGCGGCGAACCCGCAGTGGCATCGGTCGTCCAGTTCTCGTACGAGGGTCTGCGTCTGATTAACTTGCACAAGTCCTAGTGGTCTGTTGACGGTACCACGTGCCGTCGAGAGGAGGAACGATGAGGAGGTCACAGAGAGTTGTGATACATTCTCTATTCCGAAGCAATAAGCGCGGTGGCGCTTGGGTCTTCGTCGCCGTGGTGAGGCGCTACGGCGATCCGCAGGATTCGTTCAGGGCCCACCGTCCATCGCATTTTGCAGCAGTCGTCAGCTTCCAGACTGAGGCTGAGCTCGAGGTTCGGGTAGCGAAGCTTCGCTACATGAATCGGACCGGCTGCAAATACGCAGACGAGATACTTGCTCAGGGTAGGTCTGCTCTCGAAGCGGCCTGACCATCAGATAACGGGATGATCACGATCGGCCCAGCCGGGCACAAAACCGTTCGATGGACTCTGGAGGTGAGTAGTCCAAGCGAGCGGTTTTTTAATTGGAGAAAAATAATGAGGGTGCTATACTGATCACTGATTCTTGATCACTGTTCACTGAATTATGTTCCTTACCGTCCACGCCGTTGCGGGCGAAGTACTGGCGCAATCAACCACATCTCCGTTGATCGCTTTTGCCATCGGATTTATTTCTCATTTTTTTGTGGACGCGTTGCCGCATGGAGATGAAACTCTTGGAGAGCGCACGCGGGAGGAGACAACGCGACTTATCATTCGTATTGTCGTGATCGATCTTTCACTGCTCATGCTTGTTCAGGCAGTATTAATCTATACAGGAATATTGTCCATGACATTCGTTGCGTTTGCCGGCGCGTTCGGCGCAATGCTCCCAGACGCTCTTCAACTGCCGTTTTATATTTTTAAAGACCCGCCACCGATCGTGCTGTGGTATAAACGAGCGCACGTTCGGTTCCACAATTTCCTTGGTATTCGGTTGGGACTAAAATGGGGGTTGGTGTTTCAAACGATCACCGTATTGCTCCTCATCGCGGCGTTGCGATAATGCGTTCTGAGGCCGGCGCTTTTAATCGTTTGATAATTTTTTCTGCTTCTTTTCCTTCGACAAAGTGTGGTTGCGCATAGTCGTCGATGACGAGCGGAAGAAATGTCACATTTTTTACACCGTCTTTTGCAAGCATTATTTTGATCCCTAATCCTTCTCGGGTTTCGCGCGACCACATTTGGTCAAAGACGAAGTTGCCAAGGCTGTAGAAAATAAATTTTCCTTTATACTCTTCCATGGTCTGGACCACATGCGGGTGGTGGCCTATCACGAGTTCTGCTCCTGCATCAATCGCGGCTCTAGCAAACGCAGTCTGTGTCTTGTTGGGCGTGGGTTTGTACTCTGTGCCCGCGTGCATAGAGACGATCACAAGGTCAGCGCTCATTTTTGCTTCTTTGACTGCTATAGCCATGCGGTCAATATTCATAAAATTTGTACCCGGGCGATTTGATGCAGCGGCATACGACGTTGGGACAACATCTGGGGAGTTATATGCTAGCCAGGCAATTTTTATGCCATTGGTCGAGGTGAAGACTGGTTTACTCGCGTCTTGGGTATTCTTCCCAGCGCCAACATGGTCAATTCCTACCGCATCCAAGTATTTCACAGTATCGGTTAGACCCTTTGCGCCAAAATTGGGCGTGTGATTATTGGCCAGTGAAACGATGGTGACTCCGGCATCTTTCAGGGTTTGTTCACTGCCGGGGTTGGCGTGGAATACCATCTGTCCGGTTTTGATTTCTGGTCCCGGTGTGATAGGATTTTCTAAGTTGGCAAAAACGATATCAGCGCTCTTCAATGCATCGCGGACTTTAAGGAATGGGTAATCATTGCCATATTGTTTCATCTTCGCGGCCACATTGCGCGAGAGCATGATGTCTCCAAACGCCATGAGTGTGAGTTCGTTTTTCTCTTGGGGAGGTTGTTGTGCCATCGGAAGGGTAGTGGTAGCGGACAGTATTTCGTTTTGATGGTCCAAAGAAAAAACAGCGCCGACAATAGCGGCGATGATGAGGGGTCCGGCGATGATAGAGAATGCAATTCTTTTCTGCATACTACTTCGACGACGAAAGAGCGACTCTGATTCCCAGGGCCACGAGTATCACGCCAAAGACACGCTCCACATGGTGTGCCACCGAAACAAATCGATTTTTCACCACGCGGTGGGAGAGGAGTGTTGCGACCAACGCAAACCATGCGAACTGAGCAATCGACATCTCTGCGCCATAGAGGATTTTTATCCCCAACGGCGTGAGCGGATTGATGACCTGGGTGAAAAGGGCGAGAAAAAATAGCGTCGCTTTGGGGTTGAGGGCATTGGTGAGGAATCCGAGGCGAATGGCCGAAAGGGGACTAAGGTCTTCCTTTTTTTCTTCCTGGCTCACGGTGACGGTATGGGGTTTTGATCTCAGCGATTGGCAGCCAATCCACAGAAGGTACGCCGCGCCAAACAGTTTGATGGTCGAATAGAGCACGATCGATTGTGAGATAATCAGCCCGATGCCCACCATCGAATAGGTGATATGAAGAAGTATGCCCAGCGCGAGTCCCACAGAAGAGTAGATGCCCGTGCGTTTGGAATAGATCAGGCTATTGCGGGTGATCATCACAAAATCCGGCCCCGGGCTCATGGCGGCCAGTAGATGCACGGCGGCTACTGTTAAAAATTCCGGAAGGTAGGGCATAGAGTTCTACGCTACTCTTTTCTTTGGGAAGTGTCTTGCAATTGCCGAGAGCGCTGCACGGCGCGCCTCACTGCCTTCGGGCATTAGATCGTACAAAGCTTGGAGGCCCAAAAGCCGCGTTTGTACATCCAGGATAGCAACTTTTTCTTTTATACGTTCAGTGCCCCAAAGATTGATAAATCCGAGAACTTCTTTCTCGGCGGCACTCCCAGGTATTTGTATTGGCAAAATTTTCACTGCTTCCTTCAAACGCTGCACGGGATCTTTCATTTTACAAATAGATTGTAATGCTTGATAGGCTTCGAGCCCGCTGTCTGCAAGATAATCTCTTCCAGAGAGCTCTTCCCTTGTTGATCGCCCCGAATGATAGAGCAGACCCGAAATAATTTTTGCACTTTCCGTGATCGGCAAGGTTGTCATCAATAACGCGTTGCTGAATCGATCAATGTCTTCTGGTGTGGAATTCTTCACAAAATCAATAGCCGCATCAAAATTTCCCGATTGCATTAATGGAATGAGCTTGACGGCAGCTGTCTGTTTGCTCCTTGACGCAGCATGTCGTTTTGTTGGGTGCCCTTGATGAAAAAGTTCCGCTTCCACATCGTGCCCTTCAAGCATGGGTAATTCCTCCATTGCCTTAAAATCAATTTTGCTCGCTAAATTCGATTGGTCAAACGATATTGTGGGTTGTTCCCACAGCTTCAATCGATGAAAAAGTGCCGAAATAATTTTTGCCCCCTCCTCGGGAGGAGTAGAGTGAATGAGTAACTGTTTTGTGAATTTAGCGACCTCTTCAATGGGAGAGTTCCGCAAGAGTAAAATTGCCTCATCAAGCTTGCCTTGACGGACCTCCTCAATTAATCGGCCTGTCGCATCAGTATGTTCATGGGTATGTGAGGATGGGAACTCAGACATATTTATAGTACATATGAAATAACTTTCTGCTGCGGGAGGGAATCCCTGCCTGCCGGCAGGCAGGGAACCCTCATGAGGTTGCCCTCGTCCCGCCTTGGCGGGATGTGTCTGGTCAAAGGTTCTTGTCCGATTGGTGCCGGGAGAGGGAATCGAACCCTCATGAGGTTGCCCTCGCAGGATTTTGAGTCCTGTGTGTCTGCCAGTTCCACCATCCCGGCCCCAATTGGACAAGAGTACTTCTTTATTCCCTGCCTGCCGGCAGGCAGGCACCACCGCGGCATTTCTTTTTCGTTGTATCGAGATTGTATCGATTTTTTAAGCGTACGTCAATTCTCGACGTTGTTTTTTGTATTGAGTTTATGGTATAGTAAACATATCGTTTTCATTTATCCACTCAAGTGTTGTGGCCACTATCATTGCATTAGCCAATCAAAAGGGCGGAGTAGGGAAAACCACTACTGCCATCAACCTCGCGGCCTATTTGGCAGCGAAGGGGAAATTTGTGCTCATGTTCGATATGGACCCGCAAGCCAACGCCAGTTCTGGACTAGGGATTGACTACCGCTCCATCCCGCACGGCACCTACGAGGCGTTGATCGGCCAAAAACGGGTCACTGATATTGTGACTCACACAGCGCATGAGGGGTTGCGGGTAGCACCCGCCACCATGGCACTGGCCGGAGCTGGTATTGAATTAGTTAACATAGAGGGTAGGGAGTTTAAGTTGCGCGAAGCCCTCAGCGAGGTACGGAACGATTATGATTACATCTTGATTGATTGTCCGCCGTCGCTGGGGCTACTCACCCTCAACAGCTTTGTTGCTGCCGATTACATTCTCATTCCTGTGCAAGCAGAGTACTATGCCTTGGAAGGGCTGGGGCAGTTACTGCAAACTATTTCGTTGGTTCAAGAACATCTTCATCCGACGGTATCCGTGTTGGGTGCGGTGATCACGATGTTCGATAATCGGAATAGCCTTTCAAACCAAGTGATGATGGAACTGTATAAATATTTTCCTAATACCATTTTTCGAACCATTATCCCCAGAAGTGTTCGATTAGCCGAAGCGCCGAGCCACGGAAAAACAATTTTAGGCTACGATGCCAGCTCTCGTGCCGCTAAGGCGTACGAACGATTAGCCGAAGAATTTTTGCACGTGATGGATCAGAAACTGGAGAGCTTGTATCGTAGTCAGGCGCAGACAGTGCCCGCACCATTGCCACAACAGTTACCGCAATATTAGACGAGTAAATTAAGCAAGATAAGCGAGACAAGCAAGATAAGCACGGCAGCGTTTTAGCTTAATTTACCTACTTTACTTATCTCGCTTAATTTACTTTTCGTATGTCTAAATCTTCCTTCGGACTCGGTCGAGGCCTCGACGCCCTTATTCCTTCTAGAAAATCTGCGCCGACAAATGCACCGGTGTCCAATCCGGCTGGGGTGGTGGATGTATCCTCAGCCGCCTCTTCTGCGTATCAATGGGTGGCTGTAGATTTAATCGTTCCCAACCCACGGCAACCGCGAACCGCCTTTGACGTGGAAGAACTCGATGCATTGGCCGATTCTTTGCGCCGCTATGGTATGCTTCAGCCATTAGTGGTGACCAAACGTTCCATCGGTGGATACGAACTCCTTTCGGGGGAGCGTCGGTTGCGCGCATCCAAAATTGCGGGCCTTGAAAAAGTGCCGGTCATTATCCGCAATGCCGAAGAAGTACAGAAGTTAGAAATTGCTTTGATTGAAAACATTCAACGTCAGGATTTAAACCCGATCGACCGAGCGCAATCGTACCAAATTCTTATTCAGGAGTTTGAGCTCACCCAAGAAGAGGCAGGGGAGCGGTTGGGGATTGCGCGCAGCATCATCGCCAACACGTTGCGGTATCTGGAACTTTCGCTCGAAGCCCAAGAAGCGCTCAAAGTCGGAAAGATCACCGAAGGTCATGCCAAGATTTTGGCCAGCCTCCCGACCCTTCAGGAACAAAGTACCGTGCTAGAAACAATTTTAAACCAGCACTACACGGTGCGCGAAACTGAAACTGTGGTGAAAGCGCATCGCCGGAAAATTGCCGGCAGCAGTGTGCCCGATGCGAAGCAATCAACCGCACTGAACGAACAATTGATGATGGAGTTACGTCAGGCGTTGGGGACTAAAGTAGAAATCCGCCCTCAAGGCGAAGGCGGATCCATTGCGATCTACTACTACTCTCATGAAGAGCTCCAGAATTTAGTGGAGCAGATAACTACTCCCTCACCGTCAAAATTGATTTAATCCGTTGTACCAATTTTTTGCGCACATGCGCTTTGATTTTGTTTCGGGCAGTGGTGGTCTTGATAAACCGGAGCCAATCCGGGTCGGGCCACCTTTTTTGTTTACTACTGACAATTTCTACCACGTCGCCATTATGAAGCGGGGTGTCGAGCCCGACAATACGATCGTTCACCTTCGCGCTCACGCATTGGTGCCCCAAATCCGTATGGATTTGATAGGCAAGGTCAACCGGGGTAGCGTCTTCTGGTAAATCGATCACATCTCCTTTAGGAGTAAACACAAAGATGCGATTTTGGAACACATCAATTTTAATCGCCTCGACCAACTGTTTGGAATCACGAATATTTTTGTGCCATTTGCCCAATTCATTGACCCATTGCAGTTTTTTATCGAATGATACGGCTCCGTGTTCATCGTAATGCCAATGCGCGGTAATCCCATACTCTGCTTCTTCATGCATCTTCTGGGTACGGATTTGAAACTCTACGACTTCACCTTCGTCGCAGAACACGGTGGTGTGGAGTGATTGGTAGCCGTTGGGTTTGGGTTGCGCGATATAGTCTTTGATACGGCCCTTGAGTGGTTTCCACAGCGTGTGGATGATGCCCAACACCGTGTAACATTCCGGAACAGTATTAACAACAATGCGCAACGCTACTAAATCATAAATTTTTGTAATATCACGTTCGCGTTCTAAGAGTTTTTTGTACAGGCTGTACAAGTGTTTCATGCGCCCATGGACGTTGAGGATCGGAATATGATAGTTCTGTTTGAGTTCTTTGATGACCTTGCGTTGAATGCGGTCGAGGTACTGTGTTTTTTCTTTATACCGGGTGGTCACTAAATTATGGATCCATTCATATTCTTGTGGGTACAGAACGTTGAACGCTCGATCTTCCAGTTTATCTCGCAGGTCGCCCATTTCCAGTCGGTTGGCGATGGGTGCGTAGATTTCGAGCGTTTCTCGGGCAATGCGCTGTTGCTTTTCCGGTGGGAGAAATTGAATGGTTTTGAGGTTGTGCAAACGGTCCGCAAATTTAATCAGGATTACGCGAATATCCTGCGCCATCGCCACGAACATTTTTCGTAAATTTTCAACATACCGCTCCATTCCCCGGTATTTCACTTTTCCGAGTTTCGTCACTCCATTGACAAGCAGTGCGATTTCATCACCAAATTTCTGCTCAATTTCTTTAATGGTTGTGGGTGTGTCGTCTATGACATCATGGAGAAGTCCTGCCATAATCGTCGCGGTGTCGAGTTTCATTTTTGCTAACGTAATCGCCGTCGAAAGTGGATGCACCAAATAGATCTCACCACTCACCCGTTTTTGTTCTCCATGCGCAACGCGAGCAAATTGATACGCCGCCGTCACCAACGGCAGGTCTTTTTCGCGGCCTTGGTGGATAAGGATATTTCGTAGATGTTGGAATGTTGGGGAAGACATAGCATAGTCATTATATTCCGATACCAGACTTTGACAAGATTCAAATAGTGTGCTAGGGTAGTGTTGTGATGCTAGGGATGCCGCAAGGTATGAACCCTGAAAAACCGCAGAACTCCTTCGTCCGGAATGGAACGGGGGAGTTTTGTTGTTTACGAGATACGAGGATACAAAGATACTAGGATACGAAGGGATTGCGATTCCTCGAATAAACAAAGACCGCCGTTCGGCGGTTTCTTCGTATCCTTGTATCTGATATCTTCGTATCTAAAAATCCGGTGAGGTAGGGACAATTAAACCCCTAAAACCTAAGGTGATGCCAGGGCGTTTGTGCTACCCCACCAAACATATTACATCACGAACCGAATTCGATGACAAGATTTTTTGGAAAATGTCAACGGGAGCCACAACATCATTAAGTGGCACCATCTATTATTCCTGCATGGTCGATTCTTCTTTATATCCACACTCTTTGCTTGAGCACACGATCGTGTTTTTTGCTCCATAGATCATCACGGATTTGCAGTTGGGGCAGAATTTTGGTTCTTTGGTTGATTCATCAATCACGGGTTTACTCCAGAGCACAAAGTCGCAGTCCGGGTATTTGTTGCATCCATAAAATGTTTTGCCGCGTTTGCTTCGGCGAGCAATCACATCTCCTTTGCTGCACTTGGGGCATTTGAGACCGGTCGTGCGTTCAATATTTTTGATGCCTTTGCACTTGGGGTATCCGGTACAGCCCCAGAAAGAACCAAAGCGGCCGCGTTTGAGCTGCATGGGCTTTGCACACTCTGGGCAAGCCGGGACTGGCCCTTCGAGCTCTTGCTTTTCATCTTGTTCTTCTTTGGAGCCTTTGATGGGCCGGGTGCTTTTACACTCCGGGTAGGCACTACAGGCTAAGAATTTTCCAAATCTTCCCACTTTACTTATCATCGGCTTCCCGCATTTCTCGCAGGTCTCATCACTCACTTCTTCGGTGAGTTCTTTCTTTGAAACTGTTTCTTCCTTACTTAAAAGGTTTTCATGGAACGGTTTGTAAAATTCCGCAATCACCGGTTGCCATTTTTTTTCACCTTGGGCGATGGCATCAAAATCATCTTCCATGGTGGCCGTGAATTGATAGTCTACGATGTGTGGGAAATGTTCTTTCAAGACTTTGGTGACCAAGATGCCGATGTCCGTCGGCTTCAACCGTTTATCTTCGGTGCGGTCGACGTATTTCCGGTCTACAATCGTTGAAATCGTGGGAGCATATGTGGAGGGGCGGCCGATGCCGAATTCTTCCAGCGCTTTCACGAGCGTTGCATCTGAATACCGCGCCGGTGGTTGAGTAAAGTGTTGCTCCGGAGTAATGCTGGTAAGTGTAATGGCCGTGGACTCAGTCAATTCGGGGAGCTCCGCCGATTTGTGGTCTGATGGATAGAGTTTGAGCCATCCATCAAACGTGACGATCGAACCATTCGCTTTCCATCCTGCCGTAGTAGCATTGGATTTGCTTTCAATTTCTACCGCCGTCTGGTCAATCTCCGCATCACTCATTTGGCTTCCTATGGCCCGGCGCCAGATAAGGTCGTAGAGTTTCCACTGCCCGGCATCTAAATATGGTTTTATGGTCGCAGGATTTTTCCCAGCATGGGTCGGGCGAATCGCTTCGTGCGCTTCTTGGGCAAGCTTGCTTTTGGTGGTATAGGTTCGTTCTTCCTTCCAGTAGTCTTTGCCAAATTCGGATTGGATGATGCTAGCAGCCTCGGCCGTAAAGTCTTTTGAAAGGGTTACCGCGTCGGTGCGCATGTAGGTAATAAGACCCACATGCCCATCAGCGCCTAAGTCAATGCCTTCGTAGAGTTGTTGAGCAAGGCGCATGGTTTGTTTGGCGGAAAATCCCAGCCTGCGGTTTGCTTCTTGTTGGAGGGTTGAGGTCGTGAACGGCGCATGGGGGGAGCGCTTGGCGTGTTTGCGGGTGATGCTGGTGATCGTGGCGCTGGAAGAGCCGAGGCGCGTCTTGATTGCATTAGCTTCTTCTGATGTTTTGATATCAAATTTTTCCAATGTCTTTCCGTCGAGGGTGACGAGAGTAACGGGGAATGGTTTCTTGGCCGTCTCGCATTCTCCTTCGATCGTCCAAAATTCTTGCACAATGAACGCGGCGATTTCTTCTTCACGTTCAACACACAGCCGGAGTGCGGCAGACTGCACACGACCAGCCGAAAGCCCGCGGGCGACCTTGCGCCACAAGAAGGGGGAGAGTTCGTATCCCACGAGGCGGTCGAGCACGCGTCGGGCTTGTTGCGCGTCCACCAGGTGTTGATCGATCGTGCGTGGGTTTTCTAAGGCTGCCAAAATCGCCTTTTTTGTGATTTCGTGAAATACAATTCGCTCCGAAGCTTTTCCCGCAGCGTGCGGGACCCCGCCCGCGGGCGGTGGCCCATTCCTTGTTCCAAGCGCTTCGGCTAAATGCCAAGCAATCGCTTCTCCTTCGCGATCTTCATCAGTGGCCAAGATTATTCGCGAAGACTTCTTGGCTTTTTCAAGGAGTTCGTCGACGCGTTTTTGCTTGTCTTTAGGGATGACATATTGGGGTTTAAAATTATGCTCAATGTCAATTCCCATTTTGCTTTTCGGCAAATCGCGAATATGTCCAAACGATGACTCCACGATAAAATCGTGTCCCAAAAATCGCGAAATGGTTTTCGCTTTGGTGGGGGACTCGACAATCACGAGTGTGGTGGAAGATTTTTTTGGCATAATGTGACCAGTCTAGCACAGTGTTTGAAAATGTCTACTATCCTGTTTCTTTTACATACAGCGCTGGGCCCACGGCTCGCGCCCAGCCTTTCAACTCTAATATCGAAATTGTTGATTGCACGGCCGTGACACTCAGCCCACTTTCGCGGATTAATGAATCAATATCCATGGGCGTGGACGACAAGAGCCCTAACACTTTTTGTTCGGTTGGGTCTTCGCAGACGACTTTCCGCACCGTGATCACTCGTTTGACTTCTTCCATCTCGAGTACCTCCAGAATGTCATTGGGCTCGGTGACACAGCGGGCGCCGAGTTTAATGAGACCATTCGTTCCCTTGGACATTTCGGAAGTGATCGGACCGGGAATGGCAAACACTTCGCGGTTTTCTTCCAATGCGGACTTCGCGGTAATCAAAGCGCCGGATTGTTCATCCGCTTCCACGACAATGGTGGCGCGGGTGAGTCCGGCAATAATGCGGTTTCTGAGCGGAAAATAATGTTTTAAGGGGAATGTTAAAGTTGGTTGTTCGGTGAGGATGCATCCGCCCTGTTCGATAATTTGACGAGCAAGGTCGCGGTTGGCATTGGGGAAGAGCGCTTCACTATCCACGCCTCCGGCTAACACTGCCACGGTGGGTGCTCGCGCTTCGAGGGCTCCGGCATGCGCTTCGCTATCAATGCCTAAGGCCAGGCCGCTGACAATACCAACACCGTGTTGGCCAAGTTCCCGCACAAAGGGGCGCGTGATCGTCTTTCCATAGATGGTGAGTGTGCGGGTTCCCACCACCGACACCATACTATTCCATTCTTGGACAATGTCTCCTTTATAAAAAAGGATCACGCTCGGATGATGAATTTTTGATAAGAGTTCGGGATAGCGCTTATCGTTCCAAAACAACATGGAAATTTGTTCGTTCTGATGGCGTTCCCAGGCCCGTTGCCATCGGGAATCCTCGCGAGCAATCACAAATTCTTCGGCAATGGCCGGTTCAATTCCACAGTGTGTGAGTTGTTGGCTGCTCGCGTTTAAAATTGCAACCGGTTCCCGCAACCCATTCCAGAGTTTCATCAGTCGTGCGCTGCCGAATTTGGGAAAGCAGGCAATATGAAACCATGATTCTTCCATCGAAGGCATAAAATTGTACATTTGTATTATGTTTTTTGACAACGGGCTAGACTATACCACAAAAGGCTTGAAAAATCAAAGAACTTGACATATTCCGTGTTTTATGCTATAGTACGAATATTCAAGAAAACTTTGAATGGTTTGATTTATTTCCGGTGCTGTCCCGGAACTAGAGATAATTATGGATGATTCCATTTTAGATAAAGTAATTGCCGCAAAACTTTCGGAAGAGGTCCAGCAAATTCGCACCTCAGACGTTCTTGTTGTACTCTTGGCTGAATTAGCCGAGCGCGAACGCGAAGTGCTCGCGCGTCGTTTTGGTCTGCAAGGCAAGGGTGCGCAAACTCTGAAGGAAATTGGTTTAGAGTTTGCAATCACCCGAGAGCGGGTGCGCCAAATTGAGTCACATTCCTTGGAAAAATTGCGCGCGCTTGTGGCTGATGGCCGACTCCGTTCTCAGACCGACCCTCTCATTCACAGCACGATGCATATTTTAGAAGAGAATGGGGGCATACTCGCGCGTCATCATTTATGGGATCTCATTTGTCAATTAAGTGCGATATCGCTTCAAGACGAGGTTGCAAAGACATCATTTGAATTTATTGTGGAGTACTTGCTTATCGATCGTGTTGATGCACTTGCCGAATCTCGTGCGCGTCACGCCGGGTGGAAGCTCCACTTTGTGGATATCGCCAAGTGGGAAAGCACTATCGCCAGCGCGGTGGAAATTTTGAACACGGAGGAAAAACCATTAGAAGAAGATACGTTTTTTGCCTCGTTACGGGGACGTCATTCCGATGTTGATAATACGGTTCTGAGGGCGCACGTGATGCTGAGCCGCACAATTCGAAAGAATTTTTTTGGACACTGGGGATTAAGCCATTGGAATATTGTCGTACCCCGCCGCGTGAATGATAAAATTTATCTCATTTTGAAAAAAGAAGGCAAACCCCTGCATTTCACGGAGATTACCAAGAAAATTAATGATGCGCGATTTGATCAAAAGATAGCGTATCCCTCTACAGTGCACAATGAACTTATCTTGGATAAAAATTATGTGTTGGTCGGTCGAGGGATGTATGCGTTGAAAGAATGGGGATATAAGCCGGGTGTTGTATCCGATGTCATTGTTGAAGTCTTAACGGGGCACTCCACGGGCCTTGATCGAGAACGGATTGTCGACGAAGCGCTCAAACGTCGCATCGTTCGTAAAAGCACTATTTTATTAGCACTCACCGACCATGAACGGTTTCAGCGGTTGCCCGATGGTCGGTACGTCTTAGTGACCCCAGCTTCGAGTGATGCACCCGTGTCTTAACTCTCTTTATCTTCCGTGTTCGTTGACAGTATCTGGATTGTTGAGTTTGTTGTATACTCACCCTAGAATGAGAACATAATCCTAATCTGCAAATTAATCCAAATACTACAAATGGCGATCGGATTTGGTGCATTCGGATGCATGTGTAGATTTGGATTGTGTTATGGTGTGGAATATTGATCTTTCAGTGTTTGATTTTTTTCGGCCGTCTGTTTTTTTCCCGACGGTGTGGTCGGTGATTGCCAATGGTGGGTGGATTATTTTTTTATACTTCGGTCTCAGGGGATTCAAAGAATACTGGCTGGAACACATCCAGCACCTATTTGAGCATCATCGTCACTTCGTGTTGTTGGCCCTCAACATTCCGCGGATGAACGAACAAACGCCCAAGGCGGTGGAGCAGATTTTTGCCCAACTCCATGGTTCGCTTTCTAAACCGAACCTTATTGAGAAATATTGGAAAGGCCAAACTCAAGAACGATTTAGCTTTGAGATTGTGTCAATGGGAGGATACATCCAGTTTTATGTCCGAACCAACGCCGCTTATCGCGACCTAGTAGAATCAGCCTTCTTTTCACAGTATCCGGATGCAGAGATTGTGGAAGTTCCGGATTACATAGACAAATTCCCCCAGCGGTTGCCAGACCCGGAATGGAGAGTATGGGGGGCGGAAATCGGGCTCACCAAGCCGGACGTTTACCCCATTCGCACGTACCCCAATTTTGAACATAATCTTTCGAAGGATTTTTTTAAGGATCCGTTGGGCGGGCTCATGGAAAGCTTGAGTAAAATCGGACCGGATGAAAATATCATGATTCAGTATGTGGCAACGCCGGTGGGTGATCACTGGAAGGAGCATGCGAAACATATCATCGACGAACTCATTGGCGCCCAAGCGCATCAAACTGATCCGTTGTGGGCTCAAATTATTCGATTCCCCGTCGAGGCGGTCGAAAAAATCATTTCGTTTATGATACCCGCTGGCGAAGATCATGGAAGGGTGCATGCCGCGGGTGGTCAAGAGCCCCCGAACAAGGTGCAGTACATGACCACGGGTGAGAAATTAGTGGTGGAAGGCATACAGGCAAAGATCGCAAAGATCGGATATGAAGTAAAAATTCGAGCATTGTACATCGGGCGCCATGCTTCGTTTTCAAAGCCTCGAGGCGTTGTCCCGATTAAAGGGGCATTACGGCAGTTTAGCACGCAGGACATGAATGCATTGAGTCCCATCGGCTCCACAGTGAGTGATGTTGATTACTTAACATTTTTGAATCCCAGACGGCAGACGAAAATCCTGAAAGCCTATCGTACCCGCCACCCCGAAATGGGGGCAGGGGAGGGGAAGATTTTTAATATTGAAGAACTGGCCACCATATTCCACTTTCCTTCCGTATCTGTGAAGGCGCCCCTTATGAAGAAGACTGAGTACAAGACCGCAGAGCCGCCGTTCGCGTTGCCCATTTCCGAGGGGTATACGATGCGCCGCGCGCCGCCCGCGCCAGCGGAGGGGCATGGGCATGGAGCCTCGCCCGGCCACGCCCCACCGGAGAATTTACCGATACACTAATCGTTTCACCTGTGCCCATCGAATACAATCATGATCACGATAATGAAATCGCGGTGTTCGCGGAAACGAATTTCCGCAATACCCCGCGGCGATTTGGCATCAAAACCGACGATCGCCGCCGGCATATGTATGTGATTGGAAAAACCGGCATGGGAAAAACAAACCTTCTGGAAAATTTGGTCTACAACGATATTATGGCCGGACACGGTTTAGGCATCGTGGACCCGCACGGGGATTTTGCCGAAAAGATTTTAGATTTCATTCCTTCCTTCCGCATCAACGATGTCGTGTATGTCAATCCCGCCGACGTCGAGCACCCGATCTCCTTTAATATTCTGGAGACCGTGGATGAAACGCATAAGCACCTCATTGCATCGGGGTTGATGGGAGTATTTAAAAAAATATGGCCGGATGTGTGGAGCGCTCGGATGGAATACATTTTGAATAACACCGTGTTAGCGCTCCTCGATTACCCAGGGTCCACATTGCTCGGCATCAATCGTATGTTGGCGGATGTCGCATTCCGAAAACGCGTGATTTCCAAGATCCACGATCCGGTGGTCAAGGCATTTTGGGTGAACGAGTTTGCGCGCTATAACGAACGGTATGCTTCCGAAGCCATTGCGCCTATTCAAAACAAAGTGGGACAATTTTTGTCCGCTTCGGTGATCCGGAACATCGTGGGGCAGGTCAAGTCCACCATCAACATTCGCGAGATCATGGACACGGGGAAAATTTTTATCATGAATCTTTCCAAGGGCCGCGTAGGTGAAGATAACTCGCGCCTCTTAGGCGGGATGCTCATCACCAAAATTCAGCTGGCGGCTATGGAGCGCGTGGATACACCCGAAGAAGATCGCCGCGATTTCTATTTATACGTTGATGAGTTTCAAAATTTTGCCACAGAAAGTTTTTCGAATATTCTTTCGGAGGCGCGGAAATATCATTTGAGTTTAGTGGTGGCTCATCAGTACATTGAACAGCTCGACGAGCTGGTCGCCGCCGCGGTGTTTGGGAATGTGGGAACATTGATCGGCTTTCGAGTCGGCGGAGCTGACGCCCTTAAGATGGTGACGGAATTTACCCCACGGTTTACCGAAGAGGATCTTGTGAACCTTCCCAAATATAACGTGTATATTAAGCTCATGATCGATGGCGTTTCTTCCGATCCATTTTCCGCAACCATTTTACCGCCGTTGGCTCAACATCACGGCAATCGAGAAAAAGTAATTGCCGTGAGCCGTGAGCGCTATTCCAAAGAACGCTCAGTGGTCGAAGATAAAATTTCGCGGTGGAGTGAGGGGCTGTTAACAGACAATTTTGAAGCGCCGGTTGCTCGTCCGATAACCGCAATACCGAGCGAACCCCGAGTTGCCCGACCAACTCCACAAGCGATAGCCCCGATGCGAGGGAGCGCTGTCACCACTTTCATCGGCGAGCATCGTTCTGTGTCAACTCCGAAGCCAGTAGGTCAGCGAGTAAAGAAGATGCCGGAAAAAATCGCACTTCCGCCAGAAGTACTGGCTAAAGAGTACACGTGCACTCGCTGTGGAAATTCAACCACTCTTACCTTTATACCGGACCCCGCAAAACCGATTTATTGTAAGGATTGTTTAAAGATTGTCCGCGAAGAACAGCGCCAAGGGAAAAAGAGCGCCTCGCCAGCGCCTCAAACGCCGCCGGCGATGAGTCTTTCCGAAGCGCTGGCAACCCCGCCCGTGGATTTCCGCGGGCGCGCCAAAGGGCTGCCTGCTCCACAGAGCACACCGCGTCTACCAGCGCGACAAAAACCATTCAACTCACCACCCATCTCTCCTCAACCCGCCCAGCAACTAAAACCACCATCGACTCAACCGTATCGGCCGACGATGTTACGACCCGGGCAATCGTCTAAGATATGATCGTGTACGTGGCAATGAGTGGAGGGGTTGATTCCTCTGTCGCGGCCGCACTCCTCAAAGAGCGCGGTTTTACGGTACGAGGAGTGTTTATGCGCTACTGGGGGGATGTGGACGATATTATTCCTTCTGGCGAGGATTTTACGAACTGTTGCAACATTGAGGCCATGAATGATGCGCAGAGGGTGTGTGATCACCTCGGGATTCCCTTACGCGTGATGGACCTTCGGGGAAAGTTCCGTACCGATGTTGTGAAGTCGTTTATCCTTGGATACGAGCAGGGGATCACTCCGAACCCTTGTGTGGAATGTAATCGGTCGATTAAATTTGAACTCATTGAGACGATTCTTTCTGAGGCCGCCGAAAGCGAAAGAGACAATATTTTTTTTGCAACGGGGCATTATATCCGTACTTCAAATCGTTATCCTGAACTTGTTTCAGGATCTCCGTCTGTCATCCCCGATCACCGCAGCGTGAGGGACCCCGCCCCGGCGGTGGCGGGTCAAGCCCGGAATGACGACGATTTGATCCGCCTGTTCATCGCTGCTGACACCCGCAAAGATCAGTCGTATTTTCTGTATACCCTCACTCAAGAAAAGCTTCAGCACCTTCTTTTTCCGATTGGCGAATACACGAAGCCCCAGATTCGCGAGCTGGCGCTCAAGATGAACCTCCCCGTTGCATTGAAAAAAGAAAGTCAGGAAGTCTGTTTTGTGAAAAATAATGTCCGGGAATTTTTAGCTTCTCGAATCAAGAATGCCGCACCCGGTGTGGTCGTGACAACCACTGGAGAGGTGGTGGGCCACCATGGAGGGTTGCCGTTTTACACATTGGGACAGCGCGAAGGCTTACACTTGGGCGGAGGCGGGCCGTACTATGTGGCGCAGAAACAGTTTGAAACCAATACGCTGGTGGTCGCCCGAGGCACGGATGATCCCAAGCTTTTACAACAGAGTGTGATGTTGAAGAATGTAAATTGGATCAGTGGTCAGCCGCCCAGCGCGCCCATCAGGGTGATCGCCAAGCCGCGGTATCGCCACCCAGGCGCACCCGCGACAATCACAATCGAAACTACTCACTACTCACTACCAACTACTCACTGCGTCTTCGACGCTCCCGAGCGCTCTTTGACTCCCGGCCAATCAGTGGTATTCTATCAACAATCTCCGGAGGGGCTGGAGGTTCTTGGTGGGGGGATTATTGACCAGTTCCAGAACGAACATTGACGAAATGGAGAAGAGATGATGAGCGAAGAAAGTGAGTGCCATCCCGTTGTGGTGGACTTTAGTTCTACTCTCAGCGGCGTGGTGATTGTTGCCCCTTCTACTATGGAGGGGTTTGCAATCGAGGCGCGTTGTCTGACGTTGGACCGTTGCGGTGTTGGTGACACTCTTGAAGAGGCCCTGGAGGATCTGGATGAGGACGTTTATCACTATCTGGCTAAGGCCGCTGCTCGCGGTAGTGTTGCCATTATCCCCGATAAGGTTGTCCAGCGCCAGTTAGAGGAGTTTCGCGGGGATAATCCCGATTCTTGCGAGATGGAGCGATTGCTTGATCGGGAGATCGGGCAATGGCGCATTCGCATTCAGCTCCGAGTGATTGTCTCTGATGAAGAACTGTGTTCGGCGTAATAGACAATAGGTCTCGAGTAGATGTCCTAGAGCAGTTTGCTTATTAATTCAAATCGTACAAAGGAGAGTGTTTAATGAGTGAATCCCAGTCAGAAGACGGTGATGCCTATCAACTTCCCGACCTGGACTTCCTCATCTCATTCGATCGTGACAGTGGTCAGGTCAAGGTCGAGTGCCCGCAGATCAATCTGGAGGCCCCGGGTCGCTCTGCGGAAGAGGTGATCGGTAAATTTCTCAAACATTTCCTTGACATACTCGAAGGGGCTGCCAAGGGCAATGGAGAAATAGAGTACCAAGATCTCGCTGAAGCCGCTGAAGAAGCTGCGCGGTTTCAGCGGAAGTATTTAGGCGCGAGGAGTAAGAGCATCATCATGGAGTGGCCGTACGCAGAAGACCACTATATCTTTCAGCTCACCCTCCACTACTCGCCATTTCTTCCGGTGCAGGAAGATGTTCGCGAAGAGACGCTTACCAGAGCCGGCTACGAAGTCGTTCCTCCTGGACAGATTTGTTAACCTCATCATGGGCTCTTGGGTGTTGCGCGGTTTTATACCGTTCAGGGACATGTGTTGCGACAGAGATGTCGCGCCGCGCCGCCTAAGGGCCCACCAATTCAAACCATCCGATCAACGGTACGAGATTTCGTGCGAGCTCCGCCCCCCTCTTGCTCACATCGGTCCCCTCGTATTGTCGGATGGTCTTTTCTTTGACGAGTCTGGTGCCTGGGTGTATGCTCGAATGACCCATGAATGCACATCGTTCTTTGACAAAATGATCTTCTTGGAGACGAGAACACCGACATACTGCCGTGTGCTTATCTCCCAGAAGATCCGCTGAAGACGCACGCAGCACACCTACACTTCATCACGGGGTCTGTCGAGGCTCTCGCAGATGCTTTATTTGCAGCGAGGCACGTCTGCCTGATCCTGTTGGCCGCATCCAAGCCACACCACGGCGTCTTCAGCCTTCCATTCAACACCACCCGATTAGGGATTTCTGAGCTTACACTGAAGCCCTCAGAAGTCTCCAGCATGAACAATGGTGTGGGCGCTCCGCCCCCCCCTTTGCTCACATCCAATCAGTGCTGTCGGGTGGCTTTTCTTTTACCGAAGAATTCGCTATCCTACGAGCATATGACCAGCCACGAACTTCGCCAAAAATACCTCGAGTTTTTCAAATCGAAGGCGCACGCCGTGTTGCCCTCGGCCCCTCTCCTGCCTGATAATGATCCGACTACGTTGTTTACGAGTTCTGGCATGCAGCCGTTGGTACCGTTTTTATTGGGCGAGAAACACCCCGAAGGAATACGACTGGTGAATTCTCAACGGTGCTTTCGGGCAGTGGATATGGACGAAGTGGGGGATAATCGCCACACAACCTTTTTTGAGATGTTGGGAAATTGGTCATTGGGAGATTATTTTAAAAAAGAGCAAATTCCATGGATATTT
>ORMF011368649.1_pt1 | contig 22871 bp, 26 predicted proteins | sample 1779871 | NCBI WGS metagenome assembly ORMF01 (sample SAMEA104232316, study PRJEB22302) | groundwater metagenome | biome: forest; feature: aquifer; material: groundwater | place: USA | collected 2011-08-07 | depth 5.4 m | reverse complement strand
TGCGTTCTTTGCGAGAGATATTTCGAGACCGACCGGTGCGCGAAGCGCACCGTACGAAAACCTTCGTGTCCTTCGTGCCTTCGTGGTGAATCCGACTTTTCTCATTTTGGTTGCGGCTGTGCCGCGCTGGGATCTTCGTGGTGAACGAAATCAAGGTGATAGTGCCAGGTTATCCACACGGAAGCCTGAATAATGGCTCACCCCACGGCTGGGGCCAAAGGAGAGCCCATGACGATGACCTTGTTGCCGTCGCGGGTAATCTCCAAATCGCAGGGGCCGTCGAAAAAAATCATCGTGCGCGGGTGCTCGTAAACCGTCGTCTTATGGGGGATGTTCTCTATATAGATGTCGAACATCGAACCGCTGGGCAGGTTGACGGTCTTGGTGTGCATCAGATCACCTTCGAAGAAGAGTTCGATCCAGGTGCGGTTCTCCGTCACGCCGAGAATGATGCCGGCGGCATTTTTGATCGTTGCGACCCGCTCCTCGCCGCCGGCCCGCTCGGAGTCTTTACCGGTTAGAACTCTGTCCGAGTTTTCCTTCCCCTTGGCGCCCCTTCGACCTTGCTCAGGGCATGCTTTGCGTCTTTGCGGGATATTGCTTTTCTTCGCGCTCTTCGTACTACTATCCATGAGAATTGTCGCGGCCTGCGCAAATTTTCCGGGCGCCGAAGACCCCTCGGATTCGGATGTCCCTCGCGCCACGACGCCAAGTTTAGAAATCAATTTCTTTTCTTTGCGCCCTTTGCGTTCTTTGCGGGAGATATTCCGAGACCGACCGGTGCGCGAAGCGCACCCTACGAAAACCTTCGTGTCCTTCGTGCCTTCGTGGTGAATCCGACTTCTCTCATTTTGGTTGCGGCTTTGCCGCGCTGGGTCCTTCGTGGTGAACTCCCTCTTAAGTCGCCAGCAGCGTGGCGGCGGCGCGGATGGTTTTTCCCGATGAGGTGCGCGGCAGCGATTCGCGGACCACGATGCGATCCGGGACTTTGAAGTTCGCCAGATTGGCGCGCAGGAACACGAGCAATTCTTTTTCGCTTACCTGGCTTCCCGGGCGCGCCACCACGGCGGCGCCGAGCACTTGCCCGCGCTTGGAGTCGGGGATGGCAAACACGATGGTTTCCTGAACCCCGGGATAACTGTAGATCATATTTTCCACCTCGGCCGGGTAGACGTTGAGCCCGCCGGTGATGATCATGTCGTCGCGCCGGCCGAGATGATAATAATAACCGTCAGCTTCGCGCTTGCCGACGTCGCCGGTATAGAGCCATCCATCGCGGATGCGCTCCGCGGTTGCCGCCGGCTTGCGAAAGTAGCCTTTCATCACATGGGGGCCTCGGGTAATGATCTCGCCCGGTTCGCCGACGGCAACCTCCTGACCGGACTCATCGACGATTTTGACTTCCACGCCGGGAACCGCCCGGCCGATGCTGCCCATCTTGGCCTCGGCTTTTTCGGGCTCGACCAGCGTGATCATCGGCGAGGTTTCGGTGAGCCCATAGCCCTGGATCACTTTGATATGCGGCTGCGCCGTCTGGAACGCGCGCAGCAATGGCAGAGGAATGCTCGTGCCCATCATCGCGGCGATCTTTACGCTGCTGGTGTCGTAACTCGCGAGATTTTTCACGCCTAGTAAAAGTTGAAAAACGATCGGCACGCTTTCGAACACCGTGACCCGATGCCTTTGAATGCCTTCCAGCAGCGTCACCGGATTGATCTGGTCGAAGATCACCAGCGTATAACCTCTTTGGGCCAGTTCGTTGCACACTATCGGGCCGACGATGTGGGACATCGGCAGGATGCAGCCGCGCATCGTCGAAGCATCCGTGATGCCCATTTCCTCCATCACCATCGGATACTGGGCCAAATTCCGGTAACTCAACACCACGCCCTTGGGCTCGCCGGTGGTTCCGGAAGTGTAGAGAATCAGCGCGTCGTCATCGGCGTCGAGATGCGGCGACGACGACGCAGGCGCCGGCGCGGCGTAGCGTTTTTCGAAACTCTCCGCGCCGTCCCCGCCGACGATCCAGAGAGAAATTGCGCTCATCTCCTTGAAGACTTCCTGTACTTCCGCCAGCAGTTGGCTGTGCACGATGAGGAGCTTGAGATCGGCATCGCGAAGCACGCCTTGCAGTTCTTTTCCTTTCAAGCGCGCGTCGAGGATGACGGTCACAGCGCCAATTTTTTGCGTCGCGAAGTAGCTCGGCGGAATCGCCGCGCAGTTGGGCAAGAGCACCCCGACACGCTCGCCCTGCTTGACTCCCTCGTTTTGCAAGTGGCCCGCCAGGGCGTGAACCTGCTGGTTCAGCGCGGCGAACGTCAGTTCTTCCTCTTTGGCGATGATCGCGGTCTTATGCGGCTGGCGCGCAGCGGTCTGGTCGAGAACTTCGGCTGCGAAAAAGCCTACTGAATGGGTATCGTTTGCCATAGCGAAAATGCCCTCTGAAAAGGTTTGTACCAGCGCGACAATTGCGCCAGCTCGCCGCGTTTAAGTTGCAACTTTCCTTGCTGGGTGGCGAGAAACGGGTCGATGCGCGCGCGAAATACCGCGCCCCACCACTCTTGCTTGCCGCTGATCAGGAAATCACCGCCGTCCCCCGGCGCCAATTGGGTGATCTGCCCGTCAACGAAACTGACTGTCCAGGCGGCGTTGGTCTCTTCCAGCAAGAGCGAGAGCGACGAAGTCAATCCGGTCGCTTGTCCGTCGGCTCTGAATTGCGTGTCGCGATTGGCACACTCGACCAGCGCCGCCATATGTTCCTTGGAAAACAACGGATAACGTTCTCCCGCAGCGGAAGCCTCCTGGCTGGGCTTTGCCGCGGGGTTGATCCTGGCGCCGGGCGCGTCCGCGACCCGCTCTTTGAAATACTGACAGTGCACCGCCTCTTCGAGCAGATCGGTGAACAAAAACGCCTCTTGAAAGTTCCTGCCGATGGCCACCGTGCCGTGGCCTTTGATAATCACCACCGGATGATATTTCAGTTCTTCGACCACTCGCTCCGGCTTGGTCACCGTCGGGGTGTCCTGCGGGATGATCGGCACCTCGCCGATGGTGTACTTTTCTTCGAAGCTCACCGGCGCGAAGTGGTCGTGGGTCAGGGAAAACGCCAGAACCATCGGCGGATGAACATGCACGACGGCCTGCGCGTCAGTGCCGGCGTAGACAGCCATATGCATCGGCGTTTCGCTGGAAGCGCGCTGGGTTTTCTTGACCGGCTTGCCCGCCTGATCGACGCGGACGAGATCCTTTGCCGTGAGAAAGCCCAAAGGCGCATGCTGCCCGGTGATTAAAAACTCTGTCTTGCCCGCGCGGCAGCTTAAGTTGCCGCCCCAACCGCTGATCAGGCGCCGCTCGAAGAGCAGTTTTCCCCAACGAATGATTTCCCGCTCAAGCGCAGTCACGTGGCTTTGTCTTCCTTTAATAGCGACCAGGGAATGAGCTCTTTCTCCACCGGATGCACGGACACTCCGGACGGCATGACGCGCCGGCCGAGGAACGTGGAAACATCCCGGTCGAGGGGCGATTCTTTGTTCCGTTCCGCTTCCTGCAACTCAATCGGAACGCCGTGGTGTTGCGCTAAACGTACAGCCAGCAAGGAACCGCAGGCGGCGCTCAACCCCTGCTCGCTGAGCTCGTCGTAGAAGAGGTACAACTTGCGAATTTCGCCTTGGGCGAAGAGCGCGCCCATCATGTTATCGGAGATCAACGTGGGCGCCGCACCGCGTTGCAACAGCTCCCGCACAACGATCCGCGCGCCCCATAGTTCAGGACGCATTTCCGGCACCAGAATGCTTTCCGCCTGCTCCGCGGCAAGCGCGGTCTTAAGAAAACCATAGTGGCTTTTTGGCGGCAGTCCGTAGACTAATAAATACTTACCGTTCTTATGGGTTGGCTCCTCTTGCGCTTCTACCTCTATCTGAAATGTCCGGCGAAAACTTTCTAGCGTATAGGTATCGGCAAAGCCGACCCAGCGCGTAATCAAACCGGCGGGAGTCACGTCGAATGCCGGATAGCGAACCGCTATATTGTCGCCATTCACCAAGCTTTGGCCCTGAAACAGCAACAACTCGGACGCAGGACGCTCCTCGATGGTAATATCCATGCCACGCGCCGTCGAGCGCGGGTCCTGCGCGAGGACGTAAAATGGCACCCCGTAGGCCTGGGCCATCAACGCCAGCGGATAGGTGCCGACCTTGTTGATAACATCGCCATTTTGCGCCGCGCGGTCGGCGCCGACGATGACCGCGTTTACTTCCCCTCGGGCCATGACCTGAGCGATGGCGCAATCCGGTATCAGCGATACGCCGACACCCGCCTGGGAAAGCTCCCAAGCCGTCAACCGCGTGCCTTGCAGGTAGGGCCGGGTCTCGGTGGCGATGACGGAAATCTTCTTGCCCATTTCCCAGCAGTGCCGGGCCACGGCGACCAATTCACCGCTGACGTTGCAATGGGTCAGCACCCGAGCGGTGTCAGGTAACAGCTCGGCCGCGCGTTTCGCTCTTGCTTGCCGCGCTTGAGTAATCCGGCCGGCGAACCCGCGGGCTTGTTGGGCGAACCATTCACCGGGGCCGGCGGCGCCGGGCGGGGTTTTTTGCACCAATCCTAAAAGATCAGCGCCGAGACCACTGAAATCGAAAGTCGGGCGCGCCTCGCAGAATTGCTGGGTCATGCGCGCAATCTGTTCGCCCAGGGGTTCGCTGTCTTTGCCTTGATACCGCTCGGCCAGCAACGCGCCGCTGTAGAGAAAAGTTAAAACCTGGCCGAAAGCGCGGGTTTTCATCTGCCGAACGGCATCAAGAGCCTGCTCCACCTCGCGAACGGGGATGTACTCGATTTTCTCAGGGAGCGAAATTTCGTCGAGTATCTTAAATCCGTCCCCGTCCCACAGAACGGGTTCAAAGAGCGGGCTTTGGGCGACAGGCATGGTTGGGTTAAGGCCTAGAGCGAGCGATCACAAATATTGGAGAGCCTTGCGCGCGACTTCGATGGTTTTCTGCTCGGCTTCGAAAAACAGCGGATCGCGAAAGGCAAATTTGCCATAGAGGCATTCATCGGACACCGCGAGGACGGCGCCGGCCTTTTTACCGCGCAACTGCGCGATGGTTAAAAAGGTCGATGTGACCATGTCGATGCTCGAAACGTTTTGTCCATTGAGCTCCTGAATGAGCTCCGGGGTTTCCTGAAACAAAGCGTCGGTGGTGAAAATCCAGCCCAGATGACAGCGCACCCCCAAGCTTTCGGCGGCCTGTTTGAGGGCAGCGATGATGTCGGGATGGGCTAGGGTCGAGAAATTCTTCGGCACGTAGTACGCAGTCGTCCCCTCGCCGCGGATGGCGCCGGTCACAATCACGAGGTCGCCAATTTTCACGTGATCTTGCAGAGAACCGCAACTGCCGACGCGTATCAGAGATTCCACGCCGGCGGCGCAAAGGATTTCGGTGGTCATCGCCGTGTCAGGCGCGTAGCGCCCGCCGTTGCCGACGGTGACTCGTTTACCCTCGAGGGTGCCGGTGTACATCTCATAATCAAGAAAGGTGAAATTCTTGCTCGGACCCGCCAACAAGCCAATCATCATCTGGCTGCGCTCCCTGGGGCCGGGAATGAGAGCGTAAGGACCAAGGGAGTCGGCTTTGAGTCCCAGCATGGAGAGCATCTTCTGGGGCGTGAAGTGTGCTTCTTTAATCATTGTTCAAAGCGCCTGCGACACGAATTCCAGCAAGTCTTGGGTGGGCAAAGCACCGGCGCCGCAGCCGGCAAAGCTTCGCTGGCAGAGCGCGCTCGAAGTCAGCATAAGCTCCGCACCGCTCGTTTTTGCTTCCCGCATCCGGTCTTCGACGTTCCATTGCGCCAATTCCGGGTAGGCTTCGGGCACACCGCCACCGCCACCGCAGCACCAGGACCAGCGCCGGTTGCGCGCCATTTCCACCAGCTCGACCCCGGGAATCGCGCGCAAAATCGTTCTCGGCTCCTCGTAAACCCCGCAACCTCTGCCGAGATGGCAAGAATCGTGGTAGGTCACTTTTTTGGGGATGTTTTGGGTGAATTTGAGTCGTCCTGACTGAACCAACTCGGCGACGTATTGAGTGCCGTGAGAGACCTCGACCCCGCTCCCGGCTACCTTGGCATGTTCGCGCCAGGCGCGTTGGCAACTGCCGCAGGCGACAACCACCTTTCGGGTTCCGGCGCGCTTGATCATCGCGAGATTCTCTCCCTGCAAACGATCATACTCCGCGCGGAAGCCGAGGTCGTAAGCGTGCAGACCGCAGCATTTCTCCTGATCGCCGAGCACGGCGAATGAGACGCCGGCCCCTTGCATCAGCCTGGCAAGCGCGACCGCTCCCGCTTTCCCGTCAGGGCGATCCGCGGAGCAGCCGGCAAACAACAAAGTCGCCGCCGTACCGTCGCCAAGTTTCTTCAACCCCAAGCCATCCGCCCAATGTCCCCGTTGCGCCTTCGGCTGCGCCCATGGATTATCGTGCTCCTTGAGGCCGTCGAAGAGCGGGCGGTGCGCTTCCAGGGGTCCGTCCTTCTGTGTGATCTCTTCACGCATGGCCACCGTGATATCCCAAGGGCCGTAACCATCGTCGCGCACACCGCAAAGCTCCTGGCACATCAGGCAGTTAGTGCAGGTGTAAACGACCTCTTTTAGCTCCGGGGTGATCTGATCCAGACCGTGGAACACTCGCTGGGCCATGAGCCAGCGGGATTTCGGCGTGTGGCGTTGGAATCGGTAAAACTCGTAGGGTGGGCACTTTTCCTTCGGTCCGGGCGCGTCTTCGTAGGGATTCGCCGGCCCGTGGCCGTAACAGGAGCCGCACAAGACACAGCCCGCGCTGCGCTCTTCAAGCCCTTTAGCGTAAAGCCAGCGTTTGACTCGTTCGAGCCCTAGAGTTTTCTTGCTTTCGTTTTTCACCGGGACGGGGTATCCGATACTTAACACATTAACTTTATAACTCACCAACGATTTCTGTCAACAAAGCCCGGTTAGTTTGCCGACAAGAGGTGATTGAGCTGGCGCAGGAGAAAGGAAAGTTCTTTTTGTTGCGGCTTGTCGAGGGTGGAAAAAATCTCGGCGATGCTCTTCTCAAAGAGCGGAATCGTACTCTTATAAAGCTTGGCCCCTTTGTCCGTCAGCACCACATGCACCACGCGGCGGTCGTGTTCGTCCCGCTTGCGCACCACCACCTTTTTCTCTTCGAGCCGGTCGACGATGCCGGTCAGATTGCTCACCGTGACCATCATCTTCGCGCCGATTTCGCCGAACGGCAATCCCCCCGCGTAACCGATGGTCGCAAGCACGTAAAACTGCGGCGCCGTCAGACCGGCCTTTTCCAGCTCCGCTTCCAGCTTCTTATGCGATAGGAGACTGAAGCGCAGAAAGCGAATCCAAAGGCTGGTCGCGTAGGACGCAAAAAAGGGACGCTTGTCAGCGGGCACGCTGACCAATTTATTCATAGCGGAGCTAAAAAGCAACTCGGATTTTCCCCCTGGTCATCCTGGGCCCCTCGATGGCACCGCATACGGCGCGGTGCTAGAATCGGCCGGTGGGAAAATCGAGGATAATATCGAGGGCAAATCGGTGCGGGGAACGGCGTCATGAAACTTCATATTCTCGGCTGCGGTGATGCTTTTGGCAGCGGCGGCCGCAACCAAAGCGCTTATCTCGTCGAGGCCGACGCCCGGCCGTTTCTTCTGGACTGCGGCCCCACGACCCTGTTGGCCATGAAGCGTGCAGGCATAGACCCGCAGCGTCTAGACGTGGTTTTTATCAGCCATCTCCACGGCGATCACTTCGGCGGCCTGCCGTTCTTGTTCATCGAATTTCTCTATCGGACGCCTCGCGACAAGCCCTTGCAGATCGCCGGTCCACCGGGAACTGAAGAAAAGGCTTATCAACTTTTCCGGCTGATGTACGGCGGTTCGACCGCTAGCGAGCTGCCGCCGGTGGACTATCATATTTTGCACCCGGGAAAATCGGTGGTGATCGAGGGCATCGAGGTACTTCCCTTTCGCGTTCCCCACCAGACGCATGAAATATCCCTCGGATTGAAGATTCAATTTGCCGGTAAACAGATCCTCTTTTCCGGCGACTCGGCGTGGAGCGATATCTTTATCGAGCATGCCCGCGGCGTCGATCTCTTTCTTTGCGAGTGTTCGTTTTATAACCAGGCGGCCGGCAATCACGTGCGTTATGTGGAATTGCTGGACGCCCTGCCACGACTGGACTGTAAAAAACTCGTGCTCACCCATTTGGGTGAAGAGATGCTCGCACGCAGAAAAGAGCTGACTCTGGCGGTGGCGGAAGACGGAATGGTGATTGAAATATAGCGTGAAGAATACGGGTGAGATCTCAAGGAGACCTCGTTCTCTGTTTTCTGAACTTGACCGGCGCCGAATCAGCGTGTTACCAAGCTAAGTCTAGAAAGGAAAACTCGGATAATGAAATCTCGATTGTTTGTCAGTTTGGGTTTGTTAATTTTTTTCGCTCCCGGTTTAGCTCCGGCTCAGACGAAGGGAGACACGAATGCGGGGCAAGCTAAATACGACGCCATTTGTGCCGGCTGTCATGGCGCGACGGGGAAAGGTGATGGAGCGGCGGCGGCAATTTTGAATCCGAAACCGGGAAATATCAGCGACGGCAAGGCCATGCAAGCTCTTAGCGACAAGTATCTATTCGATCTTATCAAGGACGGCGGAGCTTCTCAAAAAAAATCTCCGATCATGCCCGCTAATGGTAAGAAGTTAAACGAGCAGGAGATCTCGGACATTATCGCTTACATTCGAACGCTCGCAAAATAAGCCCACAGTGGAGCCCCACGGACAAGGCCGTGGCACCTTCCGTCCGCCCATGGGGCGGACTCCTGAGCAAGAGGCCCCGGCCAAGGCCGGGGCTTGAATTGAAGGGTTAACTCGGCTCGCCACCGCTTTCGCGTGGGGCCATAAACGGCATGATAAGCGCTTGGTAGCCGCTTTTCTGTAGAATCTCTTGGGCGGTTTGCTGCGCGTCCAGAAACTCCGCGTAAGGACCGAAACGCACCCGATAGGCGGTCTGACCTTCGCTCAACAAGATTCTTTCGACAAAGCCGGCCCAGCCCTTGTCGCTCAATTGCTTCAATAGCGATTCCGCGCGCTCGCGTTCGCGAAACGTGCCGAGCTGAAGCACGTAGCCGTTCACAGGTTGACCGCGAGAATTTTCCCGCGGCCCGGCCATGGACGCGGAAACGCCCTCTGGGCGAACGGTCAACGGTTCGGTTGGAATCGGTTTGCCCGCGGGCGACGCCGCCTTCAAGCTCTCATAATTGTCGAAGCCATATTCCAGTAAGCGCTTGGTGTCCCCCCACTGGTCGCGCGCGCCGAGGATCGCTACGATGAAGGTGTGCCCGTTGCGTGCCACGGCGCCGACGAAGCACTTTTGCGCCGCGTGCGTGTAACCGGTCTTGCCACCGATGGCGCCGTCGAAATTCCACAACAGACGGTTATGGTTTCGCACCGAGATACGCCGCGCGACGGTCTTTTTTTTCACGATGGTATTGGAGCTTACCGAGCTGATTTTGGTTTGCACGATCTCGCGAAAGGTCGGGTTTCTCATCGCGTAGCGAAATAGAACGGCCAAATCCCTGGCCGTGGAAAAGTGGTCCACCGCCGTGAGTCCGTGCGGATTGGCGAAATGGCTATTGGCGGCGCCGAGTTCATTCGCCCGCTTGGTCATCAGGTCAGCGAAATGTTCGACGGTACCGCCTATGCCCTCGGCCAAAACCATGCTGGCATCGTTCGCGGAGGAAAGCATGATCCCGTAGAGCAGGTCTTCGATGGTCAGGCTCTGCCCGGGACGAAGATACAGTTTGGACGCCGGAACCCGAGTCGCGGTCTTCGATACCGTGAGGGTCTCGGTAAGTTTTCGGCCGCTCTCCAGCGTAAGAATCGCCGTCATGACTTTCGTCGTGCTGGCGGGGGGAAGACGCAGGTCCGAATCTTTCTGATAGAGAATCTTACCCGTGGCCGCATCCATCAAAACCGCCGCACGCGCGGTCAAATCTTCGTCGGGGGAAAAGGACCAAGCGACAGAAACCGAGATCGATCCCAGATAAAAAACCAGCGTGGAAACAAGCAGATAGGAGCGTCGCGAACGCCGCTTGTCAAACCTCCAAGTTGTCTTAACCTTGTTGAGTTTGGTGGACATCCAGGCCTGTTCTAAAGTAATAAAACCAGTTTATATCATCTTTGAAAATTTGTGAATAGTTGCCGACAAAATAAATCGGCAGGAATCCAATAATCTAGATTGGCGGCCCCTCGGTTTAGCCTTGAGGACAGGTGATGGGGACTATTTTTTGCCAGGGTTTACGCCATGTTTTGCGAGCTCACGGTCGGCGCGTTCGCCGATGCCGGCTTGTTCTCCCAGCGCTTCTCTGCGAATGCGGTCCTGGCAGGGCTCACAGATGCCGCCTTTGAGTATCAGGACTGGCTTGGCGCAGATCATGCACTTTTTTTTCTCTTCGGTCATATTTTTTTCCTATCTCCACCGCATAGTTTTCGAAACCTTCAGTCAGTTGAGCACTTTGATCTGCGCGGGGTTCTCCAGAACAATCTCCAAGCCATACTGAGGGTGATCCTTGATTTGTCCATGAACCTCGACCTCTCGGCCTTCAAAACTCTTGGGATTTGTCTTGTTTTTTTCGAACAGTTCCGCAGCCGAAGCAAAGATGACAGCGGTAAGCGCCTGCCGCGAAGGTCCAAAATTCAAGAAATAAGTGTTGCTCTTCGCCGAATGCCCCACCCGAAAGATGCGGCCGCGAACCCGCGCGGGACTGCCGGTGAGGCTGCGGATTTTTTCAACGTCGCGGGCCGGAAGCAGCGGCATCTCCGCCGGGACCTGGACAGCCATTCCCAGCGGCATATAGGTGACGCGATGGCTTTTCGGCTCAAGCGCGGAGCTGGGCGCGGCGATTCCGCCGTCTGTGCCTATGGGCTCCGGTTGCGGTGACGAGGGATTCCAACGCCGATATAGAACATGGGAAGAAAGTCCGGCCGCAAAAGCGATGGCGACGGCGACGGCCGTTACCGGTGGCATGCGCTTCAATTCTTCCTCTCCCACAGTAGCGAAAAGACTCTTCGATACTCTTCCGCCAGAGGCCCGGCGTCCCGGAAAAAAAGCAGATTCTCGTCGTTCAACCGATCCGCGGCGTGGGTCCAATTGTACGAACCCGTCAACAGAATGTTGCGGTCGAGCACGGCGAATTTTTGGTGCATCAGACCCGCCTCTCGATCCGCCGGAGTGGATTTTCCCGCGCCGATCCGGCGCACGGGAACCCTTTGCGCCTCCAGGAATTTCCCTTTCGATCTCTCGTTTCCGGCGTCGAAATCCCGATCAATGACCACCTGCACCGCCAGACCGCGTTTCTTCGCTTGAACCACGGCCGCGGCCAACTCATCGCTGGTGAACGCGTAAACGGCGACGAGAAGCTCTTTCTTGGCCTGCTGGATCTCACGGATAATAAGTGACGAGCATTTTCCCGCGGGGCTGAAACAGGCCTGCACAACCATCTCTGCCGCTAACGGCACGGCGCAGAGAATCCAAAGGAAAATGACCATCAGGGAAAACGACCGGCGTTGCCTCACGTTGCCGCCTTAAGCTCTCCGATTCTCTTGCCGCGCGGCCGCAGGCACATCCCCAGGAGCAGCCTTTCCATGACCAGCCGAGAATCGCTGCCGCTCGATTTCAAGCGCAGATCGGTATCGAAGATTCCTTCCATGTGCGCCCGCAGCTCGCTGACGGAGAAATGATCCGCTCGCTCGAAGCACATGTAATCCGCATACGCGTTGCGCGTGAGCAGAGGCGCTCCCTGTTGCAAGACACGCTGTTGAAACTGCGGATAACTCATGCCGCGTTTCCAAACCGCGCGCAGCTCTCCCTCGATTAACTGGCGCGCTGCCAATAGTTTACGGATTTCTCCGGCGAGGGTAGCCAATAGTCTCAACGGATGCTCTCCCTGGGCGATCAGGCGGGCCAGATGCGCTAGCGCCGCCGCCGGGTCGCGCTCGCCGACGGCGCGGGTAAGATCGAATATCCAACCCTCGCCCTGATCGGCGAAAACCGCGTCAACGTCCTGGCCGCTGATGGTCGGGCGTTCGCAGGCATAGAGGAATAGCTTCTCCAGCTCTTGGTCGAGCGCGCGCAAATTATCGCCGGACCGCGTTAGAACCATTTCCCGCGCGCGCGGCTCCAACGTTTTGCCCGCTTGTTTTAGGCGCTGATTGATAAATTCCAATAAGCTCTCCCGGCTTATCTTGCCGTAGCGGTCCCGCTCCGGGCCGACGTACAATGCGGCGCCCAATTCATCGAAGCGTTTGTAGAGACGCGAGCGCCGATCCACCTGGAGCGCCGTCAGCAAAAGAAAATCCCACTCGGGGAGTCCCTGGTCCAACACCTCAAAAAGCCTGTGCCCGGCGGCCGCTTTGCGCGCGTTGAAATCCAATCCGCGGCTCTTACAATAAGCGAAAAGCGCTTCCGCGTCGCCTCTTGCCTCCGGACCGTCGACGCCCAGGAGCTCCAGTAACGGCCCGGATAGCGCGAGCCCTAGTTCCTCCCAACGCTCTTGGGTCCAACCCTCGATGGCGAGCAAATCCATGAGGACTTTGCTCGCCTCCTCGCGCAGGCCGTCACTCCAAAGTCGGAGAATTTTTTCAGCCAATTCGCCCTTTTGTTCGCGAGTGACGAAATAGGGGACGCTCTCAACCCAAATTACTTTCTTGCCTGGAATAAACGGCGGAGTCATCAGCGACGCCTCGATTTGATCCCAGGTCGCCGCACGACCGTCTAAGCGCTCGAGATTAAAGCCCCGCTGGTTCTCGGGAACCAAAAGATCGACGACGGTCTTGCAAGCTTGCTGCACCTGCAAATCATCGCCGAAGAGCATCAGTAGCCGGGGCCCCTTGCCATTCTTAATGTCGGTGACGATTGCTGAAAAATCACGTTTCACGGCGAATTAAGATTCCCTTTTGAGGGTTGGTTAAACCCCACTGCGAGTGAGCCGTGCCCGGCAATGGGCGCCGCGAACACCTACCCACCGCCCCAACTCGGTCGGCCGGCGCGGGGACGGAGCGATCAATGTTTCGGCACCCACATCTGGTTTTTTTCGCTCCAGGCGAAATCCGACCGCCAAACTTTCAGTCCGATGGTAAACTTGCCGCCCGATTTGGACACGAATATCTTTTCGTTGGAATGGGGAATCTCGACCCGCGCGATGATCATGACTTTTTTAGAGATCCCTTTGTCGATCAAGATGCGATCGCCTTCGCGCATCGCGGCGCGGTTTTCTTTCTTTTTCCTGCGCATGAGTAAAAGTTATCAAAGCTCAACCGCACAGGCAAACCAAACGAGATAAAAACTATTGGCGCGGCACCGCGCCGGACCTCAATTGCTCGATCTTCCCATTCCGCGTGGCTGCATCACCTCCGCCAGCGCTTTGCGGCTTAACTTGACAATCACCCTGCCCTCCGATAGCTCTCCTTGAAGCAACCGCCAAAGTTCTGCCAACTATGGTCATCGACGTTCACGCCCATTACGTTCCTTTGGAGAGCTTGCAAGTCGCCACCGAGGTCGGTCAGCGCCATGGTCTCAAGCTCGAAAAGAACGAGCGCGGCCGCGGCATGGTCACGCGCGCCGGCAAGGCGATTCTAACCGATCTCAAAGCGGAGTTCTCCGATCTCAATTTGCGCCTTTCGATCATGGATCACCAGGGCGTAGATATGCAGGCGCTCTCCCCTGCCAGCTCCTATTTTTTCTATTGGATGGAGGCCGAGGAGTCGCTTGAATTCACTCGCTGGCTAAATGACCGCCTAGCTGAAGCGGCGGCCTCGCACCCGCGTCGGTTTGTCGCTTTCGCTTCGGTGCCGATGCAAGACAGTCGCAAGGCGGCGGCGGAGTTGGAGCGCGCTATGACCCGGCTCGGATTGCGCGGCGTTGAGATCGGTTCGAACATCAACGGCCGCTACTTCGACGATCCGGGCCTGGACCCTTTTTGGGAGGCGGCGCAAGCCTTAAACGCGCTGATCTTTGTCCATCCGCAACAGGTGGTCGGCTCCGAGCGGATGAAAGACTATAATCTCGCTAACCTGATCGGCAATCCCACCGACACTTCTTTGGCTATGGCCAAATGTATCTTTGGCGGGGTTTTGGAGCGTTTTCCGCGGCTCAGATTTTTGCTCGCCCACGCCGGCGGCTTTCTGCCTTACACCTGGGGCCGGCTAGACCGCGGTTATCGCATCCAGAGCTCGTCGGCTTCGAAGATCGCCAAGGCGCCGGGTGAATACCTCAAACTTTTCTATTTCGACACGATCACGCATAGCGCCACGGCTTTGGAGTATCTCGTGGCCAACTTCGGCGCCGATCACGTGCTGCTCGGCAGCGACTACCCCTATGACATGGGCGACCCGGAACCGGTGGAATCGTTGCGCGGCACGAAAATTGGCGCTAGAGAAAGAGAGCAAATCACCGGCGTCAACGCGTGCCAGCTTCTGGGTATCGGGGATTAACTAATCCATTTCGAAACTTTTCACGCGGAGGAAACCATGCGACTTATCACGTTCTCACGAAAGAACCAGCAGCGAGTCGGGTTGATAGGTCCCCAGGATCAAATCACCGATCTCGCCGAGGTCAATCGACGTTACTTGAAGGGCGGCAACCCACCTTTTCTGGCAACCATGCAGGCCTTTATCGATGCCGGCGCCAAGGCCGTGGCGGTGGCGCGCAAGGCGGAAAAATATGTTGCCGGTAAGAGCCCGGAAGAGCTAAAAAAGCTCACCGCTGCCGGCGCGCTGGTAAAATTGAGCCAGGTCAAACTGCTGTCGCCGATCCCGGCGCCGAAAAAGAACTGTGTCATGCTGGGGATCAATTACAAGGAACATGTTGACGAAGGCGCCAGAGCGCGCGAACTGGAGATCAAATATCCCGAATACCCCGTATTCTTCACCAAACCGGCGACGTCGGTAATCGGCCACCTAGGCAAGGTCATTAAACACAAAGCCACCGACAGGCTGGACTGGGAGGTCGAGCTCGCGGTGGTCATGGGAAAAAAAGGCAAGGATATTCCTAAAGAGAAAGCCTATGACTATGTCTTTGGCTACACTATTTGTCTCGACATGACCGCCCGCGAGTTGCAGCGCCAGCACGGCCAGTGGTTCAAAGGCAAGTCGCTTGACACCTTTTGTCCCATCGGCCCCTGGATCGTGCACAAGAGCGCGCTGCCGGACCCCCAGCAGGTGCGGCTCATCTGCCGGGTCAATGGCCAAGTCATGCAGGACGGCAACACCCGCGACATGATCTTCGACATTCCCACGACCATCGAGAGTCTGTCCAAGGGCATGACGTTGGAGCCCGGCGATATCATCAGCACGGGAACCCCGTCGGGCGTCGGCTTTGCTCGCACACCGCCGGTTTTTCTCAAGCCGGGCGACAAAGTGGAAGGAGATATCGAAGGCATCGGCATTCTCGAAGTCACGGTCGTCGAGCCATAAGATTCGATCCCAGGGGGGATCATGGAACAAGTTAGATCTCCCGCAGTGGCCGGCTCGTTTTATCCGGCCGACCCTTTAGAACTCAACGGACTCATCGATGAATGTTTCGTTTCGAGTTCGCTGGGGCCGCAGGGAACAAGACCGGCGTCATCTGCGATGATCGCCGGCATGGTCCCCCATGCCGGCTACGTCTACTCCGGGCCCTGCGCCGCCCATCTCTATTCGTCTCTCGACCCAGCCGTTAAGCGTGTTATCGTCCTGGGCGTCAATCACTGGGCCAGAGGTCATAGAGCCTCGCTCAGCCCGTGGCCAATTTGGCGAATGCCCTTGGGCGATCTCGCCATCGACCAAGGGCTAAGCAATAGTCTCGAAGCGCGAGTTAAATTCCTGAAACCAGACGCACCCGCCCACGCCCAAGAGCATAGTATCGAGGTTCAGTTGCCGTTCCTTGAGCGGGTCCTAGCTGACTTTACTTTCTTACCGATCTCCCTGTCGCATCTGGCGGAAGAAGAGTGCGCCGAATTGGGCGCGGCCATCGCCGATCTGTGTAAGACCGCTGCCGACGGTCAGTCAAAAATCCTGATCCTGGCTAGCAGCGATCTCAGTCACTACCTCTCGCCCAAAGAAACCGAAAAGTTGGACGGCATGGCGTTGGAGCCGGTCTTAGCCGTGGATGCGCCGGGACTCTTGAGAGTCGTCGAAGAAAAAAACATCAGTATGTGCGGCGTCCTGCCCACCGCTGTCATGCTCTTCGCCGCCGCCGCCCTCGGCGTCAAGCGCGCCCGCCTGCTCAAGCATTGCCATTCCGGCGACGTCAGCCCGATGCGCAAAGTCGTCGGCTACGCCAGCGTCGCGTTTGAGATCTGATGCGGACTAGTCTTGACCCGAGGAATAACAAACACAAACTGCCGCTGCCGGGGTGAACCTGGAGAGGCGAAGGCATCCGACCGTAAACGTTCAATGACTTCCTCGGCGCTTGGCTGGAGGTTTGCGCTCCTTCCTGCCGTGCGTTCGACCACCGCCAGCTTGCGGGCCGCATCGAGGCACGGACCCATTGCCTTCGCCTCGGACGGCTCACGCCGACGGCGGCTCAGAGTATGAACAATGCTGGGCAATACCCTGGCGCGAAATGCCCACATAATTTGACTTGCCTCCGGCGCTCTGTTAAGGGTGCTTCGGATGCTAGGGGTGTCTGCCTGCGGCAGACTGAGAGCCTGACACGACAGGTAACCCTTCGAACCTGATCCGGGTCGCACCGGCGTAGGGAAGCGTGAGAGTCAAGGTCCCGCAACTGGCGTAGCTCGAAGTTCGGCGCGGGACGAACTTAAAACCGTATTCCCTGGCCACCGCGAGGTGGCCCGCGTGAATGCGGTTTTTGCGTTTTTATGAAGATTCGTCTCAACGGAGAAGAAAAAGAGATTGGCGAGGGGCTTAGCATCGCCCTGCTGCTTGAAGAGCTGCAGATCCGGTCCGGCCGCGTCGTCGTCGAGCTCAATCGCGATATCGTTTCCCGCGAAGCCCACGGCTCGACGCTGCTCAAAGGGGGCGACGCGCTTGAAATCGTTCATTTCGTGGGCGGAGGATAATATCATGGAAGACCTGCTTAAATTGGGAGAAAAGAGCTATCGATCGCGGTTGATCGTCGGCACCGGTAAGTACAAGGATTTCGCCGAGACACGCAAAGCCATCGAGGTCTCCGGCGCTGAGATCGTGACGGTCGCGGTACGCCGCGTCAACATCACCGATCCGAATAAGGAAAATCTGCTCGATTACTTAGACCTGAAAAAGTACACGATCCTGCCCAATACCGCCGGCTGTTACACCGCCGATGACGCGGTGCGCACCTGCCGCCTGGCGCGCGAGGCTGGCGTCGGCAAAATGATCAAGCTCGAAGTGATCGGCGACGACAAGACGCTCTTTCCCGATATTCCGGCTACCCTCGAAGCGGCAAAAATTCTCGTGAAAGAAGGGTTCGTGGTCCTGCCGTATATTACCGACGATCCGATCACGGCAAAGAAACTTCAAGAGATCGGCTGCGCCGCGGTGATGCCGCTGGCCGCGCCGATCGGTTCCGGTTTGGGCATTCGCAATCCGTACAACATCCGCATCATTCTGGAGCAAGCGACGGTTCCGGTCATTGTCGACGCCGGCGTGGGCACGGCGTCTGACGCTGCCGTCGCCATGGAATTGGGTTGCGACGGCGTCTTGATGAACACGGCGATCGCCGGCGCGAGGGATCCGATCCTGATGGCGGAGGCGATGCGGCTCGGCGTTGATGCCGGGCGAAAGGCATTTCTCGCCGGGCGCATCCCGAAAAAGCTCTACGCCACCGCTTCGAGCCCGATAGACGGGATTCTGGGATAGCTGTCGCCAGTGCCGACGTCCGATTTCGATCTTTATCTGGTCACCGACCGAAGCTTGACCCAGGGGCGTGACCTGCTCTGGGTCTTGCAGCAGGCATTGGACGGCGGCGTCAAAGCCATTCAGATTAGAGAAAAGGATCTCGGCGGAAGAGATCTCTTATTCCTTGCCGAAGCCGCACGTAAGCTCACCCAGCGTTACCACGCCCACCTATTGATCAACGACCGCATCGACATCGCTCTGGCAGTCGACGCCGACGGTGTTCACCTCTCGACCGCCTCCATCCCCATCGAATCGGCAAGAGATCTGCTGGGTCGGCAACGGCTGCTCGGCGCCTCGACTCATTCTCTTGAGGAAGCGCAGGAGGCCGAAAGGAACGGCGCCGACTTTGTCGTGTTCGGTCCCGTCTATTTTACGCCTTCGAAAGCGCCTTACGGCGAGCCCCAGGGGTTGTCAGCGCTCAAGAAAATAGTGGAAAAAATCTCTCTTCCCATCTATGCTATAGGCGGAATCAAGCCGGAGAATATCGCGGACACGTGCCGCACCGGAGTTCAAGGAGTCGCGCTGATCTCCGCGATCATGAGCGCGGCCGATCCGAAGGATGAGACGAAAAAGATATTGAATCTCCTCAAGGGGTGATCCGTTGCAAGAAATCGCGAGAGAAGTTTACGCTTACTTCCAGGCCAATCCGGTCTTGTACGTCGGCATGGCTTTCGTTGCCGGTTTTCTTGCGCACAAGACCGTGGCCCGCGACGCAGGTTCGGCGATTATTCTTTCGGTGTTCATTGGCGCGATAGGTTTGTTCCTGGGTCAGTTTATGTTATTTTACTTTGGGCTTAAGGAGTACCTGGAAAAAATCGCTGAGTTTCGCCTTTTCTTTGATTTCTTCGCAGCCTACATAGGCTCGTTCGTCGTCGCCGCCGCCATTCACTTCGTCAAACCCATGTGAGGTGCTGGACGCGACCTACCACGTTGCCCAGCGCACAGCAATGCCGCCTCCACGGTGCCCCTACCTTGCTGCTCACCAATGACCGGCTAGGACGGCGGGAGGGGTTGCCAAAGACTGTGCGCGAGGGATCATAAAAAAGTCCCGGTCCCGGTGACAGATCAGCGGCATAAAGCCCTCGTGTGCCAAAGCCTCAATTACCTCATCTGAAAGTAGAACCTCAGCGCATGGCTTTGCTTGTGCAACTCCGCCATCTTCATAAATATGCAGCGGGATACCATCCAACTGTCCAACCAGGCGCGCTGGATTCAGTGACCACCCGCTGCCGGTAAATTCACGGGCCAGGATAACCGCAAACGCAAACGCCGGATTTCCCCACATGTATTTGTCGTGATCTTTGCCGCGAACGCCTTCTTCGAAAGAAAAAGAGTCGATGGGGTCGGTTTCAGCGCCATAAGGGACGCGCAACAGAAATCGCGGGAGAAGCAGGCCCACAGACCGCGCTTGCGGAGATTTTCGAAAATTCCGCCACGGAACATACTGCTCATCCTCAAATAACCCGGCGAGAGTCTTGCCAGTCGGAAGGTCAGCAAAAGAGTCGACGCCGAAAAATCGAGGACTCGCCCCCGCAATGAAAGGCGCCCTAAGATTGTGCGCAAGCAGGGCGATTCGATCAAGCATGTGAACGTCTTGTGGACTAATGCCGAAATCGTAGTTTCCAATGAGAGCGCCCAACGACTGGTCCCGCGTCCCAAAAGTAAGAGACAAGAGACTTCTAAAGACGCCGGACTCCTCAATTTCTCTCGATTTGGCCAAGTCGTTTTCCAGCTCTGCTCTGGAAATATCAAGCAGGTAAATCTTAAGTTGAGGTCCGGTCTCAGCGGTCATCACCAAAAAGTGCAGGGCCCGCCACGCGGCTTCCAACCGCTGAAATTCACCGTGATGCAAGACAGCTCTCATCTGCTCGCCGAGCACCTTTTCAACAGCGGCGATAAGCTGTTGCTGCTGAGTTACATCCAGCCGAATGGCGTGCGGGCTGACAATCTCTTGGACAAGCCGCTCGATATCGCCCAAGGTATTTTTCCGAGTTTTCGATGCCGCGGAGGGACTTGCCTCCTCAAGTATCGTCTCCAACAAGTTTGAAGGCGTGTTGGACTGCGGCTGAGTCGTGACGGCATCGGGTGCCTTCATCCACTTCTGCATTTCGGCGGCCGCCGCGTCAAATTTCTTGGGATCTTCGAGCGCGCGGCGGAGCTTAACCAGAACCTGAAGCGGTTCCACCTGTTTAGTGATTTCGTCCGGATGAAACGATTCTATTCCCCGCATTGGGAGCTGCATTGAGCGATGTTCGCCTTCCTGCTCCAAACTCATATCTAAGCTCGCCTCAAACCTCACGTCGAGGCGCTCCATGACCGTATTGAAGTTATCCCGATCAATTTCCAAGGGCCTACGATCGGCGGGTGACACCGTCCCGCTTGCTGAGTCGCTCCCCCGCCCACGCGTAAAATCACCCAGGACACCGATAATGAAACTCGTCTCCTCGCCCACCGGCGTCGGCTCTCTCGTTGTATCAGCTTCGCTTACCAGTCGAACGTCCGCGCGCTCCCACCGTTTAGACATATCCGGAGCCTCCTTTGTTTGGGAATTTAAACCGACGACCGTCTTAAGCAACCGACAATGGTCAGGATCTTGTAAAAACTTTTTTTGCAGATGCTAAACTTGTGATGAAATAACGATCCTAGTTTGGTTTGAATCCCACAACCGTAACCTCCTGCCCTGCTCTTGAAGCGAACAGCTCCGGCGGCTACCGCAGCAGTTCTTCGAGCCGAGGCTTCAATGGATCTTGCATTCCGTGAATTGCGTCAGTATCGATCAATTCGAAAAACGCTGGCACGCCGGAAAGTCTGGTCGTAGCCAGAACCAGTTCATCGGAGGGGCGAAACGAAAGCACACATGAGCTGATAACCACAAGCGGGAGATCGCCCAAGCCGGGACATTTCTCGACCTGGACCTCGCAGCGCAGGTCCTTCAGAAGCCGCCCAATCCCCGGGAAGCTATCCATGACAGACTTCATTGCCAACGCTGCCACGAGAAATTCCCGTATGTCATCCTGCCTGCGATCCCCTATCCCGCTGACGGCCAGTCTGATTTGGGAGAGGGAGTACGAGGATTTGTAAGTCAGTACGTTCCTAACCGGTGAGGTGACTGTAATGATCTTTTTCTCATTGTCGCCCGCGGCTTCGTGGGTATATTCCCACGGATAGAGTTCCAGACGGCTATCCAAATCAGCCACCGCGTTGTCCGCCAGGTCTGGCGACAACGAAAATGGCTTGCTGCAGATTTCGTTAAACTTCTCGCCCAATTTCCTGAGAGCGGACTCCGCCCCAGGGACATCTTCCCGCATTGGAGACCGTATATGCTTTCCAAAGACTCGAACCGGCGCCAACAAAGGCCGAAGGGTTTCCAAGTAATCTTTGAGCCGTCCCAGCAAAAACTTCGAAACCTTTTCGGTCTTTGCGCGCAACTCCACGACTTGTTCAAGCCCTAATGTCTCTCGTAAATTGTCCTGTGCCATAATAGCTCTGCATCTACCACAATTCACCCGTCAAGAAAACCGGATTCGAGGCCGACATCTCTGACTGAGAAAGCCTCACTCACCCACCGGGGGCGGTCAACGATCAACGATTTTGGATCAAAATCAGCTTGCAGTTCATTGCGGCAGTTTTTGCTTGCGAGATCGTGTCGGCCCCAAAGCTGCCGGATCGTATTCCCCAGCGCGTCGTAAATTGGGATTATACCCGCATAACCTTTCTAGAGTTTGCCTGTACGCCTCTTCAGCAGCAACGTGGGGGAGAGTCATGGGGCATAAACCGCGGACTCAAATTGGCCGCCAGACTACCGATGAGCAATGTTTTTTCAACCCAGAGACATCCGGCTCCAGCTCCTAGGATTTGAGCGACCGTTTGCGTTTTGCGGCCCAGTAATGAGATAAAAACCAAGGTTATGACAAGCAGCACAACAACGCATAACACGGGAGCGAAAGAACTCACTGTTCTTTTCGTTGATGTGACCGGGTGGACGAATCTTTGCTCCCGCATCGGCGACGCGGCGGCCAAATTGATCGTGGACGCCTTGCTCCGAGAGCTGCGCGATGACGTGGAGCGATGCAGAGGGAGAGTCGTCAAGCGTATCGGCGATGAGCTCATGTGCCTGTTTGATACCTCCAGCGACGCAGCGAATGCTGCGTGCGAGATGCAACGTTCCGCGGATATTCGCAATCGCTTTGAAACGGAAAAACTTTTCTTACGAATAGGCTTTCATAGCGGACCGGTGTTAATGGAGAAGGACGACGTGTTTGGCGATACCGTAAACACGGCAGCGCGGGTTACCGGTGAGGCGACTCGCGAGCGCATCTTAGCCACTCGGCCGGCAGCTGAGCAGTTCTCGGAGGAACTCGCATCCCTTGTCCGTCCATGGCGCAGCGCGGCACTGAGAGGGAAGGAAGCCTCGGTCGAGCTTGTGGAGCTGGTTTGGCGCGAGGGCGCTGAGACCATGATGAGATCGAAGACAATGACTATGGGGATGAAAGTTGGCCGCCTACGCCTCAACTACGGCGGCAAAGAGTGCATTTTGGAACCGGGCGGCAAACCGATCAAGTTCGGTCGCGGCGAGACCAACGATCTCGTCATCTACGATCCGACCTCGTATGTGTCAAATAGTCATGGGCAGTTTGAGTTCCGCGGTGGACTTGTCGAAGTAGTTGATGCGAGTCGCAACGGCATCTATATCTCGTTTGACGGCGAGCCTGCCTTTCGAGTCAATAAGCGCTTGGCTCTCCGTGCTTCCGGCCGAATGGCGCTGGGCCGGCCCCCGCATGACCCGCAGGCGATTTCTCTCCAATTTACGATCGAATGAAGCTCCTCGGAGCAAAGCTCCGAGGTATCTTTGCGAAATTCTCCGAAGCCCTTCCACCCTCCTTCGCCAAGGCTACGGAGGGTTCTCCTCGCCTTCATCCTCGCAGCAAGCTGCGAGGTATTCGGCGAAGGAGAAT
>ORMF010487052.1_pt1 | contig 22890 bp, 19 predicted proteins | sample 1779871 | NCBI WGS metagenome assembly ORMF01 (sample SAMEA104232316, study PRJEB22302) | groundwater metagenome | biome: forest; feature: aquifer; material: groundwater | place: USA | collected 2011-08-07 | depth 5.4 m | reverse complement strand
TTGTCAGATAACAACGCCAACGTGACCGTTCCTGGCAGCGTGACGGTGGGGGCGGGATCCAGTAGCGCTGGGTTCACAGCGAGCGTGTCAGCAGTCACGTCGAATCAAACAGCAACGGTGACGGCGAGCGCCGCCGGAGTATCGCGGACATTCTCTCTGAACTTGATTGCGCCGGTCCTGTTATCCAGCTTGACCTGTACGCCGGGGACGCTGTTGTCGTGGCAGAGTGCGACGTGTACAACGAGTTTAACAAAGGCGGCAACCAGTCCGGCGCAGGTGATTCTGTCAAGGGATCTCAGCGTGTTGAGCATACCGGCGAGCGTGACCATCAATGCCGGCTCGATCAGCGGGACGTTCGCCGCGGTTGCGGGAATTGTAAGCAAAGACCAGACGGTCACAGTAACAGCAAGCTGGAACGGCCGGATCAGGACCACGCAATTGAAACTGGTCCGCCATCGTGGTTGGAACGTGCTCGAAAGCGGGATCGAGGTTCGGAATGCAGCCGATGTTGCATCGGCGGCGTTCTGCAGCCCAGGCAGTTGGGCGAGCCTGTTTGGGATCGGCATGACGAAGCAAGATCCTCTGGCGGCGCAAACGGTTCCCTTGCCGATACGGTTGGGTGGCGTCGAGGTGAGAGTGAACGACTCACCCGTCCCGCTCTTATTCGTGTCCGGCTCTCAAGTCAACTTCCAGTGTCCGATGCTTCCTCAAGACTCAGCTCTCCAGGTAACCGTGGAATCGGAAACAGGCGTCATAGCTGGGCCGATCGAGGGCTCCATGTACGAATCAGCACCCTCAATATTTACCCTCGATTCCTCCGGGACAGGCCAGGGAGCGGTGCTCATCGCAGGCACAAACGAACTGGCAATGCCTAGAACCAATGGCATGCCTGGCCGACCGGCCAGGGGGGGTGAGTACATTTCTATTTACGCGAATGGCCTCGGAAGTACGGAAGAGCCCATCCCTGCTGGGTCGCCAGCGCCTCTGGACCGCCTCCTCCTGCTGAAGAACCAGGCTCGGGTACTGATTGGGGGCATTGCGGTGCAACCAACTTTTGTGGGACTTGCTCCGGGAGCCATCGGACTTTATCAAATCAATGTCGCAGTTCCACCGGCAAGCCCGGCCGGACCGGCGGTCCCGCTGCAGATCCAGATTGTCTTGGGGGATGGGAGCATGGTGACTTCTAATGTGGTCACGTTGGCGATCGATTAGAGCGGGCGTAAAGCCCACGCCGAACTCTTCAAGCGGACCAATGTATACACTGCCGGGACAATATCAATCACGCCGCCGGTGCGGCCTGATCCGATCAGCGATTTCAGAACCACGCGCGTCCTGGGCCACCTCCAGATCGTAGTTCGCTTGGAGGTTCATCCAGAATTATGGCGTGGTTCCAAAATACCTCGCTAGACGGAGAGCCGTGCCCGCGGTGATCGCCCGCTTGCCGCGAACGATGTCATTCACCCGAGTTACCGGCACCCGCAACTCGATCGCGACGCGGTTGGCAGTCAGGCCAAGCGGTTTGAGAAAATCCTCCCGCAGTGTCTCACCGGGGTGGATTGGCGGCATTGACCCGAAGGTACGCTGCCCCTTGCGATCAGCGGCGAGGACCCAGGCGATCGCCTGGAACTGCTCCAAGATCCGACAGGGCCGCTGCCGCATGAATGTGTTCCAGCTTCCGTTTGGCTACTCCGGTTGAGCGCGCGGCGGAACACCTTCTCGGTCTCCTTGTCCCGGAACGAGGCAACGGAGTTCTGATGCAGGCGACCGTTCAGTGCATAGCGAGCCCAGGGTCAACGCTCGCCGGCTTAGCGCGAACCCTTTATCTCAAATTCAACACTGCGCTCCCGGTTCAACTGTTCCGATAGAGTCGCGTCGACCAACTCCACGTCGGCCCTGTTGTGGCTGTACTTGGTAGTGATGTAGTGCAGCGTTTCGCCCTCGACCCAGAAGGCATAGGCCGGATAGATTGTGCCGTCCTTGAAGGCGATGAGATAGATGGTGGGCTTGTCGGAAGCCTTACCGGAGATTCCGCCGCGCTTGGGCGGCTCCGGGACCGAGGGGATGGGGGCCTGGTAGGACCGCATGGTCTCCTCGGCAGCCTGCGGGAGGTTCTCATTGGTGTAGTCATGCATCACCGGCTTTGCGCCCTCCGCCACGTAATTCTGATTGATGATCACGGAAGGGTTGGTGGGTGGTTGATTGATGATGGTGACATTGGGAGAGGAGCCATAGCCGTAGCCGTAGCCGCCCACGTAGAATGGCACGGCAACGGGAACCAGTGATCGGCGTGCGGCCATACCGTGGTAGCCGGGGATTGCACCGCCGCGCACCGTGGCCCCGAGCTGTTGGGGGAAGGAGGTACCGCCAGGGAAAACGACGTTGCCGAATCCATGCCCAACGGGACCAATCCCTCTCGATGAACCGAAGCCGGCCGCACTACCGGGGCCTACGCGGAATTGCGCTGACCCGATGGAGCACACTGCCAATAGAGCCAATAGAACTTTGCCCATGGAACTCCCTTCGATTCCGAGGGTACCGCCTTGGAAGGCTGAGCGCAAGCGTCCATTCCGCCATATACTGTTCTCAATGATCCAACAACCCATGAACCGGCGCGGGTTTCTGGCTTCCGGTCTGAGCGCTTGCCTCCTTCGCGGACAGGCGGCGCGGCCGAACGTGATTTTTCTGCTCACCGACGATCAGCGCTGGGACACGCTGGGGTGCATGGGGAACCGCATCATTCAAACACCGCAGATTGACCGGCTGTCGGAGGAGGGCGTCACGTTCGAGAACTGTTTCGTCACCACTTCCATTTGCATGACGAGCCGGGCGAGCATATTTTCCGGACTGTATGCGCGGGCGCACGGCATCCATGATTTCGCCAAGCCGTTCAGCGAAGATCAGTTCGCGGGGACCTATCCGGCGCGGATGCGGGCGGCGGGGTATCACACGGGGTTCATCGGGAAGTACGGGGTCGGGAACAAGATGCCGGAGCAGAAGTTCGACTACTGGCGCGGGTTCCCGGGCCAGGGCAAGTATTTTCCGGACAATTCGAACAAGCATCTCACCGAGATGATGGGGGATCAGGCGCTGGAGTTCATGGAGACGGCTCCGGCGGGCAAGCCCTTTCAGCTTTCGATCAGTTTTAAGGCAGCGCATGTGCAGGATGAGGACCCGCGACAGTTCCTGCCCTCCGCGGCCACCGAGGGACTTTATAAGAATGTGAAGTTTCCCGTGCCCAAGACGGCGGATCCACGATATATCTCCCAACTTCCGTTTGAGGTGCAGCGGTCTGAGAATCGCAAGCGATGGGCGGTGCGGTTTGCAACGCCGGAACTGTACCAGGAGTCGGTGCGGAACTACTACCGGTTGATTACGGAAGTGGACACGGTGGTGGGGCGGATACGGGACCAGCTGAAGAGGGTCAACCAGGACCAGAACACGGTGATCGTGTTCACGGGAGATAACGGGTTTTATCTGGGCGAGCATGGGCTGGCGGGGAAATGGCTGATGCATGAGGAGTCGATCCGGGTGCCGTTGATCGTTTACGATCCACGGCTGCCGGCTTCGGCGCAGGGGGTGAGGCGGAAGGAGATGGCGTTGAATATTGACCTCGCGCCCACACTGCTACAGGCCGCCGGACTGGAGGCCGTGACGGGGATGCAGGGACGAAGTCTCTATCCATTATTGGGAAGCGGCAAGCCGGGCTGGCGCAAGGACTGGTTCTACGAGCACAAGCTCGCCAACGATTGGATCCCGCCGACAGAAGGCGTTCGCAACGAGCGGTGGAAATATACGCGGTACATGAAGACAAGCCCGCAATTTGAAGAACTGTTTGACCTGGAGAAAGATCCATTGGAGGAGAGGAATCTGGCGCGAGTAGAGGGGTACCGGGCGCAACTGGACGGGATGCGCTCGCGCTGGACGAAGTGGAATGATAATCTCAATGACTGGCGTCCGCATACGGTCTGGAGTGAACCTCTGTGAGCGATGTGACAACTGATACCCCCGCCAGTGGATTGACACTGGCTCCTGTCTCGAGCGAGGAGCGGATCAATTCCATCGATGTGCTGCGAGGCTTTGCGCTACTGGGGATCCTGCTGATGAACGTGCTGACGTTCGGGCTGCCCATGGCGGCCTATGGAAACCCGACCATCTGGGGCGGGGCCGAGGGCTGGGACCGGATCATCTATTTCGTGCAGTTCGTGGCCTGGGATGGGAAAATGCGCGCGCTGTTTTCACTGGTGTTCGGCGCGGGTGTGATTATTTTCACCACGCGCGGGGAAAGGCGCGGGGCCGGTGTTGCCGTGGCGGACGCCTATTACCGGCGTATGTACTGGCTGCTTTTGTTCGGGATGGTTCATGCGTATGTGTTCTGGTGGGGAGACATTCTGTTTCCTTATGCGCTATGTGGTCTGTTTCTGTTCCCGCTGCGAAAGCTGCGGCCCAAGGCGATGCTGATCATGGCGTCGGTGATGCTGGTTGTTTTAACGGGCCTCTCGATTGGCCAGGGGTATCATCTCCGGTCGAATAAAGAGGAGGCGCAAAAGGCGGACGAGGCGCAGAAAAAGGGTTTGAAACTCACTGCGGAACAAGAAGATGCGCAGAAAAAATGGAAGGAATTCCTAAAAGAGGTCAAACCGGACAGGCAGGAGTTGGACAAGGAGATCGGCGACTACCGGGGGAGCTATTTGGCTGGCGCCAAGCGGCGCGTCAGGATGGTGCTGCAGTGGCATGGCCTGCCGTACTACTCCCCGGTTTTTTTTGATCTATACGCCATGATGCTGATCGGGATGGCACTGATGAAGCTGGATGTGTTGTCGGCCAGCAGGCCGATGGGCTTCTACACTCGCATGGCGGTGATCGGGCTTGGCGTGGGGCTGCCGGCCAACGCGGTGTCCACATGGCTGGTAATGCAATCGGGCTACGACCCGATGTTCATCCCGTTCGCAGCGAGTTCGTATCAGATCGGGCGTGCGACGGTGGCGCTGGGCTATCTGGCGTTGGTGATGATGGTTTGCAAAGCGGGCGTGCTTCAGTTCCTGACGAGACGGCTGGCCGCAGTAGGGCAGGCGGCATTCAGCAATTACATCTCGCACTCAGTGCTGTGCAGCCTATTTTTCTATGGCCACGGGTTGGGAATGTTCGGTAAATTGCAACGGCATCAACTGTATTATGTTGTACTTGGAGTCTGGATGTTCAACTTGACTGTGAGCCCCATCTGGCTGCGACATTTTCGATTTGGCCCTTTGGAGTGGGGTTGGCGGTCACTGACCTATTGGAAGAAGCAACCGATGCGCATCCGGGTTCCGGAAGCGATGGCTGTTCCCTTGCCGGGACAGCCGGACGCCTTGATTGGCAATTGATCCAGGAGAATACTTATGAAAACACCAAGCAATTCCAGACGTAATGTACTTAAGGCCGCCCTCGGCGGCGCCGCGGCGACCCAGGTTGCTTCGGCGCAATCGGGGCCGGCAAAGAAGGTCCACTATAAAGGCGCGGGGAAGCCGAAGAGCACACCCTTGTTCAGTGGCGCTGTCTCCTATGGCAACCTGCTGTTCATCGCGGGCAAAGGGGCTCACTTTGAAGGCGATATCAAAGCCCATACCAAACATGTGCTCGATGAGGTGGAAAAGGAGTTGGTGAACGCGGGATCTTCCATGCAGAAGGTTCTCAAGTGCAATGTGTACCTGAATGACCTGAAGGACTATGTGGGGATGAATGAGGTGTTCAAGGGACGGTTCGGAGAAGAGCCGCCGGTGCGGACTACCATCGCGGCGGCGGGAGGTATCCCCGGAAATTCTTTGGTAGAGATCGATGTGATCGCATATATATAGGATGGTTTGATCCGAATCGGTTTCCAAAGCGGCAGCGCGAGGCCAGATTGAAACGCTTTTAGCGGCGGCTGGTCAGGGATTGCACAGATTCCTCAGTAAATGAAGGGGCGGGACTGGCGCCTGGAGTTTGGCCAGCCAGTTGCACTAGTGCGGACGTGATGCAAAACAGGAAGGCTCAAGGACATAGGGTTGCTCCTCTTTCTGTCCCCTTCGACTCTCTCCAAACTCAACAATCTCCAATCTTTTCTCCCCTTCACAGTCCCGCCCAACCAAGATCCTTGAGCCATCCCCTTGCCTGTTGCGTCACGGCAGTTTTCTAGCAGAGCTAAGAATCTGCCGTAAAGAAATTGACTGCGATTTCCGATGTGATGTTAGTACTTAGTTTTTTTGGAATCACCCATGACGACCAACCATGAAGGCCTCAAAGAGGAACTTGAGTTTCGCCTCAGTCTCCTGCGGCTCCTCACCGAGCCCCACCCCGCTGCCGAGCAGAAGCACTCGACGCCGGAGTCGCGTCAATTGGAGCAACTGGTGGAACTGGTCCCGGGGCGTTAGTCTTGAGAAGATTCTAGTCCAGAAACTGACGAAGTTTGTCGAGCGCAGTGATAACAGCCAGCGCCCGGACTCGCGAGCGATCCCCAAACCATTGATACCGGCGTGCCTTGCTCATTTCCGGTGAGGACAATCCTATAAAAACAGTGCCGACTGGGTTGGCCTCGGTGCCACCATCTGGTCCGGCGTAGCCTGTGACGGAAACGCCGAACGTGGATCCGGTGCGGGTTCTCGCTCCATCGGCCATGGCCAACGCCACCTCCTGGCTGACCTCGCTGTGCTCGGAGATCAGGGCCGGGTCCACGCCAAGCAGGGACAGCTTCATTGCGTTGGTATAGGTGAGGAAGCCTCCGTTAAAGTATTTGGAGCTTCCGGCAACGGAGGTGATGCGGGCGGCCAGCAGTCCACCGGTACAGCTTTCGGCGACACCGAGAGTGGCCTTGCGCCGGATGAGGAGTTTTCCGACCGTAGTCTCCAGGTCATCCCCGTTGCAGGAATAGATGCGGGGGCCGAGCAAAGCCTCAATCTGCGGACCCACTTCCGCCAAAAGCGCTTCGGCCTCTTTCTGAGAGGAACAGCGCGCGCGGAGATGAATCTCGACATCGCCCGGTTTGGCGAGCACCGTGGTGACCGGATTCGAGTAGCGCGTGTAGACAGGAGCGATGAGTTGATCGAGATCGGATTCTCCCATGCCGGCGACGCGGAACTGCAATGTTGCAATGTGCTGGGGCGGCAGGATGGCGCGAATCCGGTCATGGCAATGGTCAAAATACATGCCCTTAAGCTCATGCGGGGGACCGGGTAACAAAACGACGATCTTGCCGTTATCCAATCGCGACCAGAGACCCGGAGCCGTGCCACGAGGATTGGAGAGGGCCTCAAAGCCCTGAATCAGAAACGCCTGGCGACGGTTGATCTCGGCCATGGGCCGGTTCATGCGCTGAAACCTTTCGGCGATGGCCTCGTGCAGCTCGGGCCGGAATTCGAGCGTACGGCCGAGGGCGAGCGCCACCGCATCCCTGGTGACATCATCTTCGGTTGGTCCGAGACCGCCGGAAAGGATCACGATTTCTGCGCGGGACAGAGCGGCATTGAACAGAGTGGCGAGCCGTTCACGGTCATCGCCGACCACCATCTTGGCCACCACCTCCACCCCCAGTTGATTTAGCTGATCGGTCAGCCAGAGCGAGTTGGTGTCGACGCGCTGCGGGGTCAGCATCTCCGAGCCGACGGCGATGATCTCCGCGTTCATGGGTGATTACAGATTCGCCAGCGGCAAACCCTTAACTCCGGCTTCGACGCGATACAGGGCGCTGGTGGTGGTAACCAGCATGTGGGAAGGCGGAGCAAAGGCGAGCCCGACAATATTGGGGCCGGAGAGGAACAGTTCGGCTTCACGGTCCTGCGAGATACGAACGACGCCGCGGCGTCCGCCCAGGCTGGCGGCGGCGTACAGCCGGCCGGTCGCATCAAAGGCGAGTCCTTGCGGGCGGCCAAGGCCGCGGTAAAAGATTTCGACCTCACCGTTGGGGGCGATGCGTTGCACAGCGTCAAAACTGGATGTAGTGGGTCCGGTGACGTAGAGGTGGGCATCCAGACCAAAAGCGAGGTGATAGGCGGCAATGGATGGTTCCAGCGTCGCGAAGACGTAGATCTGCCGGTTGCGGCTGATCTTAAAGATGGTGCCGCTGCGATCGCCGACGAAGAGATTATCCTCGCCGTCAAAGGCGATGCCGGTGGCGACGCCCATCCCCTCGGCGTAGACCGACATGGCTCCGCTGGAGGTGACCTGATAGATGATGCCGTCATAGCGGGAGCTGACATAGAGCAGGCCCTCGCGGTCAAAGGCGAGGCCGGTGGCGTTCATCAGGTCGCTCAGGAAGGGCCGAATCTGATTGGAGCGGTCAATCTTGTAAACCGAGACGGGAGTATTCTGGCCGCGGGAACCGCTGAAAGTGGAATAGATGTTGCCTTGGGCATCGATGGCCGGATTGGCGACAGGGTGTAGCGAGTCGGCAATCTGAACGCCGATCTGGCAGGTCCACGGACCGGTGAGTTCCTGGTTGCGGACGGTCATTTTGTTGCTGGAAACCATTTCCGGCACGCGCGCCACAACCAATGAGTCGGAGCCGATGAGGATGGGAGCGGCGGCGTCCCCAATGAAAACACTCGCCGGACCTTCGCCGGCCAGGTTACGCCCCCGGATCTGGAACTCGCCGCCGGGGATGGCGGCCAGCGGGCTGACGCTGGCGATAGTTGGTTTTGGTTCGGACTTTTTCGCTTCAGGCATATCAAACTAGATTGAACCATCCGGCGGCGAACAAGACAAGGGCGGCATACATGCCAGCGCCGAGATCGTCGCAAACGATGCCCGCCCCGCCGTGCAGGGATTCGAGCTGGCGCACCGGGAACGGTTTCCAAATATCGAACAGGCGGAAGAGCAGAAATGCCGCCAGCCATGTTTTCCAGGTGAGGGTAAAGGCTCCGGAAATCGAGAGCCATTGGCCGAGCACCTCATCCACCACAACTTTGCCAGGATCGTCATTTCCACTGCGATCGGCCACAACACCGGCGGACCAGATTCCCAGCGGCACTCCGAGCAGCGTGAGAAAAGCAAAGTCGAGCGGGGACCATTGATAGCGGGAGTGCAGAAAGATGGCAATGGCCAGGGCCGCCGCCGAACCAACCGTGCCGGGGGCAATCGGAGAAAGACCGCAGCCAAAGAATGTGGCGATGCAGGAGGCGGGGGCGGCCCGCCAATCAGTTTTCGAGGGGAGGCTGCTCATCATTATCTTGGAGGTCCAGATCTTGGAGGTCCAGCAAGTCTTCCTCGTCCAGAGGCGAGGACAAGACATAGCGTTCCGATGCCCAATTGCCCAGATCCAACAGGCGGCATCGTTCCGAGCAGAATGGGAAATCCGGTTCGCCGAGCTTGGTCAGTTTCCGGCAAATGGGGCATTCCGTGGTTGGTGTACCGGTCATTGTCCGCGCGAAATTGGCAACGATCCATGAGAGGAAAGGATCGGGAACATAGGTTGGGCCGGGGTGCGCCAATCGGTTTCCGGCAGATCGACGATCTCACCGACCACGTCGTAGTCATGAGCTTCGGTGATGCGCAGGCGGCGTATCTCACCGGCCTGGAGAGGAGTCCCGTTGTCGTCGTTGATGTAGCAGATTCCGTCGATGTCGGGAGCCTGCGTGGGCATCCTGGCCTGCCAGAGCAGATCCGTCTCCTGCGAGGGACCTTCCACCAGGACGGACACCTCCGAACCGATCAGTTTGTGATGAATCCGGTTTGAGATGCGGCGCTGAATGGCCATGAGGCGGCGCTTGCGATTGTGAATGGTGCGGCCATCCACCTTGCCGTCGAGGGCAAAGCTGCGGCTGGTATCTTCGTCGGAATAGGTGAACACTCCGAGCCGGTCAAATTGAGCCGCCTGTACAAACTGGCACAACTGGTCAAAGTCCTGCTGGGTTTCACCGGGAAAGCCGACGATGAAACTAGACCGGATGGCGACGCCGGGGATGGTGCGGCGAATCCGTTCCAACAGCTTGAGGAACAGATCGCCATTGGAGCCGCGCTTCATGCGCTTGAGGACGTTGGCGCTTGCGTGCTGCAGCGGCATATCGATGTAGTTCACCAGCGAATCATGCGCGGCGATGGTGTCGAGAAGCTTCTGGTTGACCTTGTTGGGATAGGCGTAGAGGAAACGGATCCATTTCTGATGATCGGTTTCGATTTGTGCCAACCGTGCGAGCAGATAGGACAACCCATCCTGCAGCCCGAGATCCTCACCGTAGCAGGTGGTATCCTGCCCGATCAAGTTAATCTCGCGGACGCCTTCGGAAAACAGGCGGGAGGCTTCCAGAACCACGGATTCAAAACGGCGCGAACGAAAGGCGCCGCGGTAGTGGGGGATCACGCAGAAGGTACAAGGATGATCGCAACCCTCGGCGATTTTCATATAGGCGAAGTGCCGCGGCGTGGTGCGCAGGCGAGGTGTGGCGTCGTGGTAGAGGTAGGGGACCCCGAGTGGAGCCGCTGGCGGCCCACCTTCACATGCTTCGACAATCCGCTCCACTTCATTGGTGCCGATGATCGCGTCCACCTCTGGCAGATCCTGGCGGATGTCGCTGCCGAAGCGCTCCACCAGGCACCCGGCCACCACCAAACGCCGGGCACGTCCGGTTTTCTTGTATTCCGCCATTTCAAGAATGGTGTTGACCGATTCCTGCTTGGCCGGATCGATGAAGCTGCAGGTGTTGACCACGATCACCTCAGCCTCCTCCGGATGAGGAGTGAGTTGATGGCCACGAGAGGCAAGCTGGCCCATCATGACTTCGGTGTCTACCAGATTTTTGGGACACCCTAGGCTAATAAAACCGATTTTCAAAGTGAAGATTTTCCCGGGGAAGAGGATGCACCTATAGAATAACATGGGAGCCGATGCCATTTGAGTTGTGGAACCATCCTGTTACGGCTATGCTGGACTTCGACCCGCTATGCACCGCCTCATTCTGCATTCCATTTTTCTTGCCGCTTCCCTTCGAGCCGGAGCGGCACCATCGGACGATCCAACGGAGGCGATCGTGAACCGGATGATGGAGATGGAGGCGCAAACGAGCCGGCAACTCCAGCATTACACCTCGATGCGCCGGTATTCATTAGAGAACAAAAGGTTCAGCCAGAGAGCAGAAATGACAGTGCGGCTGACGTTCCGTTCCCCTGGGCACAAGGTGTTTGAGGTTTTGACCGAAAAAGGTTCAACCGCAATTCGCAGCCGGGTGTTCCGAAGGCTGCTGGACTCGGAAGTAGAATCGACCACCGAAAATATGCGCGAGGCAAGCCAAATCACTCCAAGAAACTACTTGTTTCACATCGTCGGATCTGAGGATCTAGATGGACGGAAGTCGCATATCCTGACGGCGACTCCGAAGACCAAGAACAAGTTCCTGTTCGAGGGCAAGATTTGGGTTGATGCCGAAAGCTGCGGTATCGCTCGTATTGAGGGTAGCCCGGCCCAGAATCCATCCATCTGGATTCGCAAGACGTCCTTTATTCACCGCTATGGAAGATTTGGCCCCTTTTGGATGGCGCTCTCCAACACATCCCTGACAGATGCATTGATTTTTGGCCGGACCGAGGTGCGGATCGAGTATTATGACTATAAGATCAATGAATGACATCCCGTGCTTTTGGTGTTGTTCATTGCGTCAAGGCTGACAAGAGAAGAAGCACGGTAAATAGAAAACCAATAAGAAGCACAAAAGGGCAAAAAAGGCGAAGGGCACCAGATAGGGACTGGGTTTAGGGATCGCGCGCCAGAGGCCCTTACGAAGATTCACATGATTCCAATTCGACTCTTGCAAGTCAGAAGTTTGCTCAGCATCGTTGCGCTATTCGCGTTCACTTTGATTGGATGTGGTAAAGGCGGAGAGGCCGCCGCGGAAGGTGGCGAGCCTACGGTCAACGCCAGTTCGGCGCAGACCACCGCGCCGGGCCTGGTGGTGATGCGGTCTGACGCGCCGGAACTCCGTCAGATGACCATCGCGGAAGTACGGAACCTCCCCGTGCCTGGCGAGGAAGTACTTGCGCCGGCCAAGATCGAAGCTAATCCGAACCGCATTGGGCATGCCGTTTTACCCATACCCGGCCGCATTGTGCGGGTGATGGTAAAACTGGGAGACTCCGTTACGCAGGGCCAGCCGTTGATCACCATTGAGAGCCTCGCCATTGCAGAGGCAGAGTCGGCATACGTGCAGGCGGAGACCTCTGTGCGCCAGGCGGAATTGGCTGCCGCCAAGGACGCAGCCGACCTGGCCCGGCTCACCGATCTTTTCGAGCATCAGGCGGTGGCGCAAAAAGAGGTCCTTGCGGCGCAGACCACCTCCGCTCTCGCAAAATCCGCGGTCGATCAAGCCATTAGCGCCCGGGAGCAGGCGCGGCGGCGGCTGGGACTGCTCGGCCTGAAGGCTGGCAGTTTCGACCAAACAGCGACTGTGAAGGCGCCGCTGGCCGGCAAGGTCCTGGATGTCAGTGTTGTGGAGGGTGAGTTTCGCAACGAGATCAATACGGCGCTGATCACCATCGCGGACCTGAGCCGTGTATGGGCCACCTCCGAGGTGCCAGAAAGCAAGATCCGGTATTGCAAAGTGGGAGGCATGACGGACCTGGAGTTGATCGCCTTTCCCGGAGAAACCTTCCGCGCACGGGTGACGCGAATCGCCGACACCGTGAACAACGAAACCAGGACCATCAAAGTCAGCGTGGAGTTGGAGAACCCGTCCGGCCGGCTGCGTCCGGAGATGTTCGGACGGCTGCGTTACGCCAACGAAGTGGTGTCCACGCCATGGATCCCTTCCTCGGCCGTAGTGCGAATCGGGGAAAAGGATTTCGTATTTGTGGAGCAGGCTCCCGGGCGGTTTCAATCGACCGCGGTTGAACTCGGCAGGAACCACGCCGAAGGCTACGCGGTGATGGGGGGCCTCAAGGCCGGAACCCGGATCGTCACGCAAGGCTCTGTTTACTTGAAAGCCGCTCTCTAAACCCAATGCTCCGGAAGCTCATCTTTTTCGCTATCCATCAGCCTCTTTTTATCTTTCTTCTGCTGGTGTTGTTCATTGGAGCGGGTATTACAGCCTTCCGCACCTTGCCGATTGAGGCGTTCCCGGACGTCACCGATATTCAAGTCACCGTAGTCACCCTATTTCCAGGGCATGCCGCCGAGGAAGTGGAGAAACAAATCACCATCCCGCTGGAGATCGCACTGAGCGGACTTCCACATTCCCTTCGCATCTTTTCCCACACTCAGTTTGGATTGTCCTCCACCTACATTACTTTCGATGATGAAGTGGACAACTACTTTGCCCGGCAGCAGGTGATGGAACGTTTGCAGACAGTGGACCTGCCGGAAGGCATCCGGCCCGATCTGGCGCCGTTGTCCAGCCCCATTGGCGAAATCTATCGTGTCTATTTGAAGTCGGACACCTACGATGCGATGGACTTGCGCACGATCCAGGATTGGGTTGTGGAGCGCAACTTCAAGCAGGTTCCGGGCGTGGCAGACGTAGTGAGCCGGGGGGGATACATCAAGCAATATCAGGTGTCTCCTAATCTCACCAAGCTCAAGGCGCAAGGGTTGACGCTGCAGCAGGTATTCGCGGCTCTCCAACGCGGGAACATGAACGCCGGCGGAGGCTACATCGAACAAGGCGAGCAGCAGTTCATCATCCGCGGCGTTGGACTATTGCGGTCGCTGGACGATATCCGCAAGGTGGTTGTGTCCGAGCGCGGCGGAGTTCCGGTTCTGGTGGGGGACATCGCGGACGTCGGCATTGGGCATCAACAACGCCAGGGCATGGTCGGCATGGACGGGAAGGACGATATCGTCAATGGCACCATCCTCATGCGCAAGGGCGAGAATCCTTCCGTTGTTCTGGAAGGGGTCCGTGCCAAGCTCGACGAGCTAAACAAGAGTATCCTGCCCAAGGGCGTTGAACTCGTGCCTTATTACGACCGCGCCTGGTTAATTGAAAACACTCTCAAGACGGTATTCAAGAATCTGGGGGAAGGAGCCCTTCTGGTCACCCTGGTGCTGTTCTTATTCCTGGGGCGTGTCCGGCCGGCCGCCATCGTTGCCGTGATGATTCCTCTCTCCTTGCTGGCCACCTTCATCGGCCTCAAGATCAAAGGCATTCCGGCCAATCTTCTTTCGCTGGGGGCGATGGATTTCGGAATCATTGTGGACGGAGCGGTCATCGTGGTTGAGAATATCTTTCGCCGTGCGGCCCAGGAGACCAACCAGCACGGCACGTTCAAGGAACTGGTGGCCGAAGCTGCATCCGAAGTAGGCAGGCCCACCTTTTTCTCGATGCTGATTATCATTCTTGCGCACTTGCCACTCTTTACTTTGCAGCGGCATGAAGGCCGTATCTTCGCGCCGATGGCCTACACAATTACTTCGGCCTTGATTGGCTCTCTTTTATTCTCGCTCACGCTGGTGCCGGTCCTGTGCGTTTATTTCCTGCGCCGCGGCCAACCGGAGAAGGAGAACTTTCTTGTTCACCAGGCCAACAGGATCTACCGGAGGGTTCTGAAGATCGCCCTGGCCCAACCAAAGGTGGTACTGGGGATTGCCGCTGTAGCCCTGATCGGGAGCCTCGTGATACTCCCCATGCTCGGCTCCGAATTCCTTCCGGAACTGAATGAAGGAAGCATCTGGGTGAACTTCACATTGCCTCCGGGGATCTCCCCCAGCGAAGTGAATCGATCCCTGCACAAGGCTCGCGTCGCGCTTCTCAAAATCCCGGAGGTGTCCAGAGTGGTATCGCAGGCGGGCCGTCCCGACGACGGTACAGATCCCAAACCGATCAACATGGTGGAAGTGCTGGTAGACCTGAAGCCCGAAGCCGATTGGCGTCCACACATCACCAAGGAAAATCTGATTGCGGCGATGGAGAAAACGCTGGACGACATGCCGGGCATCAAGCCGGCCTTCTCCCAGCCCATCCGCGACAGCGTGCTGGAGTCCATCTCACAGATCGACGGGCAGATTGTCATCAAGCTATTTGGCGACAACTCGAATGTGTTGAAGGAGGAAATGGAAAAAGTCTTGAAGGTGATTGCGCCGATCCGGGGTGTTGGCCGCGCCTTTGTGGACCGGGCCGGACGCGTGCCGCAGCTGATGGTGGAAATCGACCGCGAGCGCGCCGCCCGCTACGGCCTGAACGTGGCCGACATTGAAGACGTGATTGAAACCGCTCTGGGCGGCCGCCCGGCAACACAGATCTGGGAAGGAGAGAAGCGCTTTGGAGTGGTTCTTCGCCTGCGCGAGGAGGAGCGCAGCAACATCGACTCATTGCGCGGCCTGCTTCTGGACGCGCCGAACCGCTCGCAGATCCCGCTCGATCAGGTGGCGAAAATCGGGGTCCAGGAAGGCGTGATGAACATCAGCCGCGAGAGGGGGCTCAGTACGGCTGCCATTGGTGTGTTCATCAAAGGGCGGGACATGGGGAGCCTGGTGCAGGAGATGCAGAAGGAAGTGGAGAAATCCATCAAGCTCCCTCCGGGCTATACCATTACCTGGGGTGGGGAGTTTGAAAATCAGCAGCGTGCCATGGGACGCCTGATCATGATCATCCCTGTCAGCGTCGTGCTGATCTTTGTCCTGCTGTTTGAAGCATTCAAAACGGTGAAGAGTGCGGCCGTGATCCTGCTCAATGTGCCATTCGCGCTGGTAGGCGGCATTCTCGCGTTGTACATGACCGGAATCAATCTCAGCGTTTCGGCGGCGATCGGGTTCATCGCCCTCTTTGGCCAGGCAGTGCTCAATGGCGTGGTAATGGTCAGCTACTTCAACCAACTCCAGCAAGAAGGCGCAGCACCATACCAGGCCGTGTTTGAAGGAGCGCAGACCCGTCTTCGCACGGTGCTGATGACCTCCATGCTGGCTATGCTCGGTTTACTGCCAATGGCACTTTCACGCAGTATCGGCTCGGAAGTACAACGGCCGTTGGCGGTGGTGATTATCGGCGGCCTTGTCTCCGCCACCATCTTGACTTTGGTCGTCCTGCCAGCCGTGTATCTGATGTTCCACGCCGGCCCGGATACGGAAGAACTGTGATGTCCATGAATCGAATTCTGCTAACACTTTCAATGGCTGGTCTGTGCCCCATGCTCGAGGGTCAAACCGCACCCCTCACCCTGGATCTAGCGCTCAAGGAAGCTGTTGCGAGCAACTTGGATCTGGCCGCGGCCCGCTATGGGATCAGTGTAGCGGAAGCGCGCCAGATTACGGCCCGCCTCCGTCCGAATCCGGTGATGAGCTTGAGCGCCGACCATCTCGACATGCTCGGCACGCATTACAACCAGATCAACAACGCCGGACCCAACGAGATCGCGATGCGCACGGATTTCATTATGGAGCGCGGCGGCAAACGGAACGCGCGCATGGAACTCGCCTCGGCCGAGAAAACCGTGGCCGAACTTCGATTCAACGATGCGATTCGCAGACTCATCTTCGAGGTGGAGAGCGCCTTTGTCGATGTGCAACTGGCAAAGGAGACACTGTTGCTGGCCCGGGACAATCTGCGCAGCCTGAATGCCATCGTCGCCATCAATACGGAGCGGGTCCGGACCGGAGATCTGGCCGGGGTGGAATTGGAAAGGTCCCGGCTGGCCGCCATGCAGTTTGACACCGCGGTCCGGCAAGCGGAATTGCAGGTGCGGCAAGCCGTCACCAAGCTCCAGTTGCTGCTCGGCAGAATCACACTGACGGAAAACTTTGATATCACGGGGCCCATGCGCGTGGAGGACCAACCGGTGCAACTCGAGGAAATTCGAAGCCGTGCCCATGCGCTGCGCCCGGACCTGTTGGAAGTCCGGCAAACGCAAGTTCGAAACCAGGCTGACCTGCGGCTGCAGGTTGCTCAAGGCAAGATCGACTACAGTACGGGCGTGGAGTATCGCCGTCAACAAGGGATCAACGGCACGAGCAATTCCATGGGCTTCTTCATTACGGCCCCTATCCCTGTTTTCAATCGCAACCAGGGCGAGATCGTCAGGGCCCAGCGCGAGACGACCCAAGCCGAAGCGCAGATCCGTGCGCTGGAGGCGCGCATCAACTTTGAGGTCGCCAGCGCATGGCAGCAATATTCGACTTCCCGAAGCCTGCGTGAGGACATCGAGCAACGAATGCTGAGCAAGGCCAAGGATGTGCGCGACACCACGGAGTATTCCTACCGAAGAGGGGAAGCAACGCTGGTTGAGTTTCTCGACGCCCAGCGTGCCTTCAATGAGATCATGCGGAGCTACAACGAGGCACGGGCCAGCTACTCCAAAAGTTTGTACATGATCGATTCAACGACTGGATCCTCGGTCTCCCCACCCAACCCTCCTCAGCCTTGAGTTGTGGAAACAGGCTCGGACCGGCTCAACGGGCATGCCCAGAAGTGGCGCACCCAGAATTGGATTCGTCAGTTCGCAGGCTGTTTGGAGCCACCTGCCTGTGTTGCGTCTTCGGGACTCGACTTGGGCTCAACCTGCACTTGCATTGGAAGAAGCCCGGTTCCACCTCACCGGTCAAAGGGCCGCAACGTTCCTAACAGGTTCTCCATCACCCACACTTCGCCGCGGGCGCTGCTGCCGGCGGTGAAGGCGATACGTTTTCCGTCTGGATGCATGCGCAACTCCCGCATCGCTTCCTCCTCGAACCCGGTTTTCTCAGGTGCTCCGCCTTGGGCCGGAACGCGCCAAAGCAAGCCGCGCCGTGCAAAGAACACCCACCGCCCGTCATGGCTCCAGGCCAGTGAGACAAGACGACCCTCTCGCGGCAATTCAGCCAACTCCACCGGCTTTCCGCCGCTGACCGGAATGGTTGTGATTCGCTCATGCTGCTCGTCAAAGGTGCAGTAGGCCAGTGTGTTTCCATCCGGTGAAAGGCTTAACCTGTACACGGAAGGCAGAAATTCAGTTTCTCTTCCGCTGGCCACATCCAGGACGAACAACGGCGCAGGCTCGGCCGACCCTTGCCTCCTCTTGTAGAAGATTCGCCGGCCATCCGCCGTGTTGAGCGGCTCATGGTAGGTCCCTTGGGGAGATTGGTCCAATACAATCGTGCTAGCCGCGCCAGTAGAGGCATCGATTCGAAACACTCCGGAGCGCTCGTGAACATCTCTTCCGGCGACCAGAAAACCGTGCCCGTCCCTTGTCCAGCGCATCATCTCGATCACCGGCACATCGGCCATCAGCTCCCGGCCGGGCCCGCCGGCTGACGGCCGGATCGAGATCAGGTGCCGGTTTTCAGCCGCATACTGCGGAGGGTGCCTGACGTAGGCCAGCCACTTCCCATCTGACGACCAATCCGGAGAGTGGTTCTCCCCGACATGTTGATCAGTGGCCGAAACCCGTTTTCCTGACGGCATTCCTGTTGTGGGATCCACCTCGGCTATCAATACGTCGGTCAATCGGCTCCTCAAACCAAAATAGAATGATCCGTTGCGGGTGAAATTCATTGGTCGAATGGGACCGACGTTTCTCTGGACGAGCTTGGGTTCGCCGGCTGGCTTGCCGTTCGCTACCGCGACAGTCCATGCATCCACTGTTCCCGTCCGGTCGCACCCAAACAACACCTGCCCGTTTGGTGCCCAGCCCCAGAACCAGTCCTGCCCGGAATGCTGTACCAATGCCGACTGCGTGCCGTCCTCCAATCGCTGAACGAAGACGTCCCGCTCCCCGGAATTGCGGTCATCGGGAAGATCGTAGGCGATAAATCCGCCGTCCGGCGAAAACCCGGCATGGAGCGGCCCGTGAAAGCCCAACTCCGCCACAGTCCGCAATGCTCCAGTTGTGCTATCTACCAGTAGAAGCCGCTTGCTTCCATCCCTGGCCTGTGACCAGGCGAGAATCCACTGATCATCTGGTGATACATCCAACGCACTGATGCGGAACAGATCGGGGTGTCGCGCCAGCACGCGCTCTCCACTTCCGTCGATTCCAATCACTCTGAGGTCCACAACATCGGCAAGCTCCCAGCTATATGTGATCCACCTTGCTTGTCTTGAAAAGACTGGCCAGAAGGCGCCTCCGATCCTTGCCTGAGGCGGTTTTTGCGTCAGCCGCCGGACCTTGTTTCCCCCTGATTGCATAACGGCCAAGTCCGCTGTTTCCCCATCCCGGAAGCAAAGCAATTTGCCGTCCTGGCTGACTGATCCAAGATGATCGACGTCTGGTGTCAGCCACACCCTGCGTGTCCCCAGGGAAGGCGCCTCGGCCGGAGGAGACAGTTTCCAGGCAGCGATGCCAGTCGCTGCAACCGCTGCCCCTAAGGCCAACCAAATCCATTTTCTGCTGAGCAGGACCGCCAGTGACCGGATCGCACGCGGGCCGGTCTCAGCCGTACTCGCCAGGAGCTGCCTCTTCTGGGTCCATGCGTCCAATTCGCGGGGAAAGGCATACACGGTGGACGCCCGCGCATGTAGGTGGCGGTGAACCGGCAGATCTTCATGCTTTTCCCAACGCTGCACGGTCCGGATGTCCCGTTTCAGGTAAACGGCGATCTCTTTCCACGACTCCAGCCGGTGCCTAACCAGTGGACCGAGGCTGTCCGCGTTTTGCTCCATAAGGCTTGACCAAGATTATACTCGCGTCAAAGCGCGGCATGACGCAGTTTGCCGCTTGCTGGAATTGGAACGGTCGGCTAGATTAGTGTAGTGGCTCGCCTCCTCTGTCTCCTCATCGCGGTGGGCGCGACGGCACTGGCCCAATTCAATGAACTGCCTCTCACCTCAGGTGTCGCTAGCGGTTTCACCGTGGGGACAGTCAACAACACTCTGCTGTGTTGTTTCCGTATTGAAGTCCCGCCGGGCGCCACGAGGGTGGAAATTCGGGTAGGTGGTCTTTCCGTGGCCACCCAGTTCGCCATCGTCGTTCGGGTCGGGGCGCAACCGGTCTCCTCGCCGCTGACAGCGGATTATCCAGTGGTTGTTGGCACAAACCCGTTGGTGATCACACCCGCCTCTAACCCGCCGTTGCGGGCGGGCACTTTCTACATTGGAACCGCGGTTGTGACTTCTCCGGCGAGCCAGACGGGAACAATGACGGTCACAGTAACGGCACCCGCACCAGATCCGGTGGGTTCCCTCACCAGTGTTTCGGCGGCCAGCCTCACTCCAACCGTTGCACCGGATTCCATCGTATCCTCGTTCGGCCAAGGTCTTGCCGCAGGTGTCAACGTAGCCGCTTCAGCGGATTTGCCGGAAACCCTCGGAGACTCCACTGTAACAGTCACCGATAGCGCTGGCGCCGAGCGCATGGCGCGCCTTTTTTTCGTTGCCCCCAATCAAGTGAATTTTCTGTTGGGCCCCGAGACAGCGCTTGGGATGGCAACCGTGCGCGTGAGGCGCGCGGGACGCGTGGCAGCCGCAGGAAGTGTTCGTGTGGAGCGAGTAGTACCGGCCATATTTACGGCCAATTCCAGCGGGACCGGCGTTGCCGCCGCGCAGGCTCTGCGAGTCCGGCCGGATGGTTCTCAGACCCTCGACGTCATATTCCGGTGCGCCGCCCCTGGAAGTTGTACCCCGATACCAATCGAAATCAACGCCGAGGACCAGGTCTTCCTCCTCTTGTACGGCACCGGAATGCGTGGACGGTCGAGCGCGGGAGCCGTGAGCGCGACCCTGGCTGGAGAACCAGCCGAGACCACCGACGCCGTCCCCCAAGGCCAGTACCAGGGGTTGGATCAAGTCAACGTCCGGATCTCGACGCGCCTGTCAGGCCGCGGTGTCGCGAATCTGATTCTTACTATCGACGGCCGGGCTGCCAACACCGTAACAATTCAGATCGGGGGAACGGCTCCGCCACCGCCACCTCAGCCGGGGAAGTTGCCGGCGGTCCCGTCGGGGAGAGTGTACCAGCCGGTGGCCGCCGGTATGGAATGGACCTATCGGGTAACGTTTCCTCAGACGGTCCGGATTCCTCACAAGCCTATTGTGGAAGCACCGGATGGCCTACTTTGTGCGAGCGTGTTTTGCGGCCTGCAAACCTGGAATGCGGGGCAAATCGAGTTCCGCGTAATTGCGAGTGAAATGGTCAGCACCAGTCAGGGTTCCGAGCTGTGGAATGCCACCGTGACTGATCGCGGCGCTGCCTTCTTCTTCCCGACCGTTGGGCCAATTCAGATACGGCGGCGGCTCGTCGAAGAGGGCTCTGCCAGCATTATGCAACTCGAGCTGGTGCACTCGCCCTCCGCCACCCTCCGATTGGTGCGCCCGCTCTCCCGCCCGAACCAAGGAGGCCTCATCGCCGGAATACTGGATGCCGCAACGCTCACTGTCGCCGCCGGAGCTTTCAATAACGTTGTGACGGCTGAAACGACCGTAGTAGGAGATACCGGATCTGGATTCACCGGAACCTACCGGACGGAGTTCAAGCTGGCTCCCAATGTCGGAATCATTCGCGCCATCATGCGAGATCCGAGCGGTCAGATACTTTTTACGCAGGAACTGGTTCGTTTCAGCGAGCCTGCGCCATTGCCGCTGCCTCGTTTCCGAATCAGCAATGTCAGTTTCGGACCGGCGGTGAACGTCGATCGTACCCCTACACTGCCAATTGAGTTCGATTTCGAGGATCCCAGCGGCACTGCTTCGGCCGGCCCTCTGACTTTGGCGTTCAACCTGGACGGCACTAGTGCGGGTGTGACCACCGTTCAACCGGAAGCCTTGGCTGGCGGACGAACCGGTGGGCGAATTCGCGCTGTCGCTCGATTCTCCGCACCCTCCTGGATCTCCGGGCGCAGCGGATCGTTCACCTTCACTCTCACCAATTCGAACCGGGACGAGAGCAACCCATTGGGCGGCAGCTTTACTCCGCCGTAGCATCGCGACATAGTGCGGCATGCCGCTTGTTGCGGCTTGTTTTGGCCGGCCTCCTTCCCACCCAATGAAATGGTCATGTGCTCAAAATCGGCTCTGGCTCTCCCCATGGTACTGGTTGTAAGCTACTCTCTCCACCAATCCCGGCCGAGACTTCTGCTCGCGCTCTGAATGTCCTGGGCAGTATCCCTCTCCATTTTGAACCGTCCACTCTGTCGACGGCTCTTGTGCGCCGCCGCACCCACGCCATTGCTGTTCTGGAACTAACCAAGGTGGCACTGCTGGCAACCAAGGGCCCATCGGTTGACATGCGGCTGGCAGGTGCCAACTCGTTTGCCTCCCTCCACTTCCATGACCTGCTGCCTGGCAAGTCGAACTACTAACTCCGGCAAGCAATCTTCGCAATGGCGTGCCGGTATGCCGCAGCACCGGAAGCTTCGATACCAGAACGTCTGGCCGGGAATTGATATTGTCTACTACGGCAGCGGGAACAGGCTTGAGTTCATTTCGAACTGGCCGCTGGTGCTGACCCATCCCTGATCCAGCTTCTGTTCGAAGGAAGTGCCTCCCCCTGTCTGGCTTCCGATGGCCGTCTCGAGTTCGGCCCATCCGGCGGCGCGGAATCACCATCTCCTTGGTGAACACAGCCGGGGTGGAGAGCAACCGACTGTCCGGCACAATGCAGGCGCAGTAACTATTGCGTTCGCTGAACGGTGATGACGACCGGATCGGACTGGTTCGCGTTGGCGAGGCTCCGGACCTGCGCCACATAGAGGCCAGGACGCAGATTGTGGGGAACCTGGGCGGTGATTTGACCCGCCGAAGTCTGCAGCAATGGCAGCGGCACGTCGCTAAAGGTCACGCAAGTTCCGCCCATGACGGTGGGCAGCGGAATCTGGTCAGAGACGGCCGTATCCGCCAGTCCCGTCCCGTTCACGCTGATGAATGCGCCGGGGCCAAAATTGGTGGAACCATTGCTGGCGTTGGCGATGCCGCGTCTGCCTGTGCTGATCTGGGGCTGGGCGTGCGCTCCGCCTGCCTGCAGCGGGATCACGCTGAGTCCGGCCACGCCGATGGCGTAGGCGATGTTCTTGGAATCCACTACCAGCTGCCGCGAAGCCACCGGGAGACGCTG
>ORMF010383560.1_pt1 | contig 22902 bp, 20 predicted proteins | sample 1779871 | NCBI WGS metagenome assembly ORMF01 (sample SAMEA104232316, study PRJEB22302) | groundwater metagenome | biome: forest; feature: aquifer; material: groundwater | place: USA | collected 2011-08-07 | depth 5.4 m | reverse complement strand
TGAGATCAGACTCTTCCTGTTGCCCGGGCTTTGCGGCGGCTTCACCACGTTTTCCGCATTCAGCCTCGACACGCTGTTGCTGGCCCGGTCCGGGGAATGGGGAAGGGCCGGAATCAATGTGGCTGTCAGCACTGCCCTCTGCCTGGCCGGCGTCTGTCTCGGGTATGCCGCTACTGAGTGGCTGCGGCAGCGCTGAAGCGCAAAAGCCTACGCCGCAACCCTGCGCCCTATGCCTGCGGCGCTCAACAGCCATCCCGTACACACCACCACCACACACCCGATCACGTTGTACCAGAGGAACGCGATTCCCGTGGTGTAGTGCAAGATGAAGATCACCGCTTCCCCTACCAGAACCGCCATAAACGCCGCTGTTCCCCCCACACGGGGCGCCGCGAACGCCAGCACAAACACTCCCAGCAATCCGCCGTAAAAAAACGAGCCTAACATATTCACCGCTTCAATCAACGATCCAAGACTGCGTCCGTAGCCCGCTGTCACGACTGCATACGCGCCCCAGAATACGGTCGCCAGCCGGGATACTAAAAGATAATGTCCATCGCTTGCGTCCTTATGGATATGACGTTGGTACACGTCGATCACGGTCACGGTGGACAGCGAGTTGATCTCCGCGGAAATCGTGGACATCGCCGCCGCCAGAATCGCCGCCAGAACCAGTCCGACAATCCCCGCCGGCAGATATCCGAGCACAAAGCTGAGAAAAATATAATTGGTGTCGTTAAAACTGCTGCCCGACGTTTTCTCCACCAGCTTGATCCCGGCCTTGCGCGTCGACTCGAACTCGGCTTGCGCACCGCGATATCCGGCAAGCGATGTCTCGTTTCGCGAGGAAAGATAACGCCGCGCCGCCTCGCGCCGCCTCTCAAAGGCGGCGTCGTACCGTTTGGACAGACCCGCATACTCTCCCGTCCGGGCCAAGTTGGCCATCTCCACCTGATGAAACACGATCGGCGGTTTTTCAAAGGTGTAGAACACAAACACCAGCGCCCCAATGGAGAGGATAAAGAACTGCATCGGGATCTTCGCCACTGCGTTGAACAGCAGGCTCAGGCGGCTTTGCGCAATGGATTTGCCGGTGAGGTAGCGCTGCACTTGCGACTGGTCGCAGCCAAAGTAGGCGAGCGCAAGAAACATGCCGCCGATCAGTCCCGTCCACAGATTGTACCGGTCGTTCCAATCAAAACTCGTCACCACCGCGTTTAAACGCCCAGCCGCTCCGGCCAGATGAAGCGCATCGGTCAAGCTCACATCCGCTGGTAGCAGACGCCATGCCATCCCCAGGGAAACGAATAGCCCCAGAAACATGACCAGCATCTGCTGGAAGTCGGTCCAGGTCACCGCCTTGATTCCCCCAAACGTAGTGTAGGCAACCACTATCGTTCCCATGATGATGGTGGTCCATTGATCCGGCCACCCGAGAATCACGGTCAGCACAATCGCGGGAGCATACAAGGCCACGCCCACGGCAAGGCCACGCTGAATCAGAAAAATCAGGCTGACCAGCGCGCGCGTCTTCGCATCAAAGCGTTGTTCCAGATACTCGTACGCCGTATATACGTTGGCGCGATGAAATAGCGGAACCGCCGTGGCCGACACAATGATCATCGCCAGTGGCAGGCCAAAATAGAACTGCACAAACCGCATGCCGTCCACGTAGGCCTGGCCCGATGTCGAAATGAAAGTGATCGCGCTGGCCTGCGTGGCCATGATCGACAACGCCATCGCGTACCATGGCATGGTCTTGCCTGCCAGAAGATACTGGTTCACGCTCTTGGTGTCGCGCGATCGCCACAATCCATACACAATGATGAATACAACGGACGAGCAAAGCACCCACCAGTCCAGCGTTCTCACGGTGTGAAGGTCCTCGTGTAGAGGGCGAACAGCAGGATCAGGACAATCAGATACAGGCACACCGCCGCATACACGCGGCCCCAACTGCCGAGCACCGGAGGCGGATCGATGTCGTTCGGTTTCACTGCACCAGTTTCCCAGCGCTCAGCAGGTTGGCAAAGATCCGGTAGGCGCCCGGCACCCCGGCCGGAAGTTGCCGGAACCAGGACAGCGCGGTGAAGATATACACTCCCTTGCCGTAGCGCGCATACAGCGTGCCGCCCTCCAGCGGTTTTTCTCCCGGATCATTGGAACGCCACACCGGCTGATACTTGGAGTCCCATTCCGAGGCAAAGTAGAGGCCGCGCTCCTGTACCCAGCCTTCAAAATCGGAGCTGCTGATCCGGTTTGGCGCCTGCAGCAAGGGATGGTCGGCCCGCACCGCATGCATGGGGGCCTCCTCCACAGTGATTCGATCGCGCGAAATCTTCATTGGATAAGGGCCGATCCTGTCCAGGAGATTCGGATTGCCGCCTGTAAATCCCCCTTCCAGGACGTTGTACTGCACCACAAAGGTGCCGCCCTTGGCTACGTAGTCCATCAGGCGTTCCTGATTGGCCCGCAAATCCTTGCGTGTGTTGTAGGCCCGGATTCCGGCAACAATCGCATCGTATCCGCTCAGGTCGCCGCGCGCCAGCTCATCCGCCGTGAGTAGATTCACCCGAACACCCAACTGCCGCAGCGCCGCCGGAACCTCGTCTCCCGCTCCCATCACGTACCCGACGTTCCTGGCCAGCGTCTCCACATCGGCGCGAACCAGCGATGCCTGCGCCGTGGGAAAAAGGGTCTGCGGTGAAATGTGGTCGTACTGAATCAGATGAACACCAGAGTGGATTACCGCGGTACCTGCCCGGACCTCGGCCCGCAGCACAGCCTTGGACGCCTTCTCCGGCGGACTCACGGAGAAGGACAAGGCCGCCATCTCTCCGTCTTCCGCGAGTTGAAACGGAAGCGAGGCCGGACTCACTTTCCATCCCTCTGGCGCCTGCAGCACCGCCTCGCCCTTCACCGGATCGTTGACCGCGCGCACCTGCAATTCCACTTTGCGCGGCGCTTTGCCCGCGAACAGAACCGAGCGTTCGGAGAATTCCACTGCCACCGGCGGCGCCACTACCAGCCCTCTGTTCAGCTCACCGCGGACCGGATCCACCCAACGGTGCGTAACCGGCCGGGTCAATTCCAAATCCGCGCCCTGCACCCGCAGGCGAAAGTGCGCCTGTAGCACCGCCGGTGCTTCCGGTGCGCCCAGCAACTGGTAATCGTCCACTGTATACAGAGTTCCGCCGTGCGGCCTGTTCAGCCAGTAGGGCTGCGTCAACGGCCAGTCCTCCGGGACCGGAATCGAAATCTCTTTGGTCAAAGGCTGGTTGTTGTGCAGAGGCGATTCCGGAATGGTCACCGCATGCATGCGATGAAAACCTTCCACCTCCATCGCGGCCAGCGACACCGGAGCGCCGGAACGGTTCATGGCCGTCAGCGACACTTTGATCTCCCGGCCGGGTGAAACCGAATAGCGCAGTGCATTGGCGTCCAGCCACAGGCCGGCTGCCTGCGCGATCAACTCATCGGCCTCGCGCAGTTTGGCCGCCGCCCATGGATGCCGCATCTTGGCCATCAGAGTGCGCGCCATGTTGAGTGAGGACAAAGCGCTCTGTGGGCGCTCCAGTTCAAAACGCCGCCGCGCCTCGGCCAGCATCGCCTCCACTTGTTCTCCTCCCGGCACCCGCTGCCAGGATGTGTCCACTCCGTCCATCAGATCCGTCTGCGCTGCTTCTCCCGCCACCAGCGTCAGGTAGTTTTTCATCGGACCCTTCCGTTCGGCCGCGCCCATTCCCTGGCTCCGATGCAAGCTGCGGCTTATTCCGGCGATCTCCCCATACGAGAAGCCCAGCAGCGGGTTGTATTCTCCGGTATCAATCTCGATACGGCCCGGCATTACAGCCGCCTCCTTCTCCATCGCGCGCGTGAAGTTGAACGCGTTCCACAGTAGCCGCTTGGCCTGCCACGTCTGTACGTGAGACAGTTGCTCGGGGAAACGTTTGGGATCGGCAGCGGCTGTAAACGCCTCCTTGCCGAGAATCGCCGAGCTCTGGTGTTGCCCGTGGCCATCCCGCGGAGTTCCCGAAAACCGCAGCACAATCACATCCGGTTGAAATTTACGAATCGTGAAGACGATATCTGCCAGAACTTTTTCCCGCCCCCACTTAATCAAAGTCTCCTCGGCGGTCTTGGAAAAGCCGAAATCGATGGCCCGCGTAAAATACTGCTCAGCCCCATCCACGCGGCGCGCCGCCAGCAACTCCTGGGTCCGTATCACCCCCATCAGATCGCCTTGCTCGGAGCCGATCAGATTTTGGCCGCCTTCCCCGCGCGTCAACGATAAGTAGGCGGTTCGATACTGCCGGCCGCGCGCGCAATAGGCCAGCAGCGCCGTGTTCTCATCGTCCGGATGCGCGGCGATCATCAGCACGCTGCCAAGCACACTCAACCGGTCGAGACCGGCTTTCACCCGCACTGCGCCCTGCGGCGCTTGCGCACCGGCGGCAATGGCGAACAGGATAAGGGCGGCAACCAGCCTGCGAGTCATAGAGTCCAGTTTAGACGATCCCGTGGAAGTGGCTTTGCATGCGGGGACAACTGATGGCCTTGTGATGGTGCTCCCAGCGGCCGATGGGTATGGTGTGCCGGTTAGCGTCGCATTTTGAGGCTATCTTCAAAAAACCGCCTCAAGCAGGGGACGAAACCAGAAGGCCCGGGATATCACGGAAATCGACTAAGTTCAGAGTCCACAGTTCAGCGTCCTGTGTGATAGCGCAGGCAGCAATGGCTAGATCATTCTCGCGGCCACGAGGCCTTTGGACAGCTTTGTAGAGTTCGGCAGCCACCGAGGCTTCCTCCGCCCCGAACGGCATGGCCCGATCCTTGGGCAATAAGGCCTCTTGATCCGAAAGCTCCTCCAACAGGCGGGGGCCGCGAAGCCACTCGTAGTACACCAGCGAGGGCATCACAACGCGCTCCCCCTTCTCCACCACCCTCCACAGCGCCCTCGCGGAACGCCTCGCTCCCGTGAAGCAGTCGATGACTACGGACGTGTCCAGAAGGATCACGCCGGGGACCGGCGGCCCCCGGCCCGGCGGGCTTGACGGATCGATTTCAACTCTTTCTCGACCTCGCCCTGGGGGCGCGTCGGCGGACGAGCCATCATCTCCCCGAGTATTTTCAACATGCCCAAGCGCTCGCGCTCGCTCAACTTGCCCATGCGTTCATGGTAGTCGTGGATCGCTTCGCGGACCACCTGGCTCTTGGGCTTGGCCAGGCGCTCGGCGGTCTGCCGAAGCCGGGCAATCGTTGGACGGTCAAGCGTGAACGTGACTTTAATGGCGTCCATATCAATACCATACTACCATATTACGCTCAAACAGGGCTCCCGGACTGCCTTCTTCGTGATTTTGGACAGGCTGGGCGGCCTGCGGCGCTTTAGGCTAGACTAAGAACATTATGAAAACACTTCTGGGAGTCCTGGTAATCGGTCTGTTCGGAATGAGCCTCTATGCGCAAAGCGGAGCCATTCTCGGCACTTTGGTGGACCCCTCGGACGCCGCGATTCCGAATGTGAAAATCGTGGCTATTGACGAGCTCAAGAAAATCATCGCGCGCGAAACGGCTACTTCATCCAACGGCTCCTTCGCGCTGCGGCCCCTCCTGCCAGGCAAGTACACACTGAAAGTCGAGGCTGCCGGTTTCAAGACGCTGGAACGGACTGAGCTCACACTCGATCAGAACCAGACTTTAAATCTCGGCGCCGTGCAGTTGCAGGTTGGCCAAACTACGGAATCCATCCAGGTGGAGGCCGCTGTACCGCTCGTCGAAACAGCCACGGCCCAGAAGTCCTTCGTGATCGACGCGCGCCAGGTCACCCAATTGGCCCTGAATGGCCGCGATTTCCAATCCCTGATCAAGACGCTGCCGGGCATCGTTTCCAATGACCGTTCCGACTTCCGCCTCGCCTTTAACAACACCGACGCCTTCAACGTGAACGGACTGCGCGGCTCGATGAACAACGTGTACCTGGACGGTTCTATCAACACCGACGTAGGGGCCAACGACGGCCAGTATACGCAGATTTCCCTCGATGCGGTGGGCGAGTTCAGGGTGCAGACATCCACGTTTAACGCCGAGTTCGGGCGCAATCCGGGCGTCATGATCTCCATCAACACCAAGAGCGGCGGCACAAAGTATCACGGCACCCTCTATGAGTTCCTCCGCAACAATGCCATGGACTCGCGCTTCCCCTTCGACACCACCGGCAACACACAGAAACTCCGCTTCAACCAATACGGCGGCAACCTCTCGGGGCCAATCGAATTTCTGCCCGGCGTCTCCACCAGGCGCGACCAGAAGATGTTCTTCTTCTTTAACTATGAAGGCACGCGGGCGGTGCGTCCATTGGGAGGCACCTTCGTCGATATTCCGAGCGCGGCAACCCTGACCGGGGACCTAAGCGGACTTTACCGCACCGGCTTCATTCTGGATGGCAACAATCAGCCTACGCAGTTCCGTAACGGGCAGATCTTCCGCCCTGGTTCGCTGGTGCGCGCCGCGGGCGGCCGCATTGTCGGCGGCGACCCCTACCTCAACAATCAGATCCCGCAATCGGAGTGGTCCCGCAACGCGCCCGCATTCATCAAGCTTCTGGCGCTTCCCAATCGCGCATCCGCATCGCCCACGCCGAACGTGCCGGAGCAGGTCAGGCTTCCATTCCAGAACTCCTACGGCTTTAATAAGGACGCAAAGGTGTTGCGCTATGACTGGGCCATCAGCCCGAAAGCCAACTTCTTTTTCCGCTGGGCCGATGATGCGCAAAATGAGACCAACCTGCTCGGCATCTTTGCCTCCACGCCCTATCCGGTGGCGCCGCAGTTTCGCGCCAAACCCGGCTCGTCGTGGTCCTGGAACCTGGTCAACGTCATCTCCCCCACAACCACCAATGAGGTGATCTTCACCTATAACCACCTGACGCAGATTGTGGACATCACCTCCGACACGCCGCAATCGGCCTACGATGCCAAGGCGCTCGGCTTCACCTTCCAGGAGCCTTATCCCGCCTCCAACCTCCGGAATCGTTATCCCCGTTTCAACTGCGGCATCGGGTCCTGCAACTTCACCGCGTTTTCCAGCGGCTGGCTGAGCGAAGGAAAAACCTTTGCCCTCACCGACAATTTCGCCAAAGTCATGGGTGCCCACACCCTCAAGACTGGCTTCTTCTGGAACCGTAACGACAACGGCCAGCAGCCCTCCTGGACCGAGTCACCCAGCTTTAACTTTGGCTCGTCCACCGACAACCCGCTCGACACGGGCAACACGTTTGCCAACATGCTGCTCGGCAACTACACCTCCGTCACCCAGTCCAACGGGCGTTTCTACGGATCGTTCCGTTTCTACGGTGTCGAAGCCTATGTCCAGGACAGTTGGAAGATCTCCCGAAAATTAAACCTGGAAATGGGATTGCGCTGGCAATACTACGGGCCCACCTACTCCCACGGCCAGTATCTCCAAAACTACTTCGATCCGCGCTTGTATAAGGACTCTGAAGCCGCTCGCTACGACACAACCTCGGGCCTGCGCTTCGGCAGTATCATTGGCGGTAATCCGTTCAACGGCATGATCGAGGAAAATCAGCCCGGCGTTCCGAAGGGTTTCCTCACCCACCGTTTCAACAATTGGGCGCCGCGCGTTGGCATCGCCTGGGATCCCACTGGCGACGGCAAGATGTCCATTCGCGCCGGTGGCGGAATGTTCTATGAGCGCATTCGCCAGAACACGATCAATTTTGATGGGCTTGGCAATCCACCCTTGCTCTACAATCCGACCATCGCGGCGGGCAAAGTGGACCTCCTTTCGCCGGCGGTCGTGCAGAGCGGCCTGCGCTTCCCGGTCGGGATCTCGGCGGTCGATGCGGCCGGCCAGATTCCTACCATCTACTCCTGGTCGTTCAGTGTGCAGCGTGAACTCGGCCGGCGTTCCTCCATCGACGTCGCCTACATTGGCAATATGGCCCGGCACCTTCTGGTTCGCCGTGACCTGAATCAGTTGCGTTTGGGCACAACACTGATCCCCGGCGTACTGGCCGGCGTCAATAACCTGACCAACGCCCTCCGCCCTTACAAGGGCTACACTACCGTGAATACGAATGAGTTTGGCGCCATCAGCAACTACAACGGGCTGCAGGCGCGGCTTGCGCGCCGGTTTGCGAAATCCTTTACCGGCAACCTCAATTACACCTGGTCCAAGGCGATGGGTGAAACAGATAATGACGGCGCGGGGTTAGGCTATACTTATGACCGCAACCGCGAATACGGTCCTTTGAGCTTTGATCGCATGCATGTGTTCACGCTCGACTTTGTCTACGAGCTCCCCCAGTTTGCCAAGAGCAATGCGTTGGCCAAGCATGTCCTGAACGGTTGGCAGATCAACGGCATCGCCCGCATGTGGACGGGCAATCCCGCCACAATCACTTCCAATGCTAATCCCGGTACCTTGGGCGGCGGGGTGCGCGCCGACTACAACGGCGGGCAGATCCAACCCGCTACAAGTGACCGTTTCAACTATTTCGACATCTTCGCCTTCACCCGGCCTCTGGAAGGCTCTCTTGGCAACCTCGGCAAGAATACGTTGCGGTTGCCCGGGATCAACAACTGGGATCTGTCGCTCTTCAAGAACACACGGATCACAGAGCGCGTTGGGTTACAGTTCCGGTTTGAAACCTACAACAGCTTCAACCATACCCAGTGGGGCGGCGTCAATACCGGCATCAATCCGCCGAATCCGGGTCAGCCTCTGACGGCTGCCACGCGCGGCACTGCCGGACAAGTGACCGATACACGCGACCCGCGCTCGATCCAGATGTCAATGAAACTGCTGTTCTGAAAAATGTCTGCGGGAACGGCGGCCGTTGTTCTGCTGGCTGCGCTTTGGCCGCAGAGTCCGCAAGCGCGATTTGACGCCGGGGCTGCGGCCCTTCGTTCCGGTGAATTGGAGACCGCGGAGCGCGAATTTGCCGCCGTCGTGAAGCTGGAGCCTCGCAATGTGGGCGCCCTGGGAAATTTGGGCGTCGTCTATTCGCGGCAAGGCTTACCCGCCAGGGCGGTCGAAGTCTGGGAGCGCGCCCTGCCCCTGGCCCCCTCCGATGCGGGACTGCGCGTGAACCTCGGGTTGGCGTATTTGCGATTGGAGAAATACGCCAAGGCGCGCGAGGTTCTCGAGTCTGTCACCACCGCCCAGGGCAAGGAACTTTACGCCACCGCAACGTTGTATGCCGGCGATGCCGCGCGAGCCCTAAAACTGCTCACTCAGTTGCCGCCTGCGCCCGGCGTTCTCTATGCCCTCGCTTTGGCCCAATTGAAACTCGGACACCGCGCCGAAGCCGCGGCTACTTTTGAGCACCTGTTGGACGGCACGCTCAAGGCCGATCAGGTCCGCTTCCTGAAAGGGAAGGCCTTCTACGAGTCGGGGCTCTTTGATGAATCCGTGGCCGAGTTCACCGCCATCACCTCGCCAACACCGGGTTTGGCGCTGGAGTTGGGCAAGGTATACGTCTCTCTCCGCGACGCCGCCAAAGCCGAGGAGCATTTGCGCGCGGCCGTTGCCGAGGCTCCCCGCGAATCTGAGGCCAACTATTTTCTCGGCGCTCTCCTGGCTCAGGCAGGCCGCGCCGCGGAAGGCTTGCCCTTTCTCGATTCGGCCGCCCGCGCCCGCGATGATTTCTGGGGCGCGCATTTCTATCGCGGCCGCGCACTTCTGGCGCTGGGCCGCGCCAAGGAAGCCGTGGGGGAATTGGAGACGGCGCGGCGGCTAAACGCGCGGGAACCGTTAATTGATTTTCAGCTTTCGCGCGCGCTGGCAGCGGCAGGCCGCAACGGGGAGAGCAAGGCCGCCGCGAATCGGTTCAAAGCCGCCCAAGCAGCGCGCCGCCAAGCTGAGCAGGAGGCGCTGGTCCTGCGCTGACGGGGTCTGTCCGCCGCCGGCCTCTCCCTACGGGAGCGGCTTGATGCGGACGTTCTTGTAGTGAACCGTGCTGTTGGGATCATGCCCCTGAAACGCGATGGTGCCGTGGCCGAGCGCTCGGCCCGATCCCTCCTTCCCGCCATTCCAGTCCGCCGGTTGCGTCCACTTCACCACTTCTTTGCCGTTCAGCTTGATCGTGACGGTATCGCCCTTCACCGTGATGTGCTCGGTGAACCACTCGTTGTCCTTGGTGATGTCCTTGATGTCGTCAACGCCGATGTCCTTGACGTGGTACAAGCTGCCGCTCTTGATTGGGTCCCGGTGAGTGGTATTCACCTGCACCTCAAAGCCCTTGCGCGGGAAACCTTTCTCTTGATACTCCGTGTGGAAATAGATGCCGCCGTTCGAATTCGGAGCGGTCATTACATCCACCATCAGTTCGAAATTCTTGAAGTCGTGGTTTTGCACGGGTCCATCGTAGAACGCGTGCGCCACCGGGCCATTGGCCACCAGCGCGCCGTCCTTGACCTGAAAAGTGTTTGGATCCCCGCCGATTTTCCATCCGGTGAAGTCCTTCCCGTTGAAGAGCGAAATCCACCCTTGCTGCGCCAGCGCCGCGGGCGTCGCGGCAAGTAAAGAGATCAAAATGAAACGGTACATGGGTTGCCTCGCGATGATTGTATCATTTCTCTACTCACACGCTCAGATGGAGCGAAGGCGGTACAATGGCTCTCCATGTACCGGCGTAAATTTCTTGAGTTTGTGGCGGGTAGCCCCTTGGCCGCGTTGGCGCAGCAGGACACAGGGCCCATCAAGGACCCGAAAGATGCGGTCAACGTCCTCGACTTTGAAGCGGCCGCCCGTAAAGTAATCCCGCCGGCGCACTTCGGCTATCTGGCCACCGGCGTGGACGGCGATGCCACGCTCCGGGAAAATCAAGCGGCCTACGGACGCATCCAGTTGCGGCCCAGACGGTTGGTGGATGTTACCCGGGCCGACACCTCCATCGAAATCTTCGGAGACAAGTGGGACTACCCGCTCGCCATTTCCCCCATCGGTAATATGAAAGCCTTCCATGCCGACGCCGAGCTGGAAGCCGCGCGTGGAGCACGGGCACGCAAGACGCGGCAGATCCTTTCCACGGTAACCACTACTTCCGTGGAAGCCGTAATGAAAGAGGCTGCCAACCCGGTCTGGTTCCAACTCTACGCCAGTCCCCTCTGGGAGGTCACCGAAAAGCTCGTGAAGCGCGCCCAAGCCGTCGGATGCCCCGTCATCGCCCTCACCGTCGATACTTCTGCTGGCCGGAATACGGAGACAGCGGAACTTTCCAAGCGTTTGGATACGCGCCAGTGCGTCGCCTGTCATGAGCCGGGCGGCTTCTACCGCCGCAAGCCCATGTTCGACGGGATGGACTTGAAAGGCTTGATGCCAGGCAACGCGGGGATGAGTTGGGACATCATCGCGCGCCTGCGGGATGTTACTAAGGTCAGGCTGATGTTGAAAGGAATCGTCACCGCCGAAGACGCCGCGCTGTGCGTGCGCCATGGTGTGGACGGGATCGTCGTTTCCAATCACGGCGGACGAGCCGAGGAGAGCGGGCGCGCAACCATCGATTGTCTGCCGGAAGTGGTGGAAGCGGTGAACGGGCGCATCCCGGTGTTGCTCGACGGAGGTATCCGCCGCGGCACCGACATCTTCAAAGCATTGGCGCTGGGAGCGCGAGCCGTGTGCGTGGGACGGCCTTACATTTGGGGTGTGGGCGCGTTCGGCCACGCCGGAGTCGAGCGTGTGCTGGAGATCCTGCAGCATGAATTCTCGTTGGTGATGAAGCAGTGCGGTGCCCGAAACCCAAGGGAGATCAGCAGGTCTATGGTGCAAAGGTAAACATGTCACAGTCGCCTGCAACGCTCGGCAGGAACATCGGGCACGCACTGGGAAGAATCGGACGCATCTTCCGCCTCGGCCGCCGCAGCCACGCCGGGCAAGGGATCGGGCTCGCCTTGGGCGGCGGTTTTGCGCGCGGCATCGCACATATCGGTGTGCTGCAGGTTCTTAAAGAGGAACGCGTCCCCATCGGCAGCATCGCGGGCGTCAGCGCGGGCTCCATCATCGCCGCCGCCTACGCCAGCGGCACTCCCCTCGGACAGATTGAAGAGATGGCGCGCAAGATGCGCTTCAACGATCTGGCCCGTTGGACGCTGTCCCGCATGGGACTGGTCACCAGCGAGAGGATGACCGGTTTTCTCAACCGGCTCCTGTCAGCGGACCAATTCGAAAAGATGAAGATTCCACTGGCGGTGGTGGCGACTGATCTTTCCTGCGGCCACCCTGTCATCTTCCAGGGCAAGGGTGATGTGATTCTCCCCATTCGCGCCAGTTGCTCCTACCCTGGCCTCTTCCTGCCTGTGAAGAGCAACAACCAGCATCTGGTGGATGGCGGCATCAGCATGGACGTTCCATCGGCCGCTTTGCGCCAGCTGGGTGCGCCATACGTTGTAGCGGTAGTGTTGCGTGCCGCCGATTGCGTTGTGGACAGGACCAACATGCTCGGTGTCATGAACCGGTGCATCCAGATCTTGCAAGCAAGCACGGAACAGGAGTGGAAGAAGTGTTCTGACCTCGTGCTGGAGCCGGAGGTGGGCGAGTTCGCCTGGGACGCCTTTGACAAAGCCGACCAACTCATCATGGCCGGACGGCTCGCCGCAAGGGCGGCCATGGATTCCATGCAAGAATGGACGGCGAAGGGCTCCTGACCGAACATGAAAAAGATACTGATTCTTGGTGGCGGCTTTGGTGGTGTCTACATGGCCCGCGCCCTGGAAAAAAAACTCCGTCCCGAGGAAGCCGCCATCACGCTCGTCAATCGCGAGAACTACTTTGTCTACCAGCCAATGCTGCCGGAGGTGATCTCGGGCTCCATTGGCCTCACCGACATCGTCTCTCCCATCCGCCTCCTTTGCCCTCGGACAAACTTGGTCATGCGCGAGGTCGAGGAGATCGATCTGGCGCGAAAAGTAGTGACGGTGAGTCCGGGCTTCCATCCACGCCGCCTTGAACTTCCCTATGATCATCTGGTCATCGCCATGGGAGGCGTCACCAGCTTCTACGGCATGCCCGGCATGATCGAACACGCCCTTCCCTTTCGCACCCTGGTGGACGCGCTCACCCTGCGCAACCGCGTGATCAGTTGCATGGAGGAAGCCGACGTCGAGCAGGACCCCGAACTGCGCCGGCGCCTCCTTACCTTTGTCGTGGGCGGCGGTGGATTTTCCGGCGTCGAGGTGATCGCCGAACTCAACGACTTTGTCCGCGCCACCGCTCGCAGCTACCGGCGCATTCCGCCGGAGGAGATTCGCTGCGTCCTGGTGCATTCCGGTGAACGCATCCTCCCGGAGATGGATCCCGCGCTGGCTGAGTTCGCGCAAAAGCTGCTCGCCAAACGCGGCGTCGAGCTCCGATTGAAAGACCGGCTGGTGGCCGCCTCTTCGGAGAAGGCTCTGCTCAAGTCCAAACAGGAGATTCCCACCAAGACCATCGTCTCCACCGTCCCCTCCGCCGCCGTGCCTGTTGTTGAAAGGCTCGATTGTCCCAAGGAAAAGGACCGCCTCATCGTGGATGGCCACCTGGAGCTGCAGGGGCACGAGGGCGTCGTCTGGGCGCTGGGGGATTGCGCCTCCATCAAGACGGCGGCAGGCAACAGAGCCCCACCCACGGCGCAGCATGCCACGCGCGAGGCTGAAACCGCGGCTACCAACATTGTCGCGGCGATGCGGGGCGGCAAGCGCGAAGTGTTCGCCTTTGAAGGGCTCGGCAAGCTGGGCGCGCTGGGCCACAACTCGGCGGTTGCGGAAGTGTTTGGCGTGAAGATCTCGGGCCTGCTCGCCTGGTTCCTCTGGCGCACTATCTATCTCATGAAAATGCCCGGTTGGAATCGCAAGATCCGGATTGCAGCCGACTGGTTCATCGCCTTGCTGCTGCCCCCGGACCTGGTGCAACTCAGCCTTCGTACCAATTCCGGTATTGTCGAGCAGCACTTCGAAGCCGGTGAGGTGATCTTCCATCAGGGTGACGTTGGCGACAGCGTCTACGTGATCCGGCAAGGCGAGTGCGACGTGGAAAGAGAGGGGACTCGCCTGGCCACCCTGAAAGCCGGTGAGTACTTCGGTGAGATGGCGCTGCTTTCCGGCGCCGGGCGCAATGCCACCGTCCGCGCCGCCACCTCGGTCAACCTGTTGCTGATCGCCAAGGCGGACTTCGATCAGTTGAAGTCCAACGTCCCGGCGTTTGGAGAGGTGTTCTCCGCCCTTGCCAGGAGCCGCGCACAGTAGAAACCGGAACTTTTTCCGTCACCAAAACGTACTCCGGGTTTTATGGACCAACGGCGGGAGGATCCTGAATGAGAAAACTTCTTGTAGTTGCCGGTGTGCTGGTTCCGGTGAGTGCCGCCTTGTTGCTTTGGCAACGGCTGGCGCCCCGGCCTGAGAACCAAAGACCTGGAAAGTTTCCCGAGGAAATTGTCTATGTCCGGTCGAAGGACGACGTCGTCAGCGGCGGCGCGATCTTCGCCCCACCGCGAGATAAGTCCAAGCCCATCGCTGTCATCTGGATCCACGGATGGGGCGCTAATTTCTACTCTCCCACCTACGTCGGGATCGGGCGCGCACTCGCCGAACGCGGCTATACGAGCATCACTGCGAACACGCGCATGCATGACATTGGAAACGTTGCGAAGCACGCTTGGGGCAAACGCGTTCGCGGCGGCGGTTACTGGGGTGTGGCAAGTGAGGAGGTGCGGGATCTCGCCGCTTGGGTCGACTTCGCCGAAAACCGGGGCTTCCACAAAATCGTCCTCATCGGGCATAGCGCCGGTTGGGCGGCCGTCCGTATGTACCAGGCTGAAACGCAGGACGAACGCGTGGCAGGAGTAGTTCTTGCTTCCGGCGCCGTCCGTGCCAGGACCGGGCCAGATGACCCGGAACTGGTGGCACAAGCCACCCGGCTTGTTGCTGACGGCGCGGGGGACGATCTGCTGCGCATTCCCAAACGCTCATTTCCTTCATTCGTCAGCGCCGCCACGTTTCTGGACACCGTTAAGACTCCTCCGGAGTTCAAGGATTTCTTCGGAACGCAAGTTGCCCATCCGGCCGTCACGCGCATCCGTTGTCCGATCCTGGCCTTCTTCGGCACCAAAGAGCCGGAAGTTGGCGGCGAGGCGGATTTGAAACTACTCAAGTCCTCTGTGCAGCGCCATTCCAGTGGCCCCAGTCGGGTGGACATCGCAATGATTCAAAATGCCGACCATATGTACACCGGTCAGGAGTCACAAGTCGCTCAAACCATCGCTCAATGGGTGGAAACCCTTCTGCGGTAGCCCACAAGCCGGCCTCACCACAGGACGCGCACGGCATACTGTTCGATCTCCGGGTCAGGCGTCAGAATCGTCATCCCATGCACGATGGCCTGCGCAACCAGCATGCGGTCAAACGGATCCGAGTGGAGCCCTGGCAGCCTGCCGGCATGTAGAGCGGATTCTCCATCAATGTCCAGGGGCGCAACGCCGCTCGCTTCGCGCACCATCGGGATAAAAATGTCCGGCCTCCCAGGAAGTGTAAGTCGTCCGGCAGCGTGCTTGATTCCGATTTCCCACGCTGAGGCGGCGCTCAAGTAACGTTCGTTGTTCTGATCCAGAAAGACTGCGGCTGCGGTCCTGCTCAACCGCGGGGATCCGGAGGCGATCCAGAGAAACGTGCAGGTGTCTAACAGGAGTTTCAGCTGAAGGCCTTTAGGATCTCGGCGGGCAACGGTTCAAAGAATGAATCGGGAACCGCGAATTCGCCCTTGGCCGCGCCGATCCGGGGCTTGCGGACCTCCTTTTTGCGAAGCGACCGGAGTTCCGCCACCGGCTGGTTGCGGTTGCAAAGCACCAATGCCTCGCCCGGCGCAAGTTCGGCCAGATACCGCGACAGATTGGTCTTTGCGTCGTGGATGTTGACTTGCTTCACAACTATATTGTGAACTAGTAAGAGAGCTAAATCAATTGCCCCGGCCCCTCAACACGTCATCACTTCTTTGCCTGAAGTGTCTCCACATACTTGGTGAGGTTTCGAATTCGCAACTGACGCTGCCCTTCCGAGCCTTCGCTCATTCTGCGAAACACCTCTCCCCAAACCGGCATCTCTTTCGAACCGTGCGCAGCCAGACCCACTTCTCCCGTGATAGCGCCGTAGACACGCAGTTCCGGAAACTTCCCTTTGTTCTCCTTTGCCAGGACAGTCAGATCCGCTGGCATCATTTTCAGTGCCGGGGCGGCCGGGCCGCTACCCTTGCCGTCCACACCATGGCAGACCGCGCAATAGGCCTTGAACATCTCTGCTCCGGAGGCCGGCGAAGTCGGGCTGGCCGTCACCTTTTGAATGGTGGGGGCCGGTTGTGTTTGTGCCGATACGGCGAGCGCCGTAATCGCGATGGCGATCAGCAACTTTTGCATGGTCTTCTCCTGGCCACGCATAAGCAATTGAATGTCCAAGTGGAATCTATGAAAACAGTGAGCCGGGCGCCGGCGCCTTGCGTACTATAACGCTGTCTGCTGCGCCCCTACGCTCAACCCTACTTCCAGCCGAGCGCCAGCTCCGTGAATGTGCGTACGCACACGCCGGTGGGGCCTTTGGCCATGTGCGGCTTGCCCTCGTCCAGCCAGGCGGTCCCGGCAATGTCCAGGTGAACCCAAGGTGTCGGGTCAGCGAACTCCCTGATGAAGCAGGCCGCCGTGATCGACCCGCCCCATCGCGTTCCAATATTCGGCAAATCCGCAAATGCGCTCTTGAGCTGCTCCTTGTAGTCCTCGTCCATCGGCATCTGCCACATCTTCTCGCCTTCGGCTCGAGCCGTGGAAATCACCCGGTCCAACATCTCCTGGTGATTGGTGAAGGCGCCCATGTGCACATGGCCTAATGCCACGACAATGGACCCGGTCAGGGTGGCCGCATCCACCAGATGCGTGCAACCCAGCCGCTGCGCGTATGTAATGGCATCGATCAGAATCAGGCGGCCTTCCGCGTCGGTGTTCAACACCTCCACCGTCTTGCCGTTCAGCGAGGTCACAATGTCACCCGGCCGCTGCGCGCGTGATCCGCACATGTTCTCCACCGCCGGCACCAGCGCCGTCACGGTGATGGACGGCTTCAACCGGGCGATGGCCCGCATGGCCCCCAGCACCGCCGCGCCTCCGGCCATGTCGTACTTCATCTTCTCCATCCCTTCGGCGGGCTTGATGGAAACGCCGCCGGTATCGAAGGTGACGCCCTTGCCCACCAAGCCCAGGTGGGCATCGGAGGAAGCTTTTTCCGGCCGGTAGCGGACAATGATCAAAACGGGAGGCTCGGCACTGCCGGCGGCTACTCCCAACAACGACCCCATCCCGAGCTGCTCCATACGCTCGCGGTCCAGCACCTCGCAATCCAGGCCAGCCTCGGCCGACATCGCCTGTGCCCGGCGCGCCAGCTCATTCGGCGCCATCAGGTTGCCCGGCTCATTCACCAAGCCACGCGAAAAGTTCTGGGATTCAGCCAGAATCACGCCGCGCGAAAAGGCGTCATCCGCCCCGGCGGCTGCACCCGGAATCGCCAGCGTGAAGCTCTCCACACGCTTCTTGGCCTTGTCCGCGTCCGTCTTGAGACGGTCCGGCTCAAAGTCCCCCAGGATGGCCCCTTCCACAGCTGACGAAACGAAGCCATTTTCAGACCGGTCCGTGGCCACCGCTATGTTGCGCAATGACTTGGCCTTCAGGTGCCGCACCCCGGCGCCCACCGCCTTCCGCAGGTCGGGGGCGGTAAACGAGGCCCGCTTGCCGCATCCCACCAGCAACAAACGAGCCGCCGCCAGACCCTTGGGGCCGTGTAGCAAAACGAACTCCCCCTCCTTGCCCGAGAACTCCTCACAGCCGTAAGCAGCCGTAATCTGCTCATCACAGCCTGCTCCCAGGATGGGTGCGCCTTCCTCAAAAGCCGGAAGGATGAGTGCATCGCAGGCAATCGTGGCGATGGGGGAACGGTCCAGACGCGTTTTCATTCGAATCAATCTCTCCTTCTTTGTACGGCCGCGCGAGCCTCAGCCTCGTGTTCGCGCTTGCGCTCGGCGGCGCGTTTATCATGCTGCTTTTTGCCTTTGGCCAGTGCGATCTCGCATTTCACCAGCCCATTCTTCAGATAGATCTTCGTGGGAACGACCGAAAAGCCCTGGTCCCGGGTCTTCGACCACAACTTGTCGATCTCCCGCCGGTGGAGCAGCAGTTTCCGCCGGCGCACAGTGTCGTGATTATAACGATTCCCATGGCTGTACGGGCTGAAGTGCGCATTGCACAGCCAAGCCTCCGCGCCGTTGATCTCAGCGTAGGCATCCTGCAATTGAATCCGGCCGGTCCGGGCCGACTTCACCTCCGTGCCGGTCAAAGCAAGACCGGCTTCGAAGCGGTCAAACAGCAGGTAGTTGTAGCGGGCCTGACGGTTATCGGACAGGATTTTGAACTGGCCCTCTTCGGTCGCCAAGGTTTCCTCTCAACGCGAACAAGCAATGGATCGTCAATCGGTTATGTGGAAGGTTTGAAGCGCAGTCTAATCTTAACACATCGAATCGAGTGACAGCACTAAGATGCTTATTTTGAACCGGTTAACTAAGATTATCACTATTTTTGTGATGGCGGCTGTCCTGGTTTCGCCGGCCTCGGCGAGGAACAAGAAGGGCGACAAGCTGGTCAAGGACGCCGCAAAAGCCGAGGCGATGCGGGAGTGGGATAAAGCGCTTGAGTTGTACGAGCAGGCGGTCTCGCAAGATCCAGCCGACCCTGCCTACCTGATGGGGATGCGACGCACACGCTTCCAGGCCGGCCAAAAGCACGTCGAAGACGGGCTCAAGCTGAGGCAGGCGGGCAAGTTGGAGGAGGCCGCCGCCACATTCCAAAAGGCTTTCGCCACCGATCCCAGTTCCGCCATCGCGACCCAGGAACTCAAACGGACTCTCGCCATGATCGAAGCCGCCAAAAAGAAAGGTGGGGAGAAGTCCGAGGATCGCTCCTCTACGCCGATCGAGACCGCCCAGAGAGAGGCCGAGCAGAGAATTGCTTCCATCCAATCCGCACCTGAGTTGAAGCCGATTACCGCGCGCATCACCACGCTCAAGATGAATAACCAGCCCGTCAAGGTGCTCTACGAAACACTGGGGAAGCTGGCCGGTGTGAACGTGATCTTTGATCCGGAATATCAGTCGACGGGCAAGAACTACTCCGTCGATTTTAACAATTCGACACTCGATCAGGCGTTGGATCAACTGTCTGTGCTGACCAAGACTTTCTGGAAACCGCTGTCCGCCAACACGATCTTCCTCACCAATGACAACGTCACCAAGCGCCGGGACCATGAGGACATGGTGGTGAAGGCATACTATCTAAAAAACCTCACCACTCCGCAGGAGCTGCAGGAAGTGGCCGTGATTCTGCGCTCGGTGTGCGACATCCGGCGCGTGTTCACCTACAACGCCCAGAACATCATCATGGTGCGCGGCGAGGTGGACAAGGTGGCGCTGGCCGACAAGCTTGTGGCTGATCTGGACAAAGCCAAGTCGGAGGTGGTGATCGACATCATGGTGATGGAAGCCAACCGTACCCGAACACGGGATCTGGCGGCTAGCCTGGTCAGCGGAAGCCAGAATGGTCTCAGTATCCCGGTTGCCTTCACCCCGCGCGCGTTGCTCACCGGCGGCACTAGCGGGACCGGGACCGGCACCGGTGGAACCGGCACCACCGGCACGACCGGCACAACCGGTGGCGGCACAACCTCTATCCCCCTGCCCAATCTCCCACTGCTCAACGGCTCAGACTTCTCCGTCACCCTCCCCCACATGATGTTGCAGGCGCTCATGACGGATCGCGGTACCCGCGTGATGCAATCCCCGCAGATGCGCGCCACGCACGGTGTCAAATCGAGTCTGAAGATCGGCGACAAGTATCCCTATGCGACCGGCAGCTTCCAGCCCGGTGTTGGCGCGGTGGGTGTCTCGCCGCTGGTCAGCACGCAGTTCCAGTTCGCCGATGTCGGCGTGAACGTCGACATCACCCCCACCGTCCACAGCTCCGAGGAGGTGACGCTACAAGTGGTGTTCGACATTTCGAATATCCGTGACCGCATTGATGTAGGCGGGCTGTCGCAACCGGTGATCGGACAGCGCAAACTGGAGCATACGGTACGCCTGCGCCAGGGCGAGATTAGTTTGTTGGGAGGGCTGATGCAAGACCAGTCCACTAAGTCAGTTTCCGGAACCCCTGGTCTGGCCGGCCTCCCCATCATCAAGTGGTTGTTCTCTGGTGAGAGTACGGAAAAGAATCAATCCGAATTGCTGATTGCCATTATTCCTCACATCGTCCGCTCTTCGGATATCACGGACGTCAACCTGCGCGGCGTCGCCGCCGGTACTGATCAGATTGTGAAGTTGAGCTTTGCTCCCAAGGCGGCGGAATCGGAAACAAAGCCGCCGGAAGCGAAGCCGGTTGAAGCGCCAAAGCCAGCCTCTCCCGCGCCGGCCGCCGCTCCTGTCTTTGAGCCTCCTGCTCCGGCCCCCCCGGCTCAGGCATCTTCCAATGCGACACGGATTAGCTTCGGTCCAGGCCCGGTCCGGACGACTCTCAGCGCCGCGGTCAGCTTGAACCTGCAGCTGGACAACGGCACGGACATCTTTGGCTCCCCGATGCGGATCAGTTGGGATCCAAAGGTGCTGCGCCTGAACGAGGTCTCGCGCGGTACGCTGTTGTCCGGCGATGGGCAGCAGCCATTGTTCACGCGGAACATCCGGAACGACGCCGGAGAAGTGAGTATTATCTTGAACCGGTTGCCGGGATCAGCCGGGGTGAGTGGATCCGGCGGATTGGTGAACCTCGTATTCCAGGCCGTGGGCAAAGGGTCAACGGAGGTAAAGGTTGCCGAAGTCAGCCTGCGGAACTCACAGCAACAACCGGTGGCCGTGGATGCACCCGCGGTGACGGTGAATGTGGAGTAGCAGCCGATGCGCTCGCAAAGGAAACGCAGACGCGGCCTGACGTTGGTGGAACTGATCGTCGCCTTCACGGTGCTGCTGATTCTCACCACCATGGCCGTCCCGCTGGCGCGCTACAAGGTACGGCGGGAAAAGGAGCGCGAGCTGCGCTGGGCTTTGCGCGAGCTGCACACGGCCATCGACAAGTACAAGGACGCCTGTGATTTTGGGGCGCTCGGTCAACCCAAGTTGGACACAGACTGCTATCCGGAGAAACTGGAAGTGCTGGTGGAGGGCGTGAAGGCGTCGGGTTCGACGGACAAGAAGATCAAGTTTCTGCGCCGCATTCCAAAAGACCCGTTCACGGGCCAGCGCGAGTGGGGCATGCGAAGCGTGAAGGATGACCCCACCAGCATGAGCTGGGGCGGGCAAAGCGTGTTCAGCGTCTACAGCAAGACGTTTGAGAAAGCGCCGGATGGTACATCTTATGCGGAATGGTAATCCTATGACGGGCTCGCGCCGCGGCTATACGCTGGTGGAGATTGTCATCGTATTGACCATCATCTCCATTCTCGTTTCCGTCTCCGTCCCCGCCTATCAAAAAGCCATTCTACGAACCAAGGAAAGCGTGCTGCGCAACAACCTCTTCAGCATGCGGACCGTCATCGATGAGTACACCTACGACAAGCAGAAGGCCCCGCAGAGCTTGCAGGACCTGGTGTCCAGCGGATACCTGCGCCAGGTTCCAGAAGACCCCATTACCGGCAACAACCAGAGCTGGAAGATTGTCATGGAGGATTCCCTCACCATGGTGAACCAGACCGAGCCCGGCATATTTGACGTGCGCAGCGGATCGGACAAGACCAGTCTGGAAGGCACTCCTTATTCGGAATGGTAAATTGACATAGAAACATGTCAAAGAAGGTCCCCCGGAAAAGACGCACGGTGCACGTGCGGCGCGTGGATGAGTGTGAATCGTTTGACGAGTTGCTGCGGCATGCCCTGCCGGCCTTTGGCGGAGCCTTCCTGCGGCGCATCTACACCATTCTCGATCGCGCTATAGGATCCGGATGCCCGCTCACGCTTTCCATAGCCGGACCGGTCACGGTATCGGGCCAGCATCAGGCATGGCTGATTCCATTGCTCGAATCCGGGTGGGTGGCCTACATGAGCACCACCGACGCGGTTTGCTATCACGACGGACACCGCGGCCTCAACGGACTCAAAGCGCCGCCCATTCATGAGGTGCCCATCTTCGGAGACGATGGCGCGCTGCGGGATGAGGGAACCATTCGCGTCACCGACATGGCCTTCGACGAAAAGGTCCTGCTGGATCAGGACCGCTTTCTCAGCGCCCTGCTGCAACAGAAAGAGTTTCAAAAGAAGATGAGTGGCACGGAGCTGCGCAACCGTCTCGGCGCATGGTTTGCCCGCCAGGAAAAACGCAACGGTGTGCAGCCGGGGCTGCTCGCCACCTGCCATCGTTTGGCCATCCCCATCTTCGTTGGCGCGCCCGGCGATGGCAGCGTGTTTCTCAACTCCATGAAGCTTTGGGCGATGCGGCAGGCGGGATTGATCAAGGATTACTCGTTTGAACTGGACGTTCATGCCGAGGTGTTCGAGTCCTGCGCCTATCATTATTGGGGGCTGTTTCGGCAGCCATCGAAAGCGCTGGCGACCTTGATCCTGGGCGGCGGCGTACCGAAGAACTTCAACCTGCAGCCGGAGCCCGCGCTCGGACAGGTTCTGGGTCTTCCTGGCATCAGCGGCTACCAGTTCGATGTGCAGATCGTCACCGCGCCGGTCACTGACGGATCGCTGTCGAGCTGCTTTCCCTCCGAAGCAGTCACCTGGGGCAAGGTGGATAAGGAAACCTACGTACAGAACACCGAGAGCATGCAGGCGGACTATTCAATGGTGATGCCGTTCCTGGTGAAGGCGCTGCTGGACAACCGCCGTAGGTAT
>ORMF010912271.1_pt1 | contig 22913 bp, 22 predicted proteins | sample 1779871 | NCBI WGS metagenome assembly ORMF01 (sample SAMEA104232316, study PRJEB22302) | groundwater metagenome | biome: forest; feature: aquifer; material: groundwater | place: USA | collected 2011-08-07 | depth 5.4 m | reverse complement strand
TCGCCCGACTCGGCGGCTGGACCGGCTACGCGAGCCAAAAGCCGCCCGGCCCCAAGACCATGCACCTCGGCCTCACCCGGTTCCAGGCTCTCGCTCACGGCTGGCTCCTGTGCCAAGAAGAAGTGTGAATCCCGTAGCCCCGCAAGCGGGGAGAGGGGACCTTCACGATCAAGGCATCGACCACCGATAGGCCCTTGCCGCGCTCGTGCACCAGCACGGGGTTGAGGTCGATCTCGGCAATCGTATCGGCATGGTCGGCAGCGAACTGCGCAAGGCGCACCATCAGCTCCGCCAGCGCATCGACGTCCGCGGGCGGCGCGCCGCGATGGGCCTCGAGCAGCGGCGCGCCCTTCAAGCGCGCCAGTAGCTCGCGTGCCTCGCGATCGGCCAACGGCACCGGCGCCAAGGCCACATCCTTCAGCACCTCGACGTGCACGCCGCCCAGGCCCACCATCAGCAGGGGCCCGAAGGTGGCATCGCGCTTGACGCCCAGGATCACCTCCCGGCCCGGCGGTGCCATCGGCTGCACGAGCACACCCAGGATGCGTGCGTTGGCGGCGTGGCTGCGGGCATTCGCGAGCACCTTTTCATAGCCCGCGCGCACAATTTCGGCGGAACGGAGATTGAGCGCCACGGCGCCGGCCTCCGTCTTGTGCAGCACATCGGGCGACTGCACCTTCAGGGCTACCGCGCCGCCAATCACTTCCGCCGCGGCAACGGCCTCGTTGGCGGAGTTCACTAACGTGCCGATGGCATTGCTGCCGATGCCGTAGGACGCCAGGATCGGCCGCGCCTCCCACTCGCACAACACCGAGCCCGCCGCGGCGAGTGCCCCACGCGCTGACGCCTTGTCCGGCTGCGCCTCCCTCCTTGCCTCGATCGGCCGCAGGAAGCGCTCGCGCAGCGCCCGGTAGTCGGCCATCGCCCGCATGGCGCGCGCGCAATTCTGGATGCTGGTGTAGAGCGGATAGCCGGCCTCGCTCAGGATCTCGACCGACCGCAGCGCCGGCAGCGTGTAGCTCCACATCAGGATGGGCTTGGCCGTCTCGGCGGCGAGGCGGGCCAGCGCCTCGCTCTGGCGTTCCAGGTTGTGGGACGAGCGCCCGGTCATGACGACGATGACGCCGTCGATCGCCGGCGAGGGAACGACGAGCCCGGCCAGCCCGGCGTAGCCGATCTTGGCGGCCGCCTGCGCGGTGGCATCGACTGGGTTCTGCGAGGTGCCGTAGGCCGGCAGGTGCACGTCGATGCGGCTGCGCGTCTCGGCATCGAGCTCGGGTACGTCCAGGCCGGCGGCGATGCAGGCGTCCGCCATCCAGCCACCGCCACCGCCCGAGGCCGTGCAGATGCCGACGCGCCGGCCCTGCGGCAGGCGCGTGCCCCAGGCGAGAAACCCCGCCGCGATATCGACCATCTCGCCGAGGTCGCGGCCTTCGATGATGCCATAGCGCTGGAACATCGCCTGGTAGGCGGCGTACTCGCCGGCCAGCGCCGCCGTGTGCGACGCGGCAGCCCGCACACCGGCTTGCGACTGGCCGATCTTGTTGACGATGAGCGGCTTGCCCGCTCTCAGCGCCTTCTCCGCCACGCGCCGGAAGGTGTCGGGGCTCTTCACGTCCTCGAGCAGCAGCAGCAGCGCGTCGGTCTTGCCTTCGTCGAGAATGAACTCGGCGAAGTCGAGCGCCTCGAGGCAGGCTTCGTTGCCGGTGGTGACGATGTAGCGGAACGCCAGCTCTTTCGCGCGGCCGTGGTCGAAGAAGGCAAAGCCCATGCCGCCGCTCTGCGCCACCACCGCCAATTGGCCGCGCGGGCGCCCTGCCGGCAGGAGCGGGCGCTCGCTCGCCTCCATGGCCGGGCTGAAGGTAGGGCACAGCGCGGCTGCCGTATTGGCGAAGCCCTCCGAATTGGGGCCCATCACCGCCATATCGTAGCGCCGGGCGATGGCGCGGATCTCGGCCTGCATCGCTCCGCCCTCGCCACCCACCGCCTCGGCAAAACCGCTGCTCAGCACCACGGCCGATTTCACGCCGGCCGCACCACAGCGCTCGAGCTCCTGCGCCACGTGCTGGGCGGGGATGATGATGACGGCGAGATCGGCGGGCTCCGGCAGATCGGCGACGGAAAGATAGGCCTTCAGCCCCAGCACCTCGGCGCTGCTGCGGCTCACCGGATAGAGTTTTCCGGCAAAGGCATGCCCGCGCATCACCTTGAAAATACGGCCGCGCAGGCTCTCGACATCGGCGGACGCGCCGATGAGCGCCACCGTGCGCGGCCAGAGCAAGGCGCCGAGATCAGGCATGCGACGTGTTCCCCCTGAGCCATCCGCCGATGGTTTCGTCTGCGCGTGCGGCGATGACGATTGACAGCCTCCGGCATGGCTCGCCACCATGCAAGAACCAACAACTCAAAGCAATTATGCGCGCGGAGCGCTGCTGTCCGGAGGGAAGCCCGCCATGACCTCGATCATCATCACCACGGCCATCACCGGCGCAGTCCCGCGCAAGAAGGACAACCCGGCCGTGCCGATCACCCCCGAGGAGCAGATCGAGTCGACGCACGCGGCCTACGAGGCAGGCTCGGCGCTGGTGCACATCCACGTGCGCAACAAGGACGAAAGCTCGTCCTCCGACCCGGATCTCTTCGCGCGCGTGCAGGAAGGCGTGAAGAAGCACTGCCCCGGCATGATCATCCAGTTCTCCACCGGCGGGCGCGGACGCAAGCAGGAGGAGCGCGGCGCCAGCCTTCGCCACGACCCGGACATGGCCTCGCTCGCCACCGGCTCGTGCAACTTCCCGACCGCCGTCTACGACAATGCCCCCGACTTCATCGAGGGCCTCGCCCGCACCATGCTCGCGCACGACATCAAGCCCGAGATCGAGGTGTTCGACGTGGCCATGCTCTACAACGCGGTGAACCTCGCCAAGCGCGGGCTCATCAAAGCGCCGCTGCACGTGCAGTTCGTGATGGGCGTGACGAACGCCATGCCGGTGCGGCGCAAGCTGCTCGAGTTCCTGCTCGGCGAGCTGAAGGAGATCGAGCCGACGGCCACTTGGTCGGCGATGGGCACGGCGCGCATGCAGCTCGAGGTCAACAAGTGGTGCGCGGAGCTCGGCGGGCACACGCGCACCGGGTTCGAGGACAACCTGAAGGTCGGCAAGGACCGCCTTGCTTCCAGCAATGCCGAGCTGGTCGAGCTCGCGGTCGAGGCCGTTGCCGCCTATGGCCGCAGACCGGCAACGCCTGCAGAGGCTCGGCAGATATTGGGGCTGCGGCCTGCAACCCGCTGAGCGGGCTGCCTGCAACATCAGCAGCCTGGCTCCTGTTGCGGCGCATGGCGGTGCGGACACTGGGCACCCTTGACGAAGCCGGGGCGGGCGCCGCAAATCAAGTCTTTCGCGCCTCGGGAGGTGAAGATGCGTCGCCTATTGACCGGAACTGCCGCGCTCGTCGCAGCGATGGGCCTTGCCGGCGCCTCGCTGGCGCAGGAGACCAAAGTCGCCATCGGCATCTCGGGCTGGACTGGCTTTGCGCCGCTAGTGCTCGCCAAGGAGGCCGGCATCTTCAAGAACAACGGCATCGACGCCAGCATCAAGAAGATCCCGCAGAAGGACCGCCACCTCGCCATCGCCTCGGGCGACATCCAGTGCGCGGCGACGACGGTGGAGACCTGGATCGCGTGGAACGCCAACGGCGTCGCCACCAAGCAGATCTTCCAGCTCGACAAGTCCTACGGCGCCGACGGCATGGCGGTCCGCAACGCCATCGGCTCGATCAAGGAGCTGAAGGGCAAGACGGTGGCCGCCTCCGCCCCCGGCACGGCCCCCTATTTCACGCTCGCCTGGTTCCTGAAGAAGAACGGGCTCACCATTAAGGACGTCACCGTCGTCAATCTGGAGCCCGCCGCCGCGGCGCAGGCGTTCGTTGCCGGCCAGAACGATGCGGCCATGACCTACGAGCCCTATCTCTCGACCGTGCGTGCCGCCCCTGACAAGGGCAAGATCATCGCCACCACGCTCGACTACCCGATGGTGATGGACACGTTCGGCTGCACACCGAAGTTCCTCTCGGAGAACGCCAAGACCGCCCAGGCGCTGGCCAACAGCTATTTCGAGGCGGTGGCGATGATCGGCAAGGACCAGGCCAAGGCCTACCAGATCATGGGCGCCGACGTGAAGCAGTCGGGCGAGCAGTTCGGCAATTCGGCGAAGTACCTGCGCTGGCAGGACAAGGCGGCCAACCAGAAATTCTTCGCCGGCGAGCTGCAGGCGTTCTCGAAGGAGGCGGCCGACCTGCTCATGGAGATCGGCATCATCAAGCAGGTGCCGAAGATCGAGGACATCGTCGATACGAGCTTCATCAAGTAGCGTGCATCCGCTCTGCGAGCGCGCCCCAGGCTCGGGGGCCGCCTTGACCCTCATCGAGGGCGGGCCGGCGCGACAACCTAGTCTCCTGCAAATCGCTTTCGCTGAAACGCCAATCGAGGACGCACACCGTGGGCGCAAACGATCAGACACGCACGAACGACTTGGCGGCGAGAGCCTGCGCGCTCGTGGCTGCCGTCGCAGCGTGCCTGCTGCTGACGCTGACTTCGGCGCTGGCGCAGCCGGCCGGGGATGCGCGGCGCGGGCGCGAGCTTGCGACGCGCCTGTGCACGAACTGCCACGTGGTCGATCGCCAGGCCTCTGGGCCGGTCAGGGCCGACGTGCCGGGCTTCCCGGCGATCGCCAACCGGGCTGGTGTGACCGCCGAGCGGCTCGCCGGAGCCATTATCATTCCGCACCCCGCCATGCCCGGCGTACAGCTGACGACGGCGGAGATCCGCGACATCGTCGCCTACATCCTCTCGCTCAAGGGCAACAACTGAACCGCCGCAGGACGGTGCGGGTGGTCAGGGCTTGCGTCCGCCCGCTGGCGCGAGGCTGGCCATGTAGGTGAGCAGGGCATCGATCTCGCGCGGCTCGAACGTGAACCTGGGCATGGCCGGATGGCCGGTGACGATGCCCTCCGCCAGCGCCTCCGCCAGATTCTCTACCGGATAGCGCTTCGGCAGGTCGCGGAACGGCGGCGCCAGGCCCATCGGGCTCGCCCCCAGTTCGCGGATGGCATGGCAGCGGGCGCAAAGCCTCTCGGCAATGGCTTGCCCCCTGGCCGTCGGCGAGGACTGCGCGGCGGCGGGGCCGGCGCTCGAAGCCGACCACGCCAGGGCAGCCATGACTGCGGCAAGCATTGAGTTTCGCATTGGACTATCCCCCTGATCTGCTCGCGTTAGAGCAGCGAATGGCTGGTTCGAGGTTGATCGAGGTCAATCCTCTGCGCGGGTGGCGAGCCGGATTGACCCTCGTCAAAGCCGGCCACGGCGCACCGGCGATACTGGCGCCTCGATGATGGAGGTTCCAATGGTCGAGAGATCGCACACCGCGGGCTGGCTGCCCCACGTCTATGCGCCCTTGCGCAAGCTCGGCGAGAGGGTCGCCGACTGGTTCGCGCCCAAGGCCGATGCCGCCATGGCGGAAGACTTCTACGAGATCACGCTGGAGCTGCCGGGCGTTGCCGCCGACGACATCGCCGTCTCGGTGCAGGAAGGCGCGCTCACCATTCAAGGCGAGAAGCGCTTCGACCACGAGGAGGTGGGGCGGACCTACTTCTTCTCGGAGCGCGAGTTCGGCGCCTTCCAGCGCTCCTTCCGCCTGCCGCCCGATGCTGCCAAGGACAAAATCGACGCCGCCTTCAAGAACGGCGTCCTCAGCGTCAAGATCGCCAAGCTCAAGGCCGCCTCAAGCGACAGCCAGAAGATTTCGGTGCGGGCAGAATAAGGCTCGCCGCTCAACTGGTCGCCGCGCGGCACTGCTCGTCGGCGGGGAGGGGATCGCAGGCCTTATCGCGCACGCACTTCGCCAGCGCGTCGCCCAGCTCTTGCCGCCAGGTGCCGTCGATCTCGCCGGTATAGAGGCGCGCCTCGGTGAGCCCGCACTGGTAGAGCCTGATCATGCGCGGGCCGCCGTACGACATGGCCTGGTCGTAGTCGCGCAGCGCGGCTGCGGGATCGCCCAGCGCCTGGCGGATATGGGCGCGGGTGTCGAGCGCGTGCGGGCTCGTGGGGCTCAGCTGCAGCGATTTCTCAACGTCGGGCAGGCCCCTGGCCGCCTTGCCCCAGCGGAAATAGGCCCAGGCGCGGTTGTTCAGCGCCACGGCGAAGTCGGGTTTCATGCTGATGGCGACGTCGTAGTCGCGGATGGCGGCGTCGTAGCGGCCCTTGAGCGAGTAGGCGAGCGCGCGCATGGCATAGGCGAAGCTCAAGTCCGCGGTGCTCTGGTTGCGCTGCTCGATCAGCGCCGTGCAACCCTCGATGCGCCGCTCGATGTCCTCGCTGAAGCAGTCGGACGCCGCATCCGAGCGCGCGGAAGCCGCGGGGGCCGCGCAGAGCGCAAGGACGACGAGGATGCCGAATAGACGATGCATGGCCCTGGTTGCTCAACCGAACTTGGGTACGCTGTCCTCGAGGGATGCGGGCTGGCCGGACGCCTCACAATCGCACGCAGCGCCCCAGGGGACCAGCCTGGAATGGGGTGCCATAGCGCACAAGCGGGCCTCGATTATGGCAAGGCGGGACGAGGGCGAACGGGGTCAGACCCCTCGCTGAGACGTTGCGCAGAATCTCCAACGTTGCGGCGAGGGGTCTGACCCCGTCTGGAGCGCCTCCAGCTACTTGAAGTGCTTGGACAGCTTGAGGCCCTGGCCCTGGTAGTGGGACGCAATGCCTCGCCCGTAGATCTTCGCGGGCCGCTCGGCCAGCTCCTCGTAGACGAGCCGAGCGATGGTCTGGCCGTGCTCCAAAACGAAGGGAACCTCCAGGGTCCGGACTTCCAGCACCGCCTTGGAGCCTGCGCCGCCGCCCTCCTCGGCGTAGCCGAAGCCCGGATCGAAGAAGCCGGCATAGTGCGCGCGGAACTCGCCCATCATCGGGTCGATGGGGATCATCTCGGCTGCGTATTCCGGCGGCACCTGGATTCGCTGCCGCGACGCCAGAATATAGAACTCGTTCGGCTGCAGGATGAGGCGGCCGTCCCTGCTGGCGTAGATCGGCTCCCAGAAATCCCGCTTGTTGTGCCCGCGCTTCTCGACGTTGAGAACATCGGCGAACTTCAAGGCGCGATAGCCGATGACGGTCTTGCCGCCGGCGCCCTTGAGATCGACGCCCACGTTCAATCCATTGCGGATCGCCGCCTCGCCGGCCGTGCCATCGACGAGGGGGATCCTCTTGTCCAGCTTGCGCAGCTGCGCATCGCTCAGCTCCGGGCGCCAGTACCGGTCCTGGCTGCCCGAGCGGCGCAGGAACCGCATCTGGTTGAGCTTGGAGCCGGTCTCGACCTTGATGCTGAAGGTGCGCGGGAAGATTTCCGCGTAAAGCTCGCCCTCGTACTTGGCCTCGACCCAGTCGAACGCCTCGGTGCGGTCGGTGATCAGCCGGGTGAAGACGTCGATGCGTCCTGTCGAGCTCTTGGGGTTGGCAATTGCCGAGATGCTCGGCGGCAGATTGAGCGTCTCCTGCAGCCTGACGACATAGACGCACCCCTGCTCGAGCACGGCACCGCCGTCGAGGCTGAACTCGTGCTGCTTGAGCTTGTCGAGCTGTTGGATGACTGTCTGCGTCTTGCCCGGAAGGAAGCTCGCGCGCACCCTGTAGGCCTTGCGGCCGAGCCGCAGATCGATGCTCGCCGGCTGGATTTGATCGGCGGCGATGCCGCTCGGAGCATCGACCTTCTTGCGGCTGATCAGCGCCTCGATCTGCTGGGACGGCAGGAGCCCGGGCTTGCCGCCCACCTCGACCCGTGGGAGGGCGTCGGTGTCCGTTCCCGCTTCGACGCTTGTTGCCCGGAAAAGGGGCACCACGTTCTGGCCCATGGTCTTCTCTAGCCGAGGGGTTGCAACCACTCCCTAGCACGTTGACACGGCAATGTTCACGGGGCCTGAAGTTTTGCTAACAGGAAGCCGGCAATAGCTCTGTCCGTTGTGGTGCCTCAGTCCGTGGCATGCCACGGCCAGCCCAGCCGCTCTGATCAGCTACCGCACAACGTGAAGGTGGCGGTGGGTTTCCCGCTGTCGGAGAATTTGCCGTCCACGATGAGGGCGACACCGTCGGCTTGGATCGAGTTCCAGTTGCGAAATTTGCCGTCGACCTTGACGATGGTGATGGTCAGCTTGGACGGCCGTCCCCTCTCCTCGAATTGCAACAGGTCGGGGGTGAGTATGCGTACGTTGCCCAATGGCAAGACGGCATCGAGTGTTGGGGTCTTCAAAATGCGCGTGACCGTGCCACTGGGCGAGACGTCGTAGATCAGGTACGGGTTGCTTTGGCTGTACGGGGCGGTGCAGTCGACGGCGAGCCTGCCGAGCATGCCGAACCGCTTCAGCATATCGGCGTCGGCGGCGACGGCGGCTGGCGCGATGCCCAGCAGCGCTAGACACACCAACAGGGCGACGCTGAAAGAGCGCATGTCGTTTTCCTCCCGTAGCGTTGCTCGGCGAACCTGGGCAAGGCAAAAGAAGCCAACCGTCACTGGCGGGCTTCAGAGACACGCACACGCAACTGAAGATCGACGCCGACGCGGCGACCGTTGCATCGTTCACGCGAACGACGCTCCGAGCCACCGCTCCGACGAGAATGAGCCGGTGGCGGAAATCTCGCCAGAGACAGCGCGTAGCTTCCACTGTTGGCTGGTGTCGTCAAGGTGACCGGCTCGCTCCTCAACAGCGGAGGCCATTGCGGCAACCTTGTTTCGCTTGACGCCAAGAGGGCGAACGCGGTAATTCCGGTCCTGCAATACGTGGTGATTTGGCCGGCCGGCTTGCAGCCACGCAAAAGAAATCGCTAAAAGGCCGTGCGCGAGCAAACCGACCCAACAGCGCCCGGCTCCAAGCAAGGCGGCACGTTGAGCCGGTTTTTTTGTTGCCTGGCTGCCAGGCGAGGGAGTGCGCGCACATGACGAACGACCCAGCGAACATCGCAGAGCAGGAGGCCTGGGGCCTGGAGACGCGGCTCGTGCACGGGGGCAGTCTGCGCTCCCAGTTCGCCGAGACCTCCGAGGCGCTCTACCTCACTCAGAGCTACGTCTACGCTAGCGCCGAGCAGGCCGAGGAGCGCTTCAAGAGCGAGGCGGGGTTCATCTACAGCCGCTACGCCAATCCCACGGTCGCCATGTTCGAGGAGCGCATGCGGCTGATGGAGGGCGCCGAAGCCGCGCGCGCCACCGCCACCGGCATGGCGGCCGTCACCGCCTCGCTGCTGTGCTTCCTCAAGGCAGGCGACCACGTCGTCTCGGCGCGGGCGCTGTTCGGCTCGTGCCGCTACGTGGTGGAGGACCTGTGCCCGCGCTACGGCATCGCCTCGACCTTGATCGACGGGCGCGATCTCGGGGCCTGGCAGCGCGCCATGCGCCCCAACACCAAGGCGGTGTTCTTCGAGACGCCCGCCAACCCGACCCTCGATCTCGTCGATATCGCCGCGGTGTCGGAGATCGCCCACGGCGCCGGCGCGCTGGTGGTGGTCGACAACGTGTTCGCCACGCCGGTGCTGCAGAAACCCCTGAAGCTCGGCGCCGACATCGTCGTCTATTCCGCCACCAAGCACGTCGATGGCCAGGGCCGCTGCCTCGGCGGCGTCGTGCTCGGCTCGCAGGCCTACGTGAAGGACCACCTGCACAACTATTTGAAGCACACGGGGCCGTCGCTCAGCCCGTTCAATGCCTGGGTGATGCTCAAGGGCCTGGAGACGCTGCCCCTGCGGGTACGCGCGCAATGCGAAGCAGCGGCCAAGGTCGCCGACCACCTCGCCGGGCAGAAAGGCGTGACCCGCGTGCTCTATTGCGGCCGCAACGACCACCCGCAGGCGGCCCTGGCAAAGCGGCAGATGTCGGGCTTCGGCCAGGTCGTCACGTTCGAGATCGCAGGGGGCAAGGCGGCCGCGTTTCGCTTCCTCAACGCGCTGCGCCTGGTCAAGATCTCCAACAATCTGGGGGACGCCAAGAGCCTGATCACGCACCCCGCCACCACCACGCATTCCCGCCTGAAGCCCGAGGCGCGCGCCGAGCTTGGCATCTCCGAGGGCACGCTGCGGCTGTCGGTGGGCCTCGAAAGCGTCACGGATCTCGCCGCCGACATTGACCGGGCGCTGGCTGCCGCTAGGATCGGCTGAAATGCGAAGACCAGAAGATCCCGGCTCGGCCCAGGCAGGCTCATGTATGAAGCCGTGACCCGCGGCATCCGCGTGCGCGCCACGCCCCAGTACCTGGAGGAGGAGTCTGCGCCCGACGAGGACCGCTTCTTCTGGGCCTACACCATCGACATCGCCAACGAGGGCAGCGAGACCGTGCAGCTGCGCTCGCGCCATTGGCGCATCACCGATGGGGCCGGGCGCACCGAGGAGGTGCGCGGGCCCGGCGTCGTGGGCGAGACGCCGGTGTTGGCGCCGGGGGCCTCGTTTCGCTACACCTCGGGCTGCTCGCTCGACACGCCGTCCGGCATCATGGTCGGCAGCTACCAGATGACGACGGAGACGGGCGAGCTCTTCAACGTCGCCATCCCGGCGTTCTCGCTCGACAGCCCGCACGCCAAGCGCAGCCTCAATTGAAGTCTTGCGAAGGACCGGATGAGCGCAACCGCAAGCACGGCGAAGGAGCTGCTGGCGCGGCTCGTCGCCTTCGACACGACCAGCTCCAAGACCAACATCCCGCTCATCGACTTCGTCGAGGCGTACTTGGCAGGTCGCGGCATCGAGAGCCATCGTGTGCCGACGCCCGACGGCCTGAAAGCCAGCCTGTTCGCCAGCATCGGCCCGGGCGACAGCGGCGGCTTCGCGCTGTCGGGCCACACCGACGTGGTGCCGGTGGCGGGGCAGAGCTGGGACAGCGATCCGTTCACGCTAACGGAGCGCGACGGCAAGCTCTACGGCCGCGGCACCTGCGACATGAAGGGCTATCTCGCCTGTTGCCTCGCCATCGTGCCGGATCTCAAGGCGCGCAAGCTCAAAGTTCCGTTCCACCTCGCCTTCTCCTACGACGAGGAGGTGGGCTGCACCGGCGTGCGGCCGATGATCGCCGAGCTCGGCAAGAGCCTGCCGCGCCCGCGCATGGTGTTCGTCGGCGAACCGAGCAACATGGCCGTGGTCGATGCGCACAAGGGGCCGATGCGCTGGCGCGTCGAGCTGACCGGGAGGGCGGCGCACTCGAGCATGCCGCATTACGGCGTCAACGCCATCGCCTATGCCGGCCGCCTTCTCGCCGAGCTCGCCCGCATGGAGGAGGAGCTGAAGGCGGGGACGCGCATTGCGCGCTTCGATCCGCCGTGGACGACGCTGCAGGTGACACAGATCGAGGGCGGCACCGCCTCCAACGTGGTGCCGGTGCCGTGCTGGTTCGGCTGGGAGACGCGGGCGCTGCCGGGCTTCGATCCGATGACCTTGGAGCGGCGGCTGAAGGCTTTCGCCGAGGACAAATGCCTGCCGGAGATGCGGCGCATCGCCCCCGAATCCGGGATCAAAATTGCCTCGACCAACCGCGTCCCCGCCTACGCCGCCGACACCAAGTCGGGGATCGTGCCGCTGACCCTGAAGCTCGCCGGCCAGAACGAGACGTTCGCCGTCTCCTACTGCACCGAGGCGGGCCTGTTCCAGGACGGCGGGGCCCCCGCCATTATCTGCGGCCCCGGCGATATCGCCCAGGCGCACACGGTCAACGAGTTCATCCGCATCGAGGAGCTGGAGAAGTGCTTGCGCTTCCTCGGCCGGCTGGCGGACTGGGCGGAGGCTTGATGCCTTGCGAAAGGCCGGGCTGCCGGAGAATTACATCCGTCGCGGTCGCGCGGCGGCGGGCGAAAGCCAGGGCCTAGCCAGCAGGAACCTTGACCGGAACCTTGACTGGCTCTTTTGGAGCGGGTGTCCTTGGAGCGGGTTCAGACTCCGGCACGACAGCCGGATTCGGAATCTGTTCCGGGATTTCGATCGGCTTCGAGCCGGGTTGGTCACACCGGATCATGTGAAGTCTCCCTGATCGAGCAGGCGGGATTGCCGGATTACCTCATTGCGGTACTTGTTCAGCAGCGACTGCATTTCCAGCAGGATGCCACGAGCTGGGTTGGCGGGTATTGCATACCTTGAACCCGGCCTCTTCGTGACGCGCTCAGACTCTTCGAAGGCATACGCGACCAACTCCTGGAGGGCGCTGAAGAAGACCCTCTCATCGCCGGGATTTGTATCGCTCGCCGCTACCCATGGAGCATTGACCAGCCCGGCCAGCATATGCCGGTCGAGCAGCGCCTGCATCTCCGCTTCGAACTGCTCGCCGAGCTTGCCCCAATAGCCACCGTGATCGGCATGGATCATGAGCGTGGCAAGAAGATTGATGTTCTCGATATCGAACCTGCTGCCGCTGCCCGCGAGCAGATCGGTACGGCCGTTCCTGAACGGCAGTTGGGGCCGGATTCGGCGGGTGTTCGCGGCAGACCTTTCCCACCAATCGAACTTGCGCTCGAATTCCCCCTCAGCGTCGTAGATGACCAGGCGTTTTCCTCGTCGGTAGTTCCCGTCTTTGCTGACGGTCGTCGACAGGTGCCCCAGAGCGTAGCGCCGCAACGTGTCCGACCCGAGGTAGAACCCTATCGCCAGCATCGCCGATCTGCGGGGACAGAGCCTTCCCGGTGAACACACTTGGATTTGGATCTTCGGATTGCTGAAAATGGCAGCCCCAGTGAAATGCTCGAGGCACTCCAAGAACAGGACCGCCGAGCGCGCGCTGCCGACCGGGGGCAATACCAGGCACAGGGAAGCCTTGGAATGCTTGTACACGTTGATCGTGAGGATTCGTGCCGATCCTCCGAGCTTGTCTACCAGGGCGGAAAACTGACTCCCATCGTCGAGGCAGTGGATCTTGAGGCCCACCGACACCAGGCCGTGCTCGACGCGCCGACGGTTCAGCGCGAGCGCGTCAACCTTTGCCGGCGCGGTCTTGTGCAGAACAGCCAGCAGGTCTTCAAGCGTATATCCATAGGGCACGTTTCCAACTCCATCTTTGATCACCTCCCCTTGCGTGCACAGCAAGGGAGCCCCGGAGGCGATTTCACTGCTGCCGGACAGGTCGCCGCGGCGACTGCCGCGAACGTGAGCCAGAGGCCCACGGCTGCCCTGACAGCAAACTTGTCCCATGATGCGCTCCTAACCTTGGTCGAAAAGAGGCTCGGCAATGCGTCGATCTTGCCGCGCGCGCGGGGGGCCGCACGGCCGGCTCAACCCAAGCCCACCATGCGGCGGATGTCGGCGGGGGTGCGGCCGCTTTCGCGCAGCGATCTCAGACTCGTGTCGCGGGCGCTCTTGGCGAGCTTGCGCCCCGCGGCGTCGATGATCAGGCGATGGTGCCGGTAGAGCGGTACCGGTAAATCGAGCAGCAGCTGCAACAGCCGGTGCAGGCCGGTTGCCGCATAGAGGTCACGGCCGCGCGTGACGTGGGTGACGCCCTGCCAGGCGTCGTCGACGACGACGGAGAGATGGTAGCTGGTCGCCACGTCCTTGCGCACGATCACCGCATCGCCCCAGCGGGCGGGATCGGCCGCGATCGCCTGCGGTGTGCCGTCCTCGGCAAGCTCAGTGAAGGTAAGCTGGTCACCCCGCAGCTTGCCTGCCGCGGCGGCGAGCGCGGCCTCCATGTCGATGCGAAGCGCAAACGCTTCGCCGGCCGCCTTGCGCCGCGCGATCTCGGCCGCATCCCGGCCCTTGTAGATGCCCGGATAGAGCGGCGCGCCATCGGGGTCTCGCGCCCCATCCGCGGCAGCGGCCCCGATGTCGGCGCGGGTGGCAAAGCAGGGATAGAGCAGGCCCAACTCCTCGAGCCGCTCGGCGGCGGCGCGGTAGGCCGGCAGGCGCTGCGACTGAACCAGCACCGGCTCCTCCCAGGCGATGCCGAGCCAGGCGAGGTCGGCGAAGATGCCGGCGACGAACTCATGCCGCGTGCGCCCCTGATCGATGTCCTCGATGCGCACGAGGAAGCGGCCGCCGCAGGCGCGCGCGCGTTCGTAGCCGACGAGCGCGGAAAGTGCGTGGCCCAAATGCATCTCGCCGTTGGGGCTCGGCGCGAAACGAAAGACGCAAGGGAGGCTGATACAGGTCACGAAAACCTCAAGCCGGTGAACGCCATGCGCTGAATTTGGCGATGAGCGGAACGCTCTTTGTCAATGCCTCGAGCCACCCAGAACCGGGCCGGCTGCTGAGGTTGTTCCTTCCTCCACGCTAAGATAGGCTTCCAGACGCAGTGTGTGGGGACGCAATGCTCGATTTTCTGCAAAGGGGATTGGCGAGATCCGAGACATTCGGGCAGCTGATCATCGACCGGCGGGTGCTGATCACGCCGAAAAGCACGATCAGCATTCCCCATATCGCCGTCATTTCCTCGGGCACGCTGACGATACCCAGCAAATATACGTGGAACCTCGCGCTCGCTCTGCTGGCGGTTGGATTTGTCCTTTCCACCATGGGGCTGGGCCAGAAGAGCATCGTTTTCGCGGCCATCGGCGGGCTTGCCCTCCTCGGCGGGTTCGTCCTCGCGCGCTATTTCGCCAAGACCGAGGCGCCCTGCCTGTCGATCTCGAGCAGCGACGGCCGGACGGCGCATTTCATCGGGCAGCGCCAGACCTTGGAGGAAGCGCGCCGGCTGCTGTCGGAGAAGATCAACGCCGACGACGAAAACGCCGTCTATCGCATCAGCTTCGAGAAGGGTGCGATCCAAGCCATGAGCGTCGGCCACGCCGAGCCGGCCGGCGCCCCCGTCGTGGCAGGCATGGGCGGCCCGGGGATGCCCGGCCCCGGCAATGGACGGGTAGGCCCCGATGCCTTCATGCAGGCCGCCAGATCGCCAGGCCCGCAGCCGAGCAATGGCCACTACGCGCACGCCGACACCGCCCACATCGACTATTCGCAGGTCCTGGCGCAGATCGTCGACATGCAGCGCTTCTATTCGCAGCGCCAGGATACGCAGGACATCGCCGACCATCTGGGCGAATTGGAGCGCCTGATGCGCTCGGGCACGCCCACCGTCGGCAGCCGCAATCGCCTGGGCCAGCTCACCGCCGAGCTGTCCTCGGTGCTCGGCGCCTATCCCGGCGTGGTGCAGATCTTCCAGCAGGCGGCGCGGCTGGCGGGCTTCGCCTAGTGTCCCGAACCCGAAGTTCGCACACACTTCGCGGCAATCGGGCTTGCGAACTTCGGGTTCAAAAGGGACCCGCGTCCGGGTCGCGCCGCCGTCAGCAGCGCGCCGGCGTCGCCCGCTTTGCGTCGCGCCAGGCCGCCGCGCACCAGGCGTGCGCCGACCCAGACGAGATAGGTGCCACCCATGAGATAGACGCCGAGCCGCACCGACGGCTCGGCGGCCAGCAACAGGGCGAGCCCCAGCGGCGTGGCTGCCGCATAGAAGGCGATGGCCGGCAGGTTGCCGGCGAGCGCGACGCCCACATCCCGCCACCCAGCCGTCAGCGCCAGGTGCACGATCAGCAGCGAATTCGGCCCCGGCGTGGGAACGATAGCAAGCCACAGCAGCGTGAAGGCTGCCAGCACCGCAGTGTCGATTTCCAATCGTCTAGCTCCTCCCAAGCTGCGTGACACAGGGCGCGCGGATGATGCCACGACGGCCTCGTCGCCAGGGCCGCTTTTCTGCTAAGAACAGTCGGCCAACATGGGGATCAAGCCAATGCACCGCCAATCTCTCGTCGACTACGGCAAGCCGCTGCAGGGCACGGACGCCGCCACCCCGAAGCCGCAAGGCAGCGAGGTGCTGCTGCGCGTCTCCCATTGCGGCGTGTGCCACTCCGACATCCACCTGCAGGACGGATATTTCGACCTCGGCGGCGGCCAGAAGCTCGACGTGCGCGGCAACCGGCCGTTGCCCTTCACGCTGGGCCACGAGATTGCCGGCACGGTCGAGGCGGCGGGCCCCGAGGCGCAGGGCCTCGCCAAGGGCAAGCGCTATGCCGCCTACCCCTGGATCGGCTGCGGCAAGTGCGGGCTGTGTGCCCGCGGCGACGAGCACATGTGCAACGCACCCCGCGTGCTGGGCGTCACCGTCGACGGCGGCTATGCCACGCACGTGCTGGTGCCGCATCCGCGCTATCTGATCGACGTGGAGGGCATCGCGCCGGAGATCGGTGCCGCCCTGATGTGCTCGGGGCTCACCGGCTACGGCGCCATCAAGAAGGCGCTGCCCTATCTGCGGGTCGGGCCGCTGCTCATCGTCGGGCTCGGCGGCGTCGGCATGATGGGGCTGCAGTTTGCCCGCGCGCTCACCGACAAGCCGATCTTTGTGGCCGACATCGACAAGGGCAAGCGCGAGGCGGCGCTGAAGCTCGGCGCGGCGGAAACCTTCGATCCGGCCGATGCCGGCGCGCGCAAGGCGATCATGAAGGCCTCCGGCGGAGGCGTCGGCGCGGCGGTCGATTTCGCCGGCTCCGACAAGTCGTTCGCCTTCGCGTATGCGCCCGTGGCCAAGGGCGGCGCGGCCATCGTCGTCGGCCTGATCGGCGGCAGCTTCTCGATGCCGGTGCCGATGCTGCCGCTGCGCGCGCTCACCATCATGGGCAGCTATGTGGGCTCGCCCGCCGAGGCCCGCGAGATGCTGGACCTGGTGCGGGCCGGAAAGGTGGCGCCGATCCCGGTCGAGCTGCGGCCGCTCGATGCAACCAGCCGCTCGCTCGATGACCTGCGCGCCGGCAAGATCGTCGGCCGCGTGGTGGTGACGCCGTGAGCGGGCGACCCATGAAAATCAACGTCATGGGAGCGGGCGGCGTCGGCGGCTATTTCGGCGCGCGCCTGGCTGCGGCCGGCAGCGACGTGACGTTCGTCGCCCGCGGCGCACACCTGGCGGCCATGCGCCGGAGCGGATTGCGCCTCGACAGCGAGATCGGCCCTTTGCACCTCGAGCCGGTCAAGGTGGTGGCTGACCCGGCCGAGATACCGGCCGCCGACATGGTCGTGTTCGCGGTGAAGATGCGCGACACGGAGAGCGCAGCGCAGAGCCTGAAGCCGCTGGTGGCCAAGGGCGCGGCGGTCTTCACCTTCCAGAACGGCGTGGAGAGCGCCGAGCGGGTCGGCCGCATCCTCGGCGCCGACAACGTGGTGCCGGGCGTGGCCCGCATCGGCTCGCACATCTCCGCAGCCGGCGTCATCAAGCAGATCGGCACGTTCTGCCGCCTCGAGTTCGGCGAGCGCGACGGCAAGCCCAGCGCGCGCACCACGGCATTCCAGGCGGCGTGCAAAGCCGCCGGCTTCGAGGCCGTCATCCCGAAGAACATCGAGCGCGAGGTGTGGATGAAGTTCGCCATGCTGGCGCCGCTCTCCGGCATGACGGCGCTGACGCGCGGCCCCATCGGCCCGGTCCGCGCCAACCCGCAGTCGCGGGCGCTGCTGGAGGCAGCCATCAACGAGACCGTAGCCGTCGGCGTGGCGTTGAAGACGGGGTTGACGCCGGCCGACGCGGGCGACCTGCTGAAGCTGGTCGACGGCTTTCCCGAGGGCTTGATGGCGTCGATGGCGCACGATTTGCTGGCCGGCAAGCCGATCGAGATCGAGGGGCTGTCGGGCGCGGTGGCGCGGCTCGGGGCGCAGTGCGGCGTGCCGGCGCCGACCCATACGTTCATCGCCCAGGCGCTCGCCCCTTTCACCAACGGCAAACCGTGACGACATATAGGTTGGGTCGACCCCGGCTCAAGGCCGGGGGATGACCCAAGTGCGCCGGAGATACCGGCAATGAGCGCTCAGCAATGAGCGTCCCTACCGCGATCGTCGGACAAATCGGGACTTGTGTTGGGTCTGCGCTTCGCTTGACCCAACCTTCTTCTTCTCTACTTCTTCTACTTCGCCAGCGCCGCGAGCTGGGCCTCGAACTAAGTGAGGTCGCGCTTGAAGGCGGCGTGGTCGGGCGCCAGTTTGACCAGCCGCTGCATGATCCCTAGGCCGCGGCGATAGGCGCCAAGCGCGGTTTCGCGGTCGCCCTGCCGGGCAGCCACGAAGCCGACACGCTGGAGGGAGAGCGCCACATCGTGCTGCCAGCCGGCATTGCCAGGGTCGGCCTTGGCGAGGCGATCTCTGATGGCAAGCGAGGCTTTGAAGGTCTCCAGCGCGGCGGGGAGATTTCCCTGGGCTCGGAGCACGTCGCCGATCTTGATATGCGACACCGAGAGATCGCGCTGCCAGCCTGCGTTGCCGGGGTCGGCCTTGGCGACAGGCTCCGCGATCCCCACAGCCACCTCGTAGAGCTGGCGGGCGCTGGGTAGGTTGCCTTGCGCCGCCGCCACGTCGCCCAATCCCAGCGTTGCCCAATAGCGCACGCGCGGCTTGTTGGTGTCCCGGGCTTTGAGGGCCGCTTGCTCGAACGCCGTCTTGGCCTCGGCGGTACGGCCGGCGTCCAGCGCGGCCCTCGCGTAGTCGTCCCACATCTGTGGGTCGGACAGATCGAGGCGGGTCGCGCGCTGGTAGTACGCCACAGCCTTGACGACATCGCTTCCGCGCGCCAGCACGGCGAGATCGCGCGCGCTTTGCGCCGCCGCCTTGCGCCGCTCCGCTGCCACCCGTTCGGCCTCGGCCAGCGCCTTCTCGTCGGCATCGAGCGCATCGTCGAGCTTGGCCTGCCCGCCCACTACATTGCCGCTGCCGATCAGCCGGCGCGCCTCCTGCCGCAGCGGGTCGGTGCTCGTGCCGATGCGGGCGAGCGTGGCCTCGAGCTCGGCGACGCGCTTGCTCCGCTCCTCCGCCGTGTAGGGTTTGCCGCGCGACTTCTCCTCCACCGCAAGCAGGTTGCGCACGCCGGCCGCGTCCCCTGCCAGCCGCTCGTTCTCGACGGCCAGCGCCGCCATCCGGGCGTCGCCGACGCAGCCCTTGCCGTTGAGGCAGTCGGCCGGCGCCGCGCCGCCCACCACCTTGCCGGGGATCTGCAGGAAGCCGCCCTGCTTCTGCGCCGCCGCGTAGGTCGCCCGCGCCACCTCGTTCAGCACCTGCTCGAAATAGATGCCCGGATTGGCCTCGAGTGCGGAGAACAGCGCGGTGGCGAACGGCGAGTGGATGCCCGGCGGCCCGTCGAGGGCCTGCTGGCCGAACTGCGTCGAGGTGACGAGCAGGAAGCCTTGCATGGCGCCCGCTTCAATCCGAGTGAAGGCAAGCTTCTTGCCCCTGAGGCTCGGGCACGCATCGCCGAGCGGGTTATCGCGGCAGGCATCGAGGATCACGAGCTTGTGCCGCGCCGGCGCGGTCGCCGCCATCATCCGCTCGACCAGCACGCCCTGGGCCACGGCCCCGCTTGTGCAGTCGACCTTGGCATCGATGGGGGCCAGAATGTTGCCCTCCTCCGTCGCCAAGCCGTGGCCGGCATAGAACACGAGCGCGAGGTCGGCTCCCGCCGCGCGCTGCTCCAGTGTCTTCAGCGCATCGACCAGCCGGCTGCGGTCGAGGTCGAGGCAGCCCGGCGTCTTGCCGTCACACGCGATCACCTCGAAGCCGTGCTTGGCGAGAAGCTCCGCCATGCGGCGGGCATCGCGCACGGGGTTGTCGAGGGCCGGGAGCCCGATGCTGGCCGAGGCGCCGCCGGGGTAGGCGTTCTGCCCGATCACCAGCGCGACACGCCGCGCCTCTGCAGCCATCGCCATCACAATGAGCGCAGCGGCAAACGCAATAAGGCGAGCGAACATCAAGCGACCACTCGATCCATGGGCACGCGCGCGCGCCCGGCCAACAGAAGGCGGGCGTCAATCAGGCAAGATTACAACAGATCACCACCCGCGCCCGCAGCGCCCGCCGTCCCACCGGCGATGGTCGCCGCACGCGCGCCGATAGGCGCGGGTGCCGTAGGCCCGCGGCACGTAGGCGCGATAGCCGTACACGGGCGTCCCCGGCGCGATGTACCTGAAGCCGACACCTGGAATGTAGGTGGCGCCGGACGGGCTTGCAGCCTCTGGTGCCTCCTCGCTGCCGGGAACGACCGTGCCGTAGAGTTGGACGGTCTGCGCGGAAGCGCCGGCGTGAGCCGCAAACAGGCCCACACCCGCGGTCAGGACGGCGGCAAGGATCGATCGGCCCATGATGGTCCTCCTCCCCTCATTCCTGCCACAACCGGCCCGCACGCGGAAGGTGGCGACGGCTGAAGTTGCCGCTAGCGCCACAAAATGGCCACGCCCGGTTCTTCTCTTGGTGCCCGACAGAACGGCGGGGAAGCACGCACGGGGGAAGTGTAATGCGTTCCACATTGGCCGTGGTCCTGGCGCTGTTGTTGCTCGGCGCGCCGGCAGCTCTGGCGGCGCCCGGCAAGGCGCACCACGGCAAGAACAAGCCCGAATTCGCCTCCTCCGAGCAGATCCTGCGCTGGATCAACACCTATCGCGCCAAGCCCGATCCCGGGAAGATGCCGCCGGCCGCCAAGGCCATGAGCGAGCTCGGCGTGTTCCGCGACATGGACCAGGCCGGCATCTACGTCGGCTTCATGGCCGGCGTGCTGCAGGCCAACCCGCAGCGGGCCGAGACCCTGATCGCCAGGATGTTCCCGATGCCGCCGGAGGACCAGGTGGCGATCGTGCGGGCCATCGCCTACTCGGAGCTGCCCGAGTGGAAGGACCTGATGCTGAAATTCGCCGAGCGCATGCCCGCGCGCAAAGCGCTGATCGACCGCTTCGTGTTCGGCAAGCAGCCGACGCTCAAGCAGATGCCGCTCGACTCCGGGGCGGCACCGCTCGACACGCTGTGGGGCATCTATTTCGCCACCGGCGCGCACGAGCCCATCGCGCGCATGGTCTCGATCCTGGCCTGGGCCAAGGACCAGAATAACGTCGAGCGGCTCACCATCGGCAGCATGGCGAAATTGTCGCTCGCCACCAACGCCTCGCGCGACAAGGAGCTGCTCGACATGCTCAAGGCGGCGATGAACAGCGAGGGCAAGGAGACGCGCGCCGTCCTGGAGGAGGTGATCGAGGCCGCCGAGACCTTCGAGTTCGCTAAGGTGCGCAAGGATGCGGTGGCGGCCATCGACCAGCTGAAGCTGAAGGGCCCGGCTTCCGCGCGCAACCTGTCGTGGTGGGGAACGGCCGGCCAGACCGCGCTGGCGATCGGCTGCGTCGTCGCCGGCGCCATGGGCCACGTCGAGGTCGGCATCCCCTGCGTGCTCGGCGGGGCAGCCTCCGGCGCCGCCCTCAAGTATCTGACGCCACAGTAGGCCGCTATCGCGTACCCCTGCAGCGGTCGGGTCGCCGCCTCGGGCCGCGCGCCCTCCCAAAGATGGGGGACGAATGCATGCGCAATGCTAATGTACAACTTTAATATAACCGTTTATACTCCTGACAAACAAAGAGGAAATACGGATCATTTCGAGCCGGGAGTCGGTGAGATGAAGCATATGTATCCGCGTGGCGTCGCCGTCGCCAGCCTGCTGATGGCGTCGGCAATCTGGTCATCGCCGGGATGGGCCCTCGATCCGGGCACCTACACCGTGCAGTGCCTGTCCTCGGAGCCCGCGAGGGCCGATCGGGGCGCCTACGATATCAAGATGGACGTGGTCGATCTCCTGACGCTGAAGAGCTCCTTCGGCGTCATCATCTCCGGCGTGCGGCTGGACGACGGCCGGCGCATCATCCTGACCGGCGACCATGGCTGCGCCCTGATCGAGGTGAGGAGCGGGTCGAGCAAGTAGCGGCCTGCGTCGCTGCGGTGGAACGAGCCGGAGGGCGCACGCGCTGTGGGCTCCAGCCCATTTCCGCGGCGGCTGGCGCTGCGCCAACGGGGGCGCCCCTTAAGGAGAAATTCAGCACTGACGGGGTATCGAGGGCGGCGTCCCGAGGTCCGTGCCAGAGTCGAAGATGAGCCTGCCCGACCCTTCTCTTGTCCTGGAGATGCCGGGCCTCGCACTCTCCTTCGTCTGCGGCAAGCTGCTCAAGCTGTTGCTTTCGCCCGGCTCCTCGTTCTCGCTGGCCTCGCTCTTCAGCGCGCTGTGCATTGCCATTCTGTTCCTGGGCCTCGGGCGTCGAGGCAAGAAGCAGATCAGGATCAAGGTGCTGCTGCGGGCGCTGTTTCCCAGACGCCTGATGCTGAGCCCGTCCAGCAGGGCCGATGTCGGCTTCTTCCTCTTCAATTCGGTGCTGGCCGGCGTCCTCTTCGGCTGGGCGATCCTGTCCTACCACCTCGTGAGCAACGTGGTGAACGACTTCCTCGTTGGCACGTTCGGCGCCCGGCCGCCGACCTCGCTGTCCGAGCTGTCCGCCGCCTGCCTCCTCACCGTCGCGTTGTTCCTGGCCTATGACCTCGGTTATTGGCTGGATCATCTTCTCAGCCATCGCATCCCCGTGCTGTGGGAGTTCCACAAGGTCCACCACACCGCCGAGGTGCTCTCCCCACTGACCAATTTTCGCGTGCACCCGGTCGACACCGTGGTGTTCTACAACATCATCGCACTCACCATGGGGCTCACGGGCGGGCTGGTGAACTACGGCTTCGGCCAGGCCATCGATCAGTTCACCTTCGCCAACAGCAACATCCTGACGCTGGCGTTCACCTATCTCGTCGTGCATCTGCAGCACACGCATCTGTGGATCGCATTCACCGGGGTCTGGGGGCGCCTGTTCCTGAGCCCGGCGCATCACCAGATCCATCACTCGGTCGATCCGACGCATTTCAACAAGAACCTGGGCAGCTGTTTGGGCGTCTGGGACTGGCTGTTCGGGACGCTGTACGTGCCCGCCAGGAAGCGCGAGAAGCTGCGCTTCGGCATCGAGCCGAAGGTCGGCAATCCGCACACGTTTACGGAAGGGCTGATTGCGCCCGTGCATCACGCGCTGGCCCACATCAATGGCCCTTCTGCGCCCGACCGCGTTGAACCGCTTGCGTCTGGCGTCCAGCACCCGCCCGGATG
>ORMF010249952.1_pt1 | contig 22915 bp, 17 predicted proteins | sample 1779871 | NCBI WGS metagenome assembly ORMF01 (sample SAMEA104232316, study PRJEB22302) | groundwater metagenome | biome: forest; feature: aquifer; material: groundwater | place: USA | collected 2011-08-07 | depth 5.4 m | reverse complement strand
GGGGCGGGGGCGGGCGGAGGGGAGGGGGGGGGGGGGGGGGGGCGGGCCGCCTAAAGGCGGCCCCCACGAGTGTGGGTGAGGAAGCCACGGACACTTGTGCGCCGAAGCGGTCAAAGGACACGCCGCGAAGGCGCAAAGTTTCAAGAATTTTTCAAGTTCCCGCCGAACAGGGCTTCACTGAGGGACTGCGGCTTGGAAGCGTTGGTAGCGGTACGGGGAATCGAACCCCGATTTGATGGTTGAGAACCATCCGTCCTAACCGTTAGACGATACCGCCATCGCGAATCGCTACACGCCGGTCCGGTGGCTGAGAACCACGTGTCCGGACCCCTAGACGATACCGGCTTGCAGGGCAGCGGGCTACCGACTGCAGCCTACGGGCAGCCGAAGCCCCCGAAGCCTGCAGTCGGTAGCCCGTAGTCCGATCGTAGCCGAACAGTTGGGGTCAGTAAAGCGCGTCCGTTTTGGGATCTACCGAAGCGCCTTGCAGCGCTCTTATCGGCGGGTCGCCCGCGATCCGTCGCGATAGCCCTCCTCGTATCCCTTTCGGAATCCGTCACGATAGTTATTCCGATATCCGTCGCGCGAGCCGTACCCGGAGAAATATCCGGCGTCTCCTTCGCGGTACTCGCGGTAGCGGACGGGGTCGTAGCGATCGCGACCGCGGCCGTCTTCGAACCCTCGACGGAAGCCCTCGCTCTGGCCGCGCGAGAATGCGGGGTCCTGATATCCTCCGCGGCGCTGACCGGCGAACGGGCGCCCGTCGGACCGTACGGTGACGGGAGGACGATGACGGTGATACCCGTCGCGATAGCCGTCGACGTAGCCACGTCGGAACCCCTGCGTCGATCGCCGCACGCGATTCTCATGGTCGAACTCGAAGGGCTGGTCGCGGCGCGCGTCCTCTTCGCCGTCCTTGAATCCAAGCAGGTAGGCGCGGTCGTACTGGACGTCGGTGCCGCGGCGAGGCTGAGCGTCCGCAATGGACGTCATCCCCCAAACTGTCAGCAGCGCGAGAAGCGCAGCTGTGCGATTCCTCCGCATGATGTTCTCCGGCGGACTGGCTGCCTCGTGCGGCTGCAAACGATAAGCCACGGGAAAAAGCTGCAAGAATCGCGGGATTCACCACCGGCGGGTCGGAAAGGACCCGCCCTACGACAGTCCGTTGTCCTGACGCGAGGACTGATCGCTGAGACGTAGGTCGGGTCCATTCCGCCTTCGCCAGGCTATGGCGGACCGCCGTAGCTCGCGAAGCGAGCGGAGGCTGGTTGGACCCGGCAGGATGCTCAGCGGCCCGGCGCGTAGCCGGAATCGATCCAGCGTTTTGCCGCCGCGGCGCCAATAGAGTCGCGGTCGCGCTCGGCCATGGCCGCGGCTTGGAGGAACTCGACGCGCGCCGCGCGCCGGTCGCCCCGGAGGTCGAGAATCTTTCCGAGCTCTGCGTGCACCCGTCCTGCAACCCACCCGCGAGCCTCGAGCGTGACCGCCGTCCGCAGATCACGCTCCGCCTCGTCGAGCCGGCCGAGGGCGATGCGAGCTGCCCCGCGCTTCTGCAGCCACAGGGCCTCTTCGCCGAACATCCGTGGTCGCGCATCCCGCCCGAGGCGCCCCAATCCCTCGGTGAGCACGCGTTCGGCCTGCTCCGGCTTGCCCCCGCGTAACGCCGTCGCTCCCGCTTCGAGCCACAACAGCCGGTTTTTCGGATACATGCGCTGCAATACCTCGAGCGTCCGCAACGCATCGTCGTATCGGCGTTCGCGGTTGTAGATCAGCACAAGCGCGAAGCGCGCTTCAGGCTGCGCGTCGCCGTCCGTCGCTGCCGCCTCCTCGATCATTCGGATGCCGAGCTCCTTTCCGCCGCCGAACCCGACCATGTAAGCCAGCATGCGAATCGGTATCGAGAGAGCCGACACCAGATATCGATAGGTGCCGAGCACGAGGCCCGCCTCCGTGCGCGACCGATCGAGCTCAAGCACCCGCTCGTGGGCGTTGAACGCCCGGCGCGCCATCGCCAGGGCGCCGACGATCCGTCCCTCCACTGTGGCGATGTACGACGCGTGGAGGCCTACCACCGCTCCCAGCTGATAGTGCGCCTCGGCGCTCGCCTGTTCATGGTCTGGGCGTCGCGAGCCCGTCAGGGGCCGCGACGCCGCCGCCACGGCCGCTTCCGCCATCTGGGTTGCCCGGCGGATGTGCTGAGAAAACTTCGACGACAGATCCGCCGGCGGCGCACGCATGGCGAGGTTCTGGCGCGACACGCTGCCGAGGTAGTCGTCCACCGTCACCGCGCCGCGCTGGAACGAGATCAACAGCCACGGAATCCCCGCTCGCCCGCGTTCGGCTGCCACGTCCATCGGGTCTGCCGCGACTGCGGCGTCCATCGTGCGGGCCGCGTCGTCATAGTCGAGGCTGTAGGCGTGATTGAACGCCGCTGCTCGCAACGCGGCTGATTTCTCGTTTGCCGCGGCCGGTGCGACCGTCAGCAGCAGGACGATCAAGAATCGACTGCCATGGTGCACGCCGTGAAGACCATCGATAGCCACGCCGCTGGGCAACCGCTGCGGCTGGTCGTGGAAGGGTTCCCGAGGCCCCTCGGCGCAACGATCGCCCGCAAACAGGAGTGGATGGCCCGGCATGCCGAGCCGCTGCGGCTTGCTTTGCTGCGGGAGCCGCGCGGCCACGCCGACATGACGGCCGCGGTGTTGACCGAGCCTGTCCTTCCGGGCTCTCACGCCGGCGTGCTGTTCATGCATCCCGGAGGGTACACCGCGATGTGCGGGCACGGCGTCATCGCCGTGGCAACAATCGCGATCGAGCGTGGGCTGGTATTCGACGCTGCAGCAGACATGTCGGACGAGGTCACGCTCGTGCTCGACACAGCGGCTGGCAGCATCCGCGTACGCGCTTGGATGGTGTCGCACGGCGCGGGTCGCCGCGTCGATCGCGTGGCGTTCACGAACGTGCCATCGTTCGTCGTCACCGGCGGTCACCCAGTGAGGGTAGGTCATCGAGAGCTCCGCGTGGATATCGCTTTTGGCGGAGGGTTCTACGTGATCATCGACGCGGAGAGCGTGGGTTTGGCCGTCGACGCCGATGCCTTGCCTGGCCTGCGGCGCATTACGGCCGACCTGAAGGCGGGGATGAGCGCGTCGGTCGCGCTCGCGCATCCGGCCGATTCGCAGAAGGCTGAGCTGGAGGGCGTTATCTTCACCGGCTTGCCGCGGGATCCCGCAGCGGACCTCCGCAGCGTGACGATTTATTCGGACCTGGCCGTAGACCGTTCGCCGGGCGGCACCGCAACCGCGGCAGTGATGGCGGTACTCGATGCCATGGGCTTGCTCCCACCGGATCGCCCATTTGTGCACGAGAGCCTGATTGGAACCCTCTTCAGAGGCCAGGTGGTGCGGCGTACAGAGGTGGGCGGGGTTCCGGCAATCGTTCCCGAGATCGAGGGCTCAGCCTGGATCACGGGCGAACACACGTTTCTCATCGACGATGACGATCCGCTGCGAGAGGGGTTTCGGATCTAGGTCCAGTTCCTGGTTCCTGGTTCAGTGTTCTGGGTTCGGTGGTTCCAAGTTCGCCGGTGTTCGAACAGAGAACCATCGAACGCTGAACCAAGAACGAGGAACACCGAACCTCAGTGAGCGAGCTGCTGTCGAGCCAGGCGAGCCAGAAGGTCCGGGAGCGGCTCGCCGTCGAAGGCGAAACCGGGGAGCTCCGATGACCAGGGCAGCTTGAAACTGCGCGACAGTGCCGAAACCCAAATCTGTCGCACGGGTGCGTTAGGGCTGATGATGAATTTGGCTTCGGTGGGCTGTTCGAAGAGGATCTGCAACACGCCGTTCTGCAGTTCGACTTCGAAATCCTCGGCGTCGGCAAGCGGTAGCAGCGCTCGTCTCGCCTCTTCGAGCGCGTCGTCCGCCTTGACGCGAAATTCCTGATCGGTCAGCTCCATGGCGAATCAGTCGACACCGGGTGTCGCACCGTTTCCCCGCGACACCCGGTGTCGTTGGAAACCGGGTTTCATCTTGTTACCGGCACCCAAAAATCAAACCTGGTTTCAACTCGCCGGCGCCAGTCGGTCCTGCGACGCGACGTACGTCTTCCGGGCTCGGGCGTTAAGTCCGGGCTTCTTCATGCGGATTTCCAGCTTGTGCTCTTTGCCGTCGAGCAGAGGCGGCGCGAAACCCAGGGTGTATTGACTGTGCAGTTCCTGCGCGACACGCGTGAATGTCGGACCGAGATCCGCCGTCTTTTTCAGCTCGAAATACCCGCCGCCGGTTTCCTCGGCCAGCTTCTTGAGTCCGCGGTCGGGTCGCGAGCGGACGCGCTGTACGCCGTTGAAATAGTCCATCTCCAGGCCGATCGCGTACACCATGATTTCTTCGTTCCGTGCGCGCTCCAGCACATGGCCCATGCCGACGCGGCTAGCCGTGTCGTCGCCGTCTGTAAAGACCAGCACGACCCTTCTTCCTTCCACCTCCTTCAGCGCATCCATGCTTGCGGCGATCGCGTCGAACAGTCGAGTGGGGTTGCCGAACTGGAGGTCGTCGAGCGCACCAATCAGATCATCGCGATCCGAAGTGAAGGTGCCGCTCAGCTGAATCTTGTCGTTGAACGCGCCAACCTGCCCCTTGTCGTCGGGCAGCATCCGGATGAGGAACTGTTCCGCGGAGTTCTCGAGCAGATCGAGATGCGCCGTCATGCTGGCGCTGGTGTCGAGCATCACGACGACGGTAAACGGCCGCACGTCGTTCTGGAAGAACGTCACCGGCTGGGGCTTGCCGTTGTCGAGCACCGTGAAATCGGGTTCTTCAAGGTTCGGGACGAGCCGCCCCCCCGCGTCGGTGACGGTGGTTACGACGGGGACGATCATCGTGCCGCCCTTGAACGTCGGCTGCTGCGCGAGTGCGGCGACGGCTGTAACAGTGAGCAACAACGCGGTGAGCCTGAGGCGCATGGCTTCAGCTTAGCAATCGTCGTTCCGTCGGTCTACACTGGTCATCCCGCGTGGGAGAGTAGCCCTCCCCACCGAGTTGTCCCCTTTTGAGGTATTTTCAGTGCTCGCTTGTCATGCCGCAGGGTCACTCCCCCTGCGCCCGGACCGGAGATCGAACATGTTTTTCTGTGAGGGTGCGATGAATGCGATGAAAAGATCTGCCTTCCGGCTCGCGTCGCTGTCTATCCTGATGCTCAGCGTCTGTGTCTCGCCCGGAGCGGCGCAAACTGCGCCGGCCGACGGAGGTCGAATCGAAGCGACTGTGCTGGACACGCAGGGCCTGCCGATCATCGGCGCCCGGGTGACCGTCTCCCAGCCGGCCACGAATCTTCGGCGCATCGCGACGAGCTCCACGGAAAGGTTCAGTATTCAAGGGCTTGCGCTAGGCGAGTACATGCTTCGCGTGTCGGCACCTGGATTCCAGGTCCAGGACCTTTCAGTGGATCTCCGCACGCAGACAGAGCAGACCGTCGAAGTTCGCTTGAAGCCGGCAGGCATCACCGAAGCACTGGTTGTCACGGCGACTCGCTCTGAACAGCGTGTGGCCGATGTTCCCGCCAGCGTCAGCGTTATCAGCAACGAGCAGATTGAGCGATCGCCGGCGGTGGTCGCAGACGACGTGCTCCGACAGGTGCCGACCTTCAGTCTCTTTCGTCGCACCAGCAGCCTGGCCGCGAATCCGACGGCCCAGGGTGTGTCGCTGCGGGGGGTGGGTCCCAGTGGTGTGAGCAGGACGCTGGTGCTGCTCGACGACATTCCGTTCAACGACCCGTTTGGCGGGTGGGTGTACTGGACGCGAGTGCCCATGATGAATGCCGAGCGGATTGAGATTGTCGATGGCGCAACGTCCAGCCTGTACGGCAACTACGCGATGGGGGGCGTGATCAACATCATGACGAACCGCCCGACACCACGGACCCTCATTTTCAGGCCGCAGTACGGCAATCGCGCCACGCCGAAGATGGATCTGTTCGCCAGCGATGTCTGGGGGAAGCTGGGCGTGACGCTCGACGCGACGATCCTGCAGACCGATGGGTACAGGATCGTGGCGCCGGAGGAACGCGGCCCGATCGACAACGAGGCCGACGTCCGGTATCAGAACGCGAGCGGCAAGCTCGACTACCGCGCGTCCGATCGCCTCAGTGTGTTCCTGCGGTTCGGCGTCTTCGACGAGAAACGCAACAACGGCAAGATTGGCGAGCTCAACGACACCAATTGGAAGTCCGGCAACGGCGGCGCTGAAGTGCGGCTCGAGGACGGCAGCAATATCGCCGGCCGGCTGTTCTTCGACCGCCAGGACTTCCACCAGAATACGTTCGCCGTTCCGGCCGCAAACCCACCGCGCAGCCAAAGCAATCTGACGCTCGACAAAGTCGTGCCGACCGACGCGTTAGGCATGATGACGCAATGGTCCAAGCTGTTTCAGCTCGGCGACAGGGTGCACGTTGTCACAGCCGGCGGCGATTTTCGCAAGATCGACGGCGACAGTGACGAGCACACCTACGCGCTTGCGACCGGGCGCACGCCGCTCATCCATCGCGTTGCCGGCGGCACGCAAAAGACCGGCGGCGTCTTCGCGCAGGACGTCATCGAGGTGATGGAGAAGCTGCAGCTGACGCTCAGCGCCCGGATCGACCGTTGGCGGAACTACGACGCACATAACCTGGAAACGACGCTCTCGACCGGCCTGCCGACGGCAGCGAACAGAGCCTCACTGTCCGACAAGTCCGACACTGCGTTCAGCCCCCGAGTGGCGGCGCTGTATCGCGCGAATGCCAGGCTCAGCGTGTGGGGCAGCGTCAGCACCGGTTTCCGCGCGCCAACGCTCAAGGAGCTCTACAGCCCGTTCCGAGTCGGCAACGTGCTGACCTTGTCTAACGAGGCGTTGGGCCCCGAGCGGCTCACCGGCATCGAGGCCGGCGTGAGCATCGCCCCGACCGACACGGTCACCGTCCGGGGAACGCTGTTCAACAATCGCGTGAAGGATGCGATCGCCAACGTGACCGCGACCACGACGCCGGCTCTCATCACGCGACAGTTGCAGAACCTGGGGAGCACGAACATCGGTGGATTCCAGACGGATGTGGCGTACCGTGTGAACGCCTACTGGAGCGCCGCAGCGGCCTATGTCTTCGATATCGCTAAGGTTCACGAATCGAGGCCGGACGCGGCAGGCACCAATCTCGAAGGCAAGTATCTCGCCCAGGTGCCGAAGCACCGGGCGTCGTTTCAGCTGAACTTCATTCACCCGCGGTACGTCAATGTGTCGATCGATACCGAAGTCACCGACCGGCAGTTCGACGACGATCTGAATGTCGCGCGGATTCTGCCGAACGTGCCGGACAAAACCGAAGTTGGACTGCCCGCTTACAGCGTGACGAATCTGACCGTGTCGCGCGGCATGACTCGGAACGTGAGCGTGTTTCTGGGCGCGCAGAACCTGTTCGGTTCGGTGTACTACGTGGGCACCAACCCGACGACGATAGGGACGCCCAGGCTGGTGAACGGGGGAATCAAACTGCGGGTTGGACGATAGGCGGAGGCGACGGACTCGCCCAAGGAGAGCCATTGGCGGCAACGATTCACGTCATCGCAACGTTCCGCTCCAAGGCCGGCAAGGAAGAAGCGTTGAAGGCTGTCTTGATCGCGCTGGTGCCGCCCGCCCGCCGTGAGCTTGGCTGTTACCAATACGATCTCCTGCAGAGTTCCGGCGATTCCCAGGCCTTCGCCCTCGTGGAGCGGTGGGACAGCGACAAAGCGCTGGACCGGCACCTCGAGACCGACCACGTGAAGAAAGCGGTAGACGACTGGGCTGACCTCATCGAAGTTCCACTCCAGGTGACCCGCTACAGCCTGGTGTAAGGATGTCCATCATGCGCCACACGTTTCTCGCTGCCGCGACGCTGCTGCTGTCGTGCGGCGCCGCTTTCGCCCAGACCGCCGAGCAGCCGGCGGCGCGCGTCGGTGACCGCGTCATCACCATGAAGGAGCTCGACGACGAGTGGAGGGGCAGCGAGCCCGCTGAGCACGCTCGCGCCGCCCAGTCGCTCTACAACGGGCGAAAGGAAGCGCTCGACCGCATGATTGCCGACATGTTGATCCAGCAGTCGGCGAAGGCCAGGAGCATGCCAGCGGAGAAGTACGTCGAGGAGGAGGTGACCAAGCGCGTCAAGCCGGTCACCGATGCCGCCATCGAGACGTTTTACGCCGCGAACAAGGCGGAAATGCAGGGGCAGCCGCTCGAGGTGATGAAGGCGCCGATCCGCGACTTCCTCGAGCAGCAGGAGCGGACGCAGGCGCGGAACGCGCTGGTCGCCGACTTGAAGAAGGCGGGGCCCGCCATCCGGCTCTCACTCGAGCCGCCGCGCGTGCCGTTGGAGATCTCGGCCTCCGACCCGTCGAAGGGCGTCGCGAACGCGCCGGTGACGATTGTCGAGTTCTCCGACTATCAGTGTCCTTTTTGCGCGCGAGTCGTTCCGACGATCACGCGACTGCGCGCCACCTACGGCGACCGCGTCCGGGTCGTGTGGAAGGACTTTCCCCTCACGCAGATTCATGCGGACGCAAGCAAGGCCGGCGAGGCCGCGCACTGCGCAGGCGAGCAGGGAAAATACTGGGAGTATCACGACCGGCTCTTCGCGAATCAGAGCGTGCTGAAGCCGGACGGGCTCAAGCAGCATGCCGTGGCGGTCGGCATCGAGCCGGGGGGCTTCAATGCGTGCCTCGATTCGGGCCGTCACGCCAAACGCGTGACCGACGGCCTCGCGCAGGGGAGCCGCGTCGGCGTGGAGTCGACGCCGACGACCTTCATCAACGGCCGCCTCGTTTCAGGCGCGCAGCCCTACGAAGTCTTCGCGGAAATCGTCGAGGAGGAATTGCAGCGGGCGAATGCGAAATGACAATTGGGCGGACCTGAAGGTCCGCCCAATCATGACGTACCGAAGGTTGGGCGGACCTGAAGGTCCGCCCCTACGTGATGTACGTTGCTCCACATCCCGTACGTAGGGGCGGGTCTTCAGACCCGCCCGTGTCTCACGGTATCAGCACGATCTTTCCGTAAGCGCCAGGCTGCATCACCTCGACGTGCGCCGTCGGCGCGTCCTCGAGGGGCAGCTCCTTTCTGACGACCGGCCGCAGCGTACCGCTCTCGAGACCGGCGACCAGGCCAGCGTGGATGCTGTTCAGCTCGTCGCGGCTGCAGTTGAAAAGTACCATGCCTAGGACGGCCGCGTCGCGTCCCATGATCTTGCGCGGGTCGATCTCGACCCGCCCGCGGTTGCCGACCACGACCACGCGGCCGCGTGCGGCCAGCAGATCGAGATCGCGGTCCAGATTCACGTTGGCGAGCATCTCCACGACCAGGTTCACGCCCGTGCCACCTGTGATCTGCATCACTTCGTCCACGTAGGTCGGCTCGCGGTGGTTCAGCGCGTGGTGTGCCCCCTCCTTCTTCACGAGCGCCGTTCCCTCCACCGTGCCGGCGGTGCCAATCACGCGGAGGCCGTGGGCGCGCGCAATCTGTACAACGGCAATCCCCACGCCCCCGCTGGCACCGTGCACGAGCACGGTTTCGCCGGCGCGCGCGTGAGCTCGATCAAAGAGCGCTCGCCACGCGGTCGCATAGGGCACGCCGAGCGCGGCGCCCTGGGCGAACGACGCCTGCTCTGGCAGCGGATGAACCTGCGCAGCATCGCAGACCGTGAGCTGCGCATAGGCGCCGGATCCGGCCGCCACACCGTCGCTATACACGCGATTGCCAGGCTTCCACGTCGTCACGCCATCGCCGACGGCCGTCACGATGCCTGCGAGGTCCATTCCAGGAATGTACGGGAGTGCTGGTTTCCGCGCGTAGGTTCCGGTGTGGATGTAGGTGTCGACAGGATTCACCCCCGCCGCTCTTACGCTCACGAGCACCTGGCCAGGACCGGGCGAAGGGTCCGGAACCTGGGCGACCTTCAACACCTCGGGGCCGCCAAACTGTCGCACCACGATTGCCTTCATGTCGTCTCCTCAAAGAGTCTGTCGAAGTTGCGCCCCAGTACAAGCGCGCGATCGGTAGCCGTCACTCCCAGTGATTCAAGGATCTCGCGCTGTTCGTCGAGGATAGCTCCATGCCAGCCGCGCGGAAAGAACGAGGAGTCGGTCCCGAAGAGCAGCCGGGACGCCCCCAGCACCGCGAGCGCCTGCTGAAACACGGCCCCGAGGGTGAGCCCAGGATGGTATCGAATCCAGCTATTGGAGCTCGACGTGTCCAGATACACGTTCGGACAGGTGTCGGCAACCATCAGCGCTTCACGAAAGAGCCCTGCCCCGAAATGCGGGATGACGAAATTCACCTGCGGGCACGCCAGCGCGAGCTGCTGGAGCAGCAGCGGGTTGCCGAGGCTCATGTCGAAACGGCTGGGGAGCCCGAGCTTGCGGCGAACGCCAACCGATAGCACGCCGCAGTGCACGAATACGCTCGTGCCCGCATGTCTTGCGGCGATCTCGACGATGGCTGTGGTTCGCGGGTCGTGCAGCGGCACATGGTGCATGGCCGGAAACAGACAGATGCCGCGCATTCCCAGTGACTCCACAGCGTGGCGGGCGCGATCGACGGCACCTGTCGCCGACGGGTCGATCATGAAGAAGCCGACGAACCGCGCCGGCTGCGCCGCGATGGCTTCGGCGACCGAATCTTCGTCGCCAGGCACGCTGGCGATGAGCACCGCTCGCCGGACGCCGTGTGCATCCAGCTCGGCGACCCACCGTGCGGCGAGCGCCTCCGGGTCGCCGGGTGCATCCCACCCGAGCTCCTGCGTGAGCGCGTCGCCCGCTTCGCCGCGACCCCGCTGCTTCGCGAGGGCATGGAAGAAGGCGCGAGAGAAGAAATGGCAGTGCGCGTCGTTGATCATTTAAGCATTGAGGTCCGCCGTGCCCACACCACCGTGAGCGCGACAGCGACCAGCATGAGGCCGACAGATAATCCTAACCATAAGCCCTCGACGCCCCACCCGTACCAGAAGCAGAGCGCATAGCCGGCCGGGAGGCCGACCACCCAATGCCCGGCGACGTTCAGCACCATCGCTGTGTGCGTGTCGCCGAGCCCGCGGAGCGCGCCTGTGGCGATCGCCTGCGTCCCGTCGAACACCTGGAACGCGGCGGCGATAGCCAGCAGGCGGACCCCGATGGCAAGCACGCGCGTGTCGGCCGTGAACAGACGCAGCATCGGCGTGGGGACGATCACGAACGCGGCGGCGACCGCGGCGGCAATGGCGATGCCGGCGAGGATCGCCATCCAGCCGGCATGCGCGGCTCGCAGCGGGCTGCCGGATCCAATGGCATGTCCCACGCGGACAGCGGCTGCGGACGACAGGCCGAGCGGAATCATGAACGAGAGGGCCGCGATGTTGATGGCGATCTGATGCGATCCCGAAGACACGGGATCGAGCCTTCCGGCGAGGGCGCTGACCGCCGCAAAGACGCCCACTTCGACCGTGACCTGCAGCGCCGCAGGGACGCCGAGTCGAAGAAGCCGTCCGACGCGCTCCCGCTCAAGGTGAAACCTCACCCGAGGCTGCGCATGCCCGCGTCTTGCGTGCTCCCGCGCGATCGCAAGGAACAGAAACGCTGCCATATAGACACGCGCAGCTCCCGTCGCCCATGCTGCGCCCTCAACGCCCATCCGCGGTGCGCCGAGGTGCCCATAGATCAGCGCCCAGTTGGCGACGATGTTGATGAGATTGGCGCTCACCAGCGCGTACATCACGGGCCGCACGACGTGGATCCCTTGCAAGTACCGCCGAAATGTCGCGTAGAGGAGGAGCGGTAGCGTGCTGAGCGTGACGACGCGCAGGTACGGAGCCGCCAGCACTTCGACTTCGGGGTGCAAACCCCAGGAACCAATCGTCGAGAACGTTGCGTAGCAGACGGCCATCAATGCCGGCGCAACGACAAGCGAGAGCGCGATTCCGTGGTGAAGCCACCGCACGCATTCGTCCGGCCGGCGTGCGCCATGCGCTTGGGAGACCAGCGCGTCAAGGCCGAGCATGACGCCCATGCCGAAGACGGCGATGGCAAAGAAGATTGAGCTGGCCATGCCGGTGGCGCCGATCGCGGCGGGGCCGAGCGGCCCGACCATGACGGTATCGGCGATCCCCATCGCCATCCAGCCGATCTCGCCGAGGACGACGGGCGCTGCGAGCGTCAACAGCGGTGCGAGCTCGCGGACGGGCGACTTGTCGTTCATCCGCGTCCATTATGGAGTGAGCGGTGGACCCTCCCCAGAGCCGTGGCAGGTGCGGCCGGCGCGACCGGTGCGGTAGACTTCGGACAGTCATGAGTGCGGTGTACCTCGACCGACTGTCTCGCCCGCCCGCCCGCGCGACGGCAGCGGCGGCACGCAGGGGCGGCGCGCGCGCGGCCGTGTAGGCCGGTCACGGTCGAGCCAATGGCGCCGCCGCTGCTCTTCGGTCCAGGTACGTTTACCCGTGTGGGTGAGATAGCGCGGGATCTCCGGCTGACGCGTGTCCTGCTCGTGTCCGATCGCGGGATGCTGTCGACGGGATACGTCGACCAGGCACGCCGCATCCTCCAGGCTTCCGGAATTTCCGTCGAAGGCTTTCACGGCTTCTCACAGAACCCTGACTCCAACGTGGTAGAGGCGGGACGTATCTTTGCCGCCCCGCTCGCCATCGATGGCATCGTCGGGCTGGGCGGCGGCAGCTCGATGGACTGCGCCAAAGGGATCAACTTCGTACTGACCAACGGCGGCACGATGTCCGACTACCACGGATACGGGAAGGCGGTGAAGCCGCTGTTGCCCATGATCGCGGTGCCTACGACGGCCGGGACCGGAAGCGAAGCGCAATCCTATGCCCTGATTTCCGATCCGACGACGCACACAAAGATGGCCTGCGGCGATGCGAAGGCGGCGTTCGCGGCCGCGATTCTGGACCCCGAGCTGACGATGAGCCAACCGCCGCAGGTGACCGCGGCCGCCGGATACGACGCTCTTTCCCACGCCATTGAAACGTGGGTCACAACGCGCCGCACTCCGGTATCCGATCTCTTTGCGCGCGAGGCGTGGCGCCTGCTCAGCGGCAGCTTCGAGCGCGTGCTGTCTGCTCCATCCGACATCGACGCCCGATCCGCGATGCTGCTCGGCGCCCATTTCGCCGGCGCGGCAATCGAACGGTCGATGCTGGGTGCCACGCACGCCTGCGCGAATGCGCTGACTCAACGCTACGACACCGCCCACGGCGTCGCGATCGCGATCTTGCTGCGATACGTGGTCCGCTGGAACACGCAGGGCGGGAGCGATGGCATCTCCGGACGCTACGCTGCCCTCGAGGCAGACCTTCCGGCCGTGCTTGCCCGTATGGCCGAGGCCGGCGGCTTTCCGGCGGGCCTTGCAGCTGCGGGCGCTTCACGAGAGGATCGCGATCGGCTCGCGGCACACGCTGCCACCCAGTGGACGGGCACCTTCAACCCACGGCCGTTTGACGCCCGCGGTGCGCGCGAGATTTTCGACATGGCGTGGTGAGGATGGCGATGCAGAAGAGACAAGGCATAAGGCAGAAGGCAAAAGCTGCAGGACCCGTGCGGACGGTGCTTTTGTGCCTTCTGCCTTTTGCCTTGTGCCTTGGCGCCGCCATTCAGGCGCAGCGCCCGGCGGCCGACGCCTGGCCCCAGTTTCGCGGGACCCCCGGGCTCACCGGCGTCGCGACGGTCGCGCCGCCGGCGGCGCTGAAAGTCCTCTGGTCTTACGAGGCCGGCGACCTCGTGGATTCGTCGCCCGCGATTGCGGATAGCCGTGTGTTCGTCGGCGTCGGTTCGGGGCATCTGGTCGCGCTGAATCTGTCGGACGGCAAGGAGATCTGGAGATATCAGGTCCAGCAGGCGATCGGGGAGTCGTCGCCCGCGGTCAGCGGCGGCATTGTGTACATCGGCGATCTCATGGGCATTGTGCATGCCGTCAACGCCGCCGACGGCAAGCCGATCTGGACGTTCAAGACCGGGTCAGAGATCAAGTCGTCGCCCGTAGTCGTAGGCGATCGCGTGCTCATTGGGTCCTACGATTCGAAGCTCTACGCGCTGTCGGCGACGGATGGAAAGCTGCTCTGGACGGTCGAGACGGAGAACTACGTGCACGCTACGCCCGCCGTGGCCGACGGTCTTGTCTACCTGGCAGGCTGCGACGAACTATTTCGCGCAATCCGCGTCTCCGATGGGTCCATCGCCTTCACGGTCGCGTTCGGCGCAAATACCGGAGCATCGCCGGTGGTGACGGGTGGCCGCGCCTATTTCGGCACATTCAACAACGAAGTGCTCGCCCTCGACCTCAAGACGCGGAAGATCGTGTGGCGCTATGAGCATGCCGATCGCCATTTCCCGTTCTATTCGTCGGCCGCGGTGACTGACGGGCTCGTGATCATTGGCGGGCGCGACAGGATGGTGCACGCGCTGGACGCCGCGTCAGGGGTGCCACGATGGACGTATCTGACGCGCGCGCGTGTGGATTCGTCGCCGGCGGTGGCTGGCGGGCGGGTGTTCGTCGGCTCGAGCGACAACCGGTTTTACGTGCTGGGCCTCGCAAAGGGGAACAAGCTGTTCGAGTTCGACACCGGCAGCCCCGTCACCTCGTCACCGGCCGTGGCAGGCGGACGGGTCGTGGTGGCGTCGCAGGATGGGCGCATCATCTGCTTCGGGTGACGACTCACCGAGTACGGTGGCGCAGGCGCTTCAGCCAGGAGGGCTCGTGGACGGCGTCGGATGGGTCGAGGCGGCGCTGATTGTTCATGCGGTCGGTGCGGTGATCGGGCTGGTGGCGACTGATGCAGGGTGGCCGACTCGCATCGCGCTATCGGTGTTATGGCCCATTGGTCCGCTGGCGTTCGTGATCGTGGTCGCGATTCTCGTCGCGGTTGCCCTGGTCGCGTTCCCGACATTCGGCCTCATCGTCGCCGGCGCCAGCCTGCTTGCGATGCTTTTGTCCTGAGGACGGGCGGACCTGAAGGTCCGCCCCTACGCAACTGACACGAGGATCGGGTGGACCTAAGGTCCGCCTGTCAGTCGCGCGGCCGCGAGTACTGCTCGAGGAGAACACGCTGGGCGTTGACGACGTCGGAGCCGGCGGGCGGGCGTGAATAGCGGCCGCTCGCATCCAGCACCATCGCGCGGTCGGTGTCCTGGAGGTACGCGTGCAGGACCACGTCGCGGAGATGCGTGCGGATGTCGGCATCCCGGACCGGACACAGTGTCTCGACACGCCGGTCGAGGTTGCGCTCCATCAGGTCCGCGCTGCCGATGTACATCTCCTCGTCACCGCCGTTCTGGAACCAGTACATGCGTGAGTGCTCCAGGAACCGGCCGACAATCGACTGCACGCGGATGTTGTCGCTGATGCCGCGAATGCCCGGACGCAGGCTGCAGATCCCCCGCACGATGAGATCCATCGAGACGCCGGCCTGTGATGCGCGATAGAGCACGCGAATCATCTGATCGTCGGTGATCGCGTTGCACTTGATGATGATGCGCGCGGGCCGCCCCGCGCGCGCGTGCTCCGCCTCTCGCATGACCAGCTCGCACAGACGATTGCGGAGCTGTACCGGCGCCACGAGTATGGCCCGGTAGTCTTTCTGGTTCGAATATCCGGTCAAGGAATTGAAGATCTCGGACACGTCCGCCACGATATCCGGATCGGCGGTGAAGAGGCCGATGTCGGTGTAGATCTTCGACGTCTCCGGATTGTAGTTGCCCGTGGCGGTGTGGACGTACCGCTGAATTCCGTCGGGCTCCTGCCGCACGACGAGACACAGCTTGCAGTGGGTCTTCAGGCTTGCCCATCCATAGACGACGTGCACGCCGGCTTCCTCGAGGCGTTGCGCCCAGAGGATGTTGTTCCGCTCGTCGCCGCGCGCCTTGATTTCCACCAGCACGGCAACCTGCTTGCCGCCTTCTGCAGCCTCGATAAGCAGGTCCACCAGCGGCGAGTTCGGGCCGATGCGGTAGAGCGTCATCTTGATCGCGATGACCTGCGGATCCTTCGCCGCGGCGCGCACGAAGCCCTCGATCGCGCTGAACGATTCGTACGGGTGGTGAATCAGCTGATCTTGATAGCGTAGCTCCTCGAAGATCGCGTCCGGATCCTCTTCGGTGCGCCAGATCACGCGCGGCGAGTACGGCGCGTCCTTCAGCTGCGGCCGGTGGATCTTCAGCAGCTGCATCCAGTCGGCGAATCCAAGCCGATCCGACGTGCGAACGACGACATCTTCGTCGGTCTCGAAGTTCTCCTCGAGGATATTCAGCACGCGGCCCGGCATGCCGGATTCGACCTGCAGCAGCGAGAGCGCCCCGTGGCGCAGTTGCTTGAGATTGCGGTCGACGGTTTCGAGGAGGTCATCGGCCTCGTCTTCTTCCACTTCGAGGTCCGCATCCCGGAGCACGCGAAAGAGGTGCGCGCCTTTGACCTGGGTGCTCCGGAAGAGCTGCTGGAGGCTCTCGCGGATGACGTCTTCGAGAAACACGAAGGCCAGGCCCTTCTGCGGACTCAGGGCCTCGGGAACCGCGATAAACCGCGAAAGCGTGTCAGGCACCTTCACGCGAGCGAACTTCGTCCGGCCACCGTGTTTCACCACCACCGCGAAGTTCTTGCTGCGGTTCGACATGAACGGGAACGGATGGCCGGGGTCGAAGGCCAGCGGCGTGAGCACGGGACACATATCGCGCGAGAACAAGCTGCTGAGGTGTTCCCGCAACTCCGGCGTCCAATCGGGGATTTCCAGGAAATGAATCCCCTCGAGGGTCAAGAGATGCCGCAGATCGTTCCAGCAGTTCGCGATGTCTTCGAGCTGTTTCAACGCCCGAGTGCGCATGGCGGACAGCTGCTGCTCGGTGTTCAACCCGTCCGGAGCGATGTCCTCGATGCCGGCCTTGAGCTTCTTCAGCGACGTGGCCACGCGAATCGTGAAGAACTCGTCGAGGTTGTTCGCGACGATCGCGAGGAACTTCACCCGCTCGAGGAGGGGATGCGAGGTGTCCTGTGCCTGCGCGAGCACACGCTGGTTGAACTCCAGCCAGCTGAGCTCGCGATTGATGTACAGCGCAGGATTTTTTAGGTCCGAAGGGTCGATTTCCTCGCGCGGCTGAGTTGGGGGCACCGGACGCAACTTGGCGCGCGCGGCGGGCGGGCGAGACGAACGACGCTCGGCGGTGCGATGCACAGCTGCAAGGACGGTGTCACGGGAATTACTCATGACGAGAGGTCACCCGGAAGGGGAGGGCAATCATAACAGGAGGATGTAACACGTCCCCCACAGCTGAGGCTTGCAGGAGCCGCGCCATGTGCTGGGCAGAAATTGGCGAGGTGATGCCCCTAACGGGACGGCGCGGACTGTCTTATCGCTTTTGCCAAAAAGGCCGTGAATTTCAAGGACTACGGTGTTGGCCGATCGCCCAAAGATGACCCGCCGTCCTCAGAAATATCTGGCCCTCGGACACCGCGAGGGAGCTCAGCATGTAGTCATCGAGGTGGTTTTCCCCGATTAGGTCGAATTTGCCGCCCGCCCGCACGACGCTCGTCAGACCATCCTCGTTCGAAATGTAGATTTTGCCGTCTGCGAGCACCGGCGAAGAACTGTACGTCCCCGGACGCAACCGCTGAGGTCCGTAGATAGTCTTGCCCGTCCTGGCTTCGAGACACCAGACCACTCCGTTGTCGCGCACGATGTAGAAGTACGCGCCATCGGTGACTGGCGTGGGGACATCGGGTCCGTTGTCGGTCGACCAGGCGCGGTGAGAACCGGTGATATCGCCGCTGCCTCCGACCCTCACCGCGAGGAGCGGGCGCTCCCTCGTGGGCACGTAGACGAACTCGCTGGTGACCACCGGCGATGCGACGATCCGATAGCTACCGTATTTGCGCGGATTGAGGCCGCCGGATCTCCACAGCTCCTTCCCCGTACTCGGATCGTGGCCGGTCACCACATCGGCGCCGGCGACGACGATCTCAGTGCGGGATCCGTAGCGCAGGAGGGCCGGCGTGGTGTACGCGTCGGGTGATTCTCCGATGGCCGATGTCGGACGATTTGTCTTCCACACGGTCTTCCCGCTCGCGCCGTCGATCTTGACGACGTACGACGGGTCATCAGTGAACATGCCGTGAAGGACCTGGATGTACAGCGCCCCGTCATGCAGCAGCGGCGACGAGGCGTAGCCCCACTGAAGACCAAAGCGCCCGTAATCCTTCTGAAGGTCGCGAGACCAGATCTCTGTGCCCCCGAAGTCGAAGCTGCTGAGCCTGCCCGTCCCTGTCATCGCCCACACCCTGGTGCCGTTGGTCACCGGCGAGGGGGATGACATGTTCTGCTTGCGTTCCTTGTGATTGCCGCCGCCGAGCGAGCGTTTCCACAGCACAGTGCCCCGGTCGCGGTCGACAGCCCACAGCGCCAGCGCATCGCCGTCGCCGACGTTGAGAAAGATGTGACGGCTCCACACGATCGGTGTGGCACCGCTCCAGCTCGGAAGCGGCAGTTTCCACGCCACGTTCGTCTTCGTATCCCACCGCGTCGGCAGCGCCGTTTCGCCGCTGACGCCGTTCAGACGGGGCCCGCGCCACTGCGGCCAGGGCTCGGCGAACATCGTCGCGGACATCATCAGACTCAGTATCAGCGCCAGTCGCACGTTCCTTCCCCCGGCGGGTCCAAAAGGACCCGCCCCACGACAACACCCCCACCAATGTAGAGCGGGTCCTTTCGGCCCCGCCGTCATTGCAGCGCCCACGCCCTGAGCGTGTTCACGTCTTTCACGAAGATCCGGTCTCCGTCGATGACCGGATGCGCCCACGTCGCGCTGTCTGCCACCGTATAGCGTCGCACCACCTCGAACGAGGCGGGGCTCGCCTTCGCCACCACGAGCTCCGCATCGTCCTTGAGCAGAAAGAGTAGGTTTCCCGCGCGGATGATGGCTGCATTCTCGGCCGTGCGGCCGCGGGTCGCCCAGAGCGTCTTCCCGGTCCGCGCGTCGAGGGCGAAGAAGTGCCCCTTCTCCAAGTTCGACATCCCATACACGGCGTCACCGGCGACGACCGGCGTACTCATGTAGACGCCCGACTCCGGAGTATCCCAGAGCCTCTCGAGCGACCAGCCACCCCCGCGCTCAACGGGGCGGACGGCGACACTAGGGTTACCTAACCCGCCGTAAATGATCGTGTCTCGATAGACGAGCGGCGTCACCGAGTTCTGTTCGTAGGGGGTCTTCAAGGGAATCTCCCACAGGAGCTGTCCCGACGAGGCGGAGACGCCGACGATCCTCGACTGCGTCTGCGTGACCACCTGCTTCGTGCCGCCGAACGTCACGACGACGGGAGAAGCATAGCCAGGACCATCGCCCGTCCATTTCCATTTGTCCACGCCCGTTGCCGCGTCGAATGCGGTCAGTGCCCCGCCCTGCGCGCCGCCGACGTGCGCGATCACGAGATTACCGTCGACCACCGGCGACATGGCGGTGCCGAAGGTCGGAGGCTCCGGCGGAGCGGCCTTCCGCCACAGGACCTTGCCACCGCCTGCGTCTAAGGCGGAAAGGATCCCGGTGATGCCGAGCGTGAAGACCCGACCGCCCGCAACGGCGGGTGTCGACTTCGGTCCGGGGCCGTGCGCGGTGGCCGCTGGATTCATTGTGTAAGGCGCCGGGTACCTGTCGGTCCAGAGCACGTTTCCGGTTGCAGCGTCGATCGCCGAGACGACTTCATTCTCAGCCTGCCGCGAGTGGAGGTACAGGCGCGTGCCCACGAGCACCGGCGACGCGTGGCCAGTGCCAACAGAGATCGACCATCGCTGGATGAGTCGGTCGGGCCATTTCGAGGGCTCGTTGAAGACAGCGCCCGTGCCATCGCGATGTGGTCCACGCCACTGCGGCCAGTCGGCGGCTGCGGCGCCGGCGACGACGATCGAGGCGAAGGACACGATGAGGAACACGCGTTTCATGTGATCTCCTATACGACGATGGCGAGCGCCCTTTGATCTCTCGCTTTGATCTCTCGGTGGAGCAGCCCTTCCGGGCTGCTGGCGTCGGCAGCGCTAAAGCGCTGCGCCACCTTCATATACGACGGCCACAACGTGAATGTGACCGTCGTGGGACGGCTTTAGACCTGTCTGCTACTCGTTCTTGAGCGCGGGCAGCAATGCTGACGACGAGACGGTGCGTGTTGCCATGACGGTTGAAAGCAGGCCGCTGATGAAAACGCCAGCCAGCAGGCCCAGCGTGGCAAGCACCGGAAACGGTTGGCCGCGTCCGGCATAAGCGGGAGCGATGGCCACAAGCGCAGACACGAGACCCAGGACCAGCCCGCACGCCAACAGAAAGGAACTTTCAGCCATGACCGTCGCCACGAGATGGATCCGGCGGTACCCCGTGGCTCTGAGCAGCGCCAGCTGGCGCCGCTGTTCCAGCACGTTGCGGAGCAGTACCGTACCCAGCCCGAACGTGCCGAGAATGAGTCCCAGCGCGCCAAGTGCCTGGAACGTGCTGACGTAGGTGTTCTGCACCCGATGGTAGGCTGCGAGTCGCTCAGCGGTGGACTGCACGTCCATCCCGAAGTCCTGCAGTCGATCCTCCAGTCCCGCGGCCACCGCCTCAACTCGCGCTGGTTCTGCCCCAATCAAGAACACACGGTAGCCTTCCTGCCGCGGAAAGAGCCGAGTGAACTGCGCCTCGCTCATGACGAGCTCCGACTGCAGCACGGAATCTCGCAGCGCACCGACGATGCGGAGGTGCAGCGGCTGGCCGTCTGGACCCTGCATCACGTAGTCGTCGCCAACACCAAGATGGAACACGTATGCGAGTGAGGTGGCGTCGCCAATTACAGGCACCGCCCCGTCGTCGTAACGCTCATCGAGCAGAAGCCAGCCGTTGCCCGACGCGTCGCCGTCGATGACGTTGGAGAACGCGAATCGATTGCTGTAGATGAACGCGTCCGTTGCGCCAAGGAGCCGCGGGTTCTGGGGACGATAGAGGTTCAGGCAGCTGGTGTCATCGCCAGGCCGCAGCCGGAATCGGGCGACGTCGAGTCCTGACAGCTCCGGGCCGAGATTCAGCGCTTCGCGCCCGGCGTCGGTACCGGGATCGTGCATCAGCGGCGCGATCGTTTCGGCAATCAGACTGTAGCCGCCAGCGCCGGAATCGCGCGCACTGAGGTCCTCAACGCCGAGACGGAATGCGCCCACGGAGACGATCAGAAAGGTCGCCGCGGCAATCAGGGCGGCCGAGAGGACGCTGCGCGCGGGGCGATACCGCGCGTTTCGGACGCCAAACGTGAAGAGCGGCCACGGTCGGGCGACGAAAGCGCCGCGCGACGGCCGGCGAAGCCACAGCACAAGACCGCAGAGTCCAGCGACCAGCAGCAGCGTCCCGGAACCGAAGAATCCGGCGGCTTCGGGAATGACCCCCACGCTCGTGGCAATCACAAGGGCCACGGCGATTCCCGCGGCTGCCATCGCGGACAGGCGAATGGTGCGCGCAGGAGCGGCAGCAGCGCCGGAGGCCTCGAGCCATCCGCCTGACATGAGCTGGCGGACCGAGGCGCGCCGCAGCACGCGAAGGCTCCACACGATGACGCCGATGGCCGTGAGTATGCCGCCGGTTGCGCCGATCAGAAGGGCCGGCATAGAGGCGTGGAGCTGCAGCTCCGTTGTGCCCACGGCGCCCACCCACAGAGTCCTCAGCGCGACCATGATGACGGCGGAGTAGCCGAGGGCGCCGGCCATGCCTAGAACCGCCCCCGCCAACGCCACCAACGCGCCCTCTCCTACGAGCAGCCATGTGATCCTGCGAGGCGTGTACCCCATCGCTCCCAATAGTCCGATTTCGTGCGCTCGTTGCTCGATGCCGAGCCTAAAGAACAGCACTGTCAACAGCAGGCTCGAGACGACGAGGAAGAAGCTGAAATAGGTGAAGTACTCGCCGAAGTCCGTGGTGCCGGACGCCGCGGCGAGAGCGTCGGCACGCACTGGGATTGCCTTGAACTCAGCGATGCGCGGGGGCACGTGACGAGCCAGTTCGGCCGCGTAGGCGGCGTGCAACTCCGTCATCGCGCGGTCGCCGGCGGGGACGCGAATTGCGGTGTGTTGTCCGTAACGCGTTCGCCACAGCGCCTGACCGTCTTCCAGCCGGATGAACGCTTTCGGCGACGTCAGATAGCTGTCCCAGAAGTCCTCGTCCTTCGGTCGAATGCGCGAGAGGTCCACCGGAAATGGCGGGTCCCATTCACTGATGTCGGGAGCGGTGGACACGCCTGGATAGTCGGACGTGAGGTCTGGGTCGGTGGCGAGGCCGCTCATCGGCAGGACGCCCGCCACCTCGAACTCCGCCGAGGATGTGAGGAGTCCTTCCGCGTCGGACCAGAGGTAGTAGTCGAGCGCGACCTTGTCGCCCGGCTTTGCGGCAAGATCGTCTGCCGTCCACTGCGAGAGCCAGATGGGGCGGGATTCGGGACTCGGGAGTCGGGATTCGACGGGATTCGAACTCCGAACCCCGAGTGCCGACTCCAGAATCCCGGCTGTGATCACTGCCTGCGGTAGCGCAGACACGAGCGAGTACGGTGTTTCGCGTCCGTTTGCTCGGATGGTGTTCGCGAGATACGTGAGCACCGGAACCGGTTCCACGCCGATACGTCGCGCAGCCTCCGATGCGCCCTGTGCCAATGCGTCCGGCAGGTACCCCGCGTCGCTTTCAACGACAAACGCACGGCCGGTCTGGCCAGAGCCGCCCCGAGGCTCGATCGGGCGCAGCCGAACGCCCAGATCCGCGAGATCGACCTTGGCCTCGACGGCTCGCGTGAGCGCCGCGCCGTCGATTGACGGCGGGTCCGACCAGCCTTCGCCAAGGTCGGGTCGCGCCGCGACCCGACCAGGCAGTGCTGCTAGCGGCCCGCCCTGG
>ORMF011592177.1_pt1 | contig 22918 bp, 19 predicted proteins | sample 1779871 | NCBI WGS metagenome assembly ORMF01 (sample SAMEA104232316, study PRJEB22302) | groundwater metagenome | biome: forest; feature: aquifer; material: groundwater | place: USA | collected 2011-08-07 | depth 5.4 m | reverse complement strand
CACGGTCGAAACGTACCATGGCTGGCATGTGTATACAATCATAAACGTGCCAGTTTGGCGTTCGAATTCCCGCTGGGGAACGCCCGGCTTCGCAGGCGCCATCAACTCAGCGGCTTAGCGATGCTTGCGGAGCCCCTGGGGCAGGGGCGGCGGCAGGCGACACGCAGTATGCTGCGTAGGTGCGCGTGCCGACAGTGATTCGCGGGGATCGTGGGGCTCGCCGCGCGGGCCCGTTCGCGACGGTCACATCGAGACTCGCACTGGGTGCGCTCGCGATGGGCACACTTGCGTGTCCCGCGCGGAACGTCCCGACGGATGGCGCGAGTGACGTCGCCGCGACGATCGACGCCGATCACGACGCCGACGCAACGCCGGACGCAGCGCCCGACGGTGCACCGCGAAGAGTTCCGCGAATGCTGGTGCTCGACAGTGAGCTGCGTCACGCGTCCGGGTGGGTCGACGTGCTCGGCAACGCGGCGGGACGCTCGCCGGTGGAAGCGACGTACCGACGTTTTTTTCCGCACATGACCTCGCGCGACGTGACCCCGATGGGTACCAGCACTTCGTTGCCGTTCGACATCGTCGTGCTCGCCGCAGGCCGCGGTCCCACGGCACCAACGAGCATGTACCGCGCGGACGAGATCGCCCTCGCTCGATCGTTCGTCGAACGCGGCGGCGTGCTGGTGCTCGCGCCGCAGGCCGGGTTCGCGGACTCGCCGACCGGCGACAACGAATTCTTCGTGTTCAATCGCGTGCTCGAGGAACTGCACGTGGCAATTCGCATCGAGAAGAACACGCTGCTTGGTGACGCGTGGGTCGGCGCGTCGCGTCCGGCGCACGAACCGTCGATGTGGGCCTATCCCACCGGCATCGAGGAATCCGTCGGTTACGCGTACCTGCAACCGAGCGATGGCGTCTCATTTCCCGGCGGGTCGATTCCCGCGGGCCTCGTGCCGACGCTTCGCGTGGGCGGCGACGACGTTCACGTCTTGCTGCGAACGTTCGCGAACGAGGGATATCTCTGGCAGCGGCGTGCCGGCGACCCCGCGACGCGCGTCGTGACGGTCGTCGGTGAGCGCCCCGTTGCGGCCATCGCGAGCGCGGGCGCGGGCTACGTCGCCGTCGTACCGCGGGATACGTTGACGCTCAGCGGTGCGTCCGGAACGCTGTCGACGACGCCGGTGACGGACGACGCTGCGAACGCGCGCTCCGCAGCGTGGGTGACGGGGCTGCTCTCGTTGCTGGGTGAGCTCGCGCTCCACGAGCGCTCGCTGTCGCGCGGTCCCGCCGTGGACGTCGACCCGATGTTCAGCGTGGCGGCTCCCGGATGGGACGCGCTAGAGCCCGCCGGTGAAGTGATCCGCCTTCGCTCGGCGCCTCGTGCGCGCGCAGTGCCTGATGCGCCTCCCGAGGGCATACTGAACGAGACGGCCGTCGACGACGGGATGCCGCCACCGCGAATCGCGTGGTTCGATCCGCGAGGACGCGTGGGATACGGCAGCCTGCCGAGCGATCCGGCGCGCGTGCGCAGTCTGTTCGCGGACGCACGAGCGCACCGATTGAATGCCGTCATGACGACGACAAACCCACACAACCTGCTCTCACTCACAGGATCGGCGCTCGATGCCGAGCAGCAACGCTACCGAGATGCGGGCAACGCTGCGATGTCGGAGGGCGTTCACTTGTACGTCGGCGGCTACTTCGATCATCTGTTTCGACAGACGTCGCCGCGCGCGTTCCCACGCATGGTCGGCGCCAACGGGCTCGAAGTCGACGCGCCCGACCCGATCGACGACGGCTTCTGGACCGCGCAAGTGATCTCGCAGTGCGACGCCGTGGCGCGCGCGACCGCGGGCAGCGGAGTGACGGGAATGCACTTCGACATGGAGCTGTACGGCGGGCCGATCGTGCATCAGGACGGCTACGCGTTTTCCGCCGGCGACGTTCGCGCGTGGCAAGCCGCCGGAGGCGACGCGATGCTGGCCGCGCAATGGCTCGCCGCCGCGGCGTCCGAGCGACTCGACTTGATCGTGGATCGCGGCGTGCTCGGCGACTACTTCTCGCGATTGACGGGCGTCGCGACATCCCTCGCGACGCGATGCCGCGACGCGGCGCGAGCGGTGAATCCAGCGCTGGAGTTCATGCTGTACGTCCCGGCGTTCCCCAACACCTGGTTCTACCGCGGGATGATCCGTGGGCTCGGCACCCGCGAACGGCCCGTGATCGTGCTCACGTACGATGGTTGGTCGCGACGGGCGACACGGATACTCCAGAGCGCGGGGGATCCGCTCGTGCACCTCGGCGGTGTCATCGTGGGCCACTACACACCGGACACGTTCGGTCGCGCGCTGACCGCGCTCTCTCGCGGGACCGACGGATTCTGGTTTTTCACCGCGGACGACATCGCGACGGGCAATCCCATGCGGCCGGCGTTGCACGGGACGGCGGACGCATACTGGCGCGCGATCGATGGCGTGAATTGACGACGCGCCGGGGACGCTCGCTCGAAGTGGCCGGCTATGACGGTTCGATCTGTCCCAACCGTCCCGCTTGAAAATCCGCGATGGCCTGCATGATCTCCGGTCGGGTGTTCATCAGGCGGGGATCCGCCGGCCTGCCGGGTGGCCGGGCGGCCGCGTGGCCGGGTCGAATGTGTAGTCACTATCGATTGGCAATCGACTTTCTATTGGATACTTACCGTAATCAGGATACCATCCTTGTCAAGCGACGAACCCCCTCAGTGCCCCCTCCGCTCCTGCGAGGCCACGAATGTCCAAACCCTTCGATCCATACTGTGTCGCGTTCCAATCCGCGATCGACATCCTCGGACGCCAATGGACCGCTCTGATTCTCGGCATGCTGCAAGAAGGCCCGTTGCGTTTCGGCGAGTTGGTCGATCGATCGCACGGCGGCGGCGCCAAGATTCTCTCCGCGCGGCTAAAGGAACTGGACGCCCGCGGAATCGTCGCGCGCACCGTCGAGCCCGGGCCCCCCGTCCGAGTGATGTACGCGCTGACGGCGAAGGGCCGAGCGTTCGGACAGGTCGCGAGGTCGATCGAGCGCTGGGGGCGTGTGCTCGTGGGGAGAACGCGGAGAGTCCGATCGCCGCAGACGACGATCCGCCGGCCGCGTTGAGATCCGAGACATTCCGCTCAAACTTTTCCGCCCGCGAGGCGTCTCACCGGGATGCCGTACCGAGACGAACAGCTCGTACTCAAGTCCCGCCGCGACGACATCGCGCAACGACTGCAGTTTTTGACGGAGCGCGCGTCCGAACTCGACGCGATCCGTTCCGAACGCCCGAAGCTCGAGCGCGAGATCGCCGACCTCGACGCTCGGTTGCGAAAGCTCTCGACGCAGCGTTCGCTGCCGGTGCTCGAACGAATGCACATCGCGGCCCCGTGCAACGCCGCGTGGGACCAGATGCAGGGCGACGACCGTGTGCGCTTCTGTGGGCAATGCGAAAAGAACGTCTACAACCTGTCCGAAATGACCCGCGCCGACGCCGAATCGTTGATCGCGACGACGGAAGGAAACGCGTGCGTCCGTTACTACAAGCGCGCGGACGGAACCGTGCGGACGACCGACTGCGCGGTGGGCGTGAGCAAGCGTCGCCGACGGCGGGTTCTCGCGGTGGTTGGCGCGAGTGCCGTCGCGGGCGCCGCACTTGTCGCAGTGCAGGCCAGCACACGGTCGACGAGCGTCCACGGAAACGTCGGGGATCCCGGAGCCCAGATGCTGCAAGGGCAAGTCGCGATCGTGCGGCCGCCGTCGCCGCCCCCGCCGCAGCACGTAGATCCCGCTGCCGATCCCAACCCACACCCGCGCGTGCGACCCCTGATGGGACGGCCGAGCTTTCACCGCGCCGAGAACGACGGATGGCAGCCGACGGACACGCGTCACACGCGGTAGCACCGCGGCGCGCGCGACGACTTGCCAGCGCTACGGCACCGCCGCATCGAACGCGGCGATCTCCGCGACCGCTTGGGCCACGGCCCCGCTCCAGAACTCCGTGCGATCGAAGTGCACGCCCACGATGTCCCCGAGTTCGCGCGCGGTCTTGCGGCCGGTCTCGCGTAGGAAGCTCTCGATTTTCGGGACGAACGCTGCGCCCTCGACTTTCCAGCGCGCGTACAAGCCGAGACTCAGCAACGTACCGAACGCATACGGATAGTTGTAGTAAGGCCATAGAAAGTGGTGCGCCGTCGACGCCCACGCGTGTCCGGAAACGCTCGCGGGCTCGACGTCGTCGCCGAACACGGTCGAGAAGTGCGTGCGGGACATGGCCTCGAGATCGCGCGCGCTGCACTCGCCTTCGGCGCGGCGACGGTACAGTTCGTCTTCGAACTCGTAGCGGGCCAGGATCATCGGGAGGATGTTGAACAGGAACGTCGCTCGCTCGTTCAGCAACTGTGCGCGTTCGGACGGCCCCGCGTGGTCGATCGCGAGACGCGTGACGAGCGTCTCCGCAAACGTGCTTGCCGTCTCCGCGATGGTCATCGTCAAGTCCTGTTGTGTCGACGGCAGATCGCGCATGAGCGAGTAGTGCCACGCGTGGCCGAGCTCGTGCGCGAGCGTCCGGACGCTCGTCCGTCCGGAGTACGTCATGAACACCCGCGGCTCGCGCACTTTCGGCAAGTGCATGCAATACGCGCCCGTGGATTTTCCGCGTCGAGCTTCGGCCTCGATCCAGTGCAGCTCGTTCGCGCGCTCCGCGAACTCTCCGAGCGGCGCGTGGAATTCGCCGAACGCGCGCACGACGAATTGCAACCCGTCGGCGTACGGGAGTGCCGGCTCGACGTCCGTCCCGACTGGCGCGGTCAGGTCGTACATCGCCATGCGCGGGACGCCGAGCGCGCGGGCTTTCGCCCGCAGGAACGCACGGAATGCCGGGATCTGCAGACGCACGGCCGACCACATCGCGTCGAGAATTCGCCGGTCGACGCGGTTGGCACGCAGCGAAGCGTCGAGCGGACCCGGGTCTCCGCGCCGACGGCTCAGCGCAAGTTGCGTCCCGGACACCGCATTCAGCGTGGCCGCCAGAACCACCGAGTCCCCCAGCCACGCCTCGCGCAGCGCGCGGAACGCATCCGCTCGCACGCGGCGCACTGGATCCGCGAGTAGCCCGAGCGCCATGGACACCGGGACCCGCGTCGGCGCACCGGCCGCGTCGACCCACGCGAACGTGAGCGCGCTCGCGCGTTGACGATAGAGCCGCTGCCACGCGCTCGTCCCGCTCTTGCCCAGCTCGAGCGCGAGTTCTTCCTCGGGTCCGGACATCATGTGCCGACCCTCGTCGGCGATCTGTCGAACGAACAGTGCGTCGGGCGCGACACGCGGATCCGCGCAAACCGACGCCAGCGTCGCGTCGTCCCAGCGCGCCATCGCCAGCGTGAGCGGAACGATCGCAGACGCGAGATCCGCCGCGAGAGCAATCGCGCACTGTTCGAGTGACTCGGCCGCCTCGTCCCCCGAAGACGCGGTCACGAGACCGTGGGCATAGAAGCGGAGGGTCGTGCATCGATCCGCGACGTCCGCGTAGGCCCCGAGCAGCACTGCGAGGCGTTCGGCCGCTGGCGGGCCCCCGACAAACGCGACCACCGACGCGCGCAGTTTTGCAACGCCGCCGCGTGCGCGCTCGACATCGACGCCCACGTCGGGATGTGCCGGGTACGGGTACACACTGTTCAGTTCCCAGCGTGGCGCCCCGTGCGTTGCGATTGCGACGTCGGCCATCGTCGTGTGCTCCTGTCACGGAATCGTAGCCGCGTTCGGTCCCGCTCCGGGGAACCAATTGCGGATCAACGCGGACGGCTCACCAGCGCGCGTGGAAGTCCTCCGCCCAACCGAACAAATCGCGAATTTCCACGCCGCCGGCACGGCCCGCGAAACTCCCGAAGCCGAGGCACAAGCCCGCGCCAACGGGCAGGCCGATGTCTCGCACGGCGCGAACGTGCTCGACGGTGAATCGCAGATCGACGTCACTTCCCGTGATCGTCCACGGTCGTCGAGGCTCGGGAGCAGACCACTCGAAGCGCACGTCGCCGTGAATCTTCTGCAGTCGCCCGTCGACCCACACACCGTTCTCCGTCACGCCGGTGCCGTCGGTCCAACGCGCGCCGAGATTCAACCCCACCGTCGCGCCGTTCTGTGTGCCGGCGCCTGACGCCCAGTTCCAACGCGTGTGATGCGGCCACGCGCCACGGCCGTAATCGAGACACGCGAAGGCCTCGGCGCCGAGCCGCCGCGTCTGCCCGGCGAACGCGACGGTGCCGCGCGCGGGCATCGCAACCTGCTTGGCATTGAACTGGAAGCGCCCGCGGTCGAACGGCACGAGGAGATTGAGCGTATCGAGATTCGCCGTGCGGGTGACTTCGAGTTCGGCGGAGACTCGGCGTGAGCGCACGTTCAATGCAACGCGGTCGCCCCGGTCGTCGATGCGCAGATGCATCGCGCCCGCTCGAAGTTCGACCAACCCGCGAAGCGGATCGTCGGGGAGCACGACGCGCCAGCCGAACGGTCGCACGGCACGATCCTCGATGGTTTCGCCAGTCGACCGATCGAGTACGAACACGGACGCGATCCCAAGGTAGTCGAGATCCGCAAACGTCACGGAGAACACGTCGCGCGGCGTCGTGACACACCAATGGTGCCAGCGTTTGCGCCGACCCCACGCGCCGAGGGTTCCAACGCGATGCAACGGCCGACGGGACCAACCGATGGCGTCACGGTTCCCTTCACCGGTCGCGTCCGTCGTATCGACAGGTTCCGTGATCTCGCACTCCGTCACCCGCGCATCACTTCCGCTCCGAACAATCAAGAACTCCCACCCTCCCCGCCTCCCTGTTCAATTTTCCGCGTTCCGAACCGTTGCGCGCGTCAATCCGTCGTCAGCGCCTTCGCCACGACTCGCGCGACTTCCACGGTCACCCCGTACTCGCGCAGATCGAGCACGGGCACCCACGCGGCTTCACTGGCGTCGTCCCCCGCGCGGAGCGAGCCACCGACGATCGTGCACGCGTAGTCCATCACCACGTAGTGCATCTCGTCGCGGACGATTTCCACGACTTCGATCAGCCCGTCGACGCGTACGTCGAAGCCGCACTCCTCGCGCATCTCGCGCTGCAGGGCGTCCGCGAGCCGCTCACCGTACTCGACCCGACCGCCGGGCAGCGACCACTCGCCGGCGCGCGGCGGATGCTTGCGCCGGACGAGGAGCACCGTCGGATGCGCACCGCGCACGTCGAGCACGACGCCGCCGACGGCGACACGCGGGATTCGGGAGTCCATCCAAGCCTTGCGGAAGGTTACAGCCTGAAGTTGATCGCGATGTCCAGGTGCACGTACCAGAGCCCGAGCGCCTCGTCGCGCGCGGCCGCACGGATCGCGTCGGTCGGAGACGTACCCGGAACGGTCGGCAGATGAATCGACGCGAGCTCGGCTTCGTTCACGATTCGAAACGCCGCCGTGTTGAGCAGGAACGCGCGACCGATCCCGAAGCGCAGGAACATCCCGCGGTTCGGTCGAATCTGCGTCTGCACTTCCACCGAAGCCCAGTCCGTTCCCGCGGGCAACGGCGAACGACCCTGGACGACCTGCCCCTGCACCCACGAGAAGTTGTGCGAGAGCGACACCGCGGCGCCCAGCGTCCAACCACGCGTGCCGATCGGGTCGACGACGACGGTGCCGGCAAACGCAGGACCGAACCAGCCACCGAAGCCGCCGCCCGCGGACGCCGCCACCCAACGAATCGGGCGGTATTCGATGAACGCACCGACCCAACCGAGCGGTGAGCCGGCGCCCATCGTGAGGCCGAGGGAAAGCGTGTTGGCGAACCGGTCGCGGCGCACGCGCGCGACGCGCGGAACGGCGTTCGAGGTGAAACCAGACGTGCTCGCGGGCGGAGCGGCGTGAGCCGTCGTGGAACCTGCGGCGGGCCCATCGGCGATCGCGACGCCGGGAACGGCGACGATCAGCGCAAAAACGAGTGAAGCGATTCGCATGGGCACCTCGGAACACACGGGCCTTCGCAAGGCGCGTGCCGGCCGCGAGTGCAGCGTGGTTGCTGGGAAATACGGTGCGGCGAGAGGCGCGGGGATTCACGCGACGACACCGTGCACGAGCGCGTGGCGCACGTTGGCGCACCAAGAGCCGTGGGCCGAGCGCGAAGAGCTTCGCGAGGCGGACGCAAGGCGCACACGCTGCGCGGGATCGAGAGAGAGTAACTACCCGTCCTCGGGCATCGGCAACCCGTACGTCCTCGCGACGCGTCGTGAGCGCGTGAGGTACGCCATCCAAAACGAAGTGAAGAGCAGCCCGCATCCGCCGTTGAAAATCCACGCGCCGAGAATCTCCTGCGCAATGCGTTCGGGAAGCTCGGTGCCGAGTACGAACGGCACTCCGCCACTGACCACCGCGTACACGAGATGTCCGAGGAGAAACGCCTTCGCCGACGTGACGGCGCGCGGGCGGATCCGCCACATGGCGATTCCTGCGGCGATACCTCCGAGCGCAAGCGCAACCGAAACGATGGCGTCTCCGACGACGAACACGCCCATTCCGGGCAAGATCGATCCGAGCAGCGGTAGGTTCTCGATGCGCGACATCACGCGGTACGCCGCCGCGAGCGGGTATGCGACCGTCAACACAAGGCACAACACCAACAGCCAACCACCGACTCCCGACTTCTCGCTCGTCGCGAACACGGACGACTCGGTCGTCGGTCCGCTGTCGGGCGCCGCGTACGGGTTGGAAGGAGCGCCCCCTTGGTCCGTCACCGCGCGACCACGGTCGCTGCGCCGCGAAGTGCGAATCGCAACACGCCGCGCGTGTCGTCGTAGTGCCAACATCCGGTCGCACATCCGGCGTCCACAGTGGCGGCGTCGGGCGCGAGTGTCAGTGCAGTCCCTGCGGGGCGCTCGACTGCCGTCGGACGCATCGGCAACCCCGCGGCATGGCGCCAGTCGACGACGACACGTAGATCGTTTGCGTCGCGGCCGGGAGTGAACACGACGCGCAACTGACTCATCGCGACGATCGATTGCAGCGACGTCGAGTCTTCGATGCGCACCGTGCGATCGCCCTCGGGAACAATTCTCGCGCGCAGGACGTCGCGGCGATCGTCCCAGTCGACCGTCGTGGGGTCTTCCGAGGTGACGAGCGTTTCCAGATCGCCCGCGTACATGGGAATCACGGCACCGCGGCGCACGAACAGCGCGGGCGTTCCGAGAGGCACGGGAACGTCGACGTCGCGGGGGCCGTCGAACGACGTTCCGTCGAACCAGTGAACCCACGTGCCGCGCGGTACGTGAAGGTGCCGCATCGTCGCACCCGCGGTCGTCACGGGCGCGACCAGAAGATCTTCGCCGAGTAGGTACGTGTACGGGTCCATGCGCGCGGCCGCGTCGGTCGGATTTGCAAGAGTCAACGAGCGCACGACGGGAGTTCCATCCCGCGACGCGGCGATCGCGTGCATGCGGAGGTACGGAACAAGATCGTTGTGCAACTGGGCGAGCGAGCGATAGATACGCGTGGCCTCGGCGTCGAATTGCCACGGAGCGTGAGAGTCGCCACCGCCGCCGAGTTGGAGAATCGGAGAGAGGGCCGTGTGTTCTGCCCAACGCAAAAGGACTTCACGCGTCGGGACGCCTCCGCGATAGCCACCGGTGTCCGAACCGAACGCGGGAAATCCGCTCGCGGCCAGACTCATCATGGCGTTGATCGCGGCGGGCAGACCACCGACGCGACCGTCGGCGGCCGTCGAGAAATCGTTTTCGAGGTCACCGGGCCAGATGATGTCGGCGATGCGCTGTCCGCCCCAACTCGACGCGCGCACGAGAAGAAATCCGTCGCCCGGTGCGATCGCGTCGAGGGCGTTGCGGTACGACTGATGGTAGCCCTGCGGAAATGTCGAGTGCCCCGTGCGTTCGGTTTCGCCGCTTGCAAACCGCAACCCCGGCCGCGAGCCTCCGACTTCGACGATGACGTCCTCGCCGTAGTCTAGCTTGAAGCCGCGCGCGCCGAGCTCGACGACGTTGGAGACCAGACTCGACCACCACGCCGACGCCTCGGGCGACGTGAAGTCGACGATGCCCCCGCGAGAATCGCCCATGCCACCCGCGCTACCGGGACTTGCCACGCTGATGTAGGGAGTGCCGTTGGTCAGAACGAGCAGCCCCCGGTCGCGCGCATCGACAAAGAGTTCCTCCGCTCGGTTGCGCGGCGACGCGCCGGAACTGACCGCGTCCACGTACGGAGTCGACCAGAACAATACCCGCATGCCCATCCGCGCGATGTCTCGCATCATGGTCGGCGGGTCGGGAAACCGCGTCGTGTCGATCTGGTGGTCGTTGTACGAACGCTCCCACGGGTTGTCGATCCAGATCGTGCTCGTCGGGATGTGTTCGCTGCGAAGTCGTCGAGCGTCGGTGAACAACGCATCGCGGTCGTTCCACACGTTGCGCCAGTACATGGGCCCAAACGCATAGCGCGGGGGCAAGCGCGGGAGGCCCGTACGTCGCGTGTACGCCGCGACGACGCGCAGCGGATCGTCGTCTGTGAACAGGTACAGCGTCGCCGCATGACCCTCGAACGTTGCGGACACTCTCCCCGCGTCGGTCGATGCAACGTCGAACGCGCCCGCCTCGCGCGACTCGACGAACACGCCATATCCGTGCGTGTTCACGAAGAACGGCACGGGCACATGCACTTCGTTGGTGCCGGATACGGTCCCACCCGTGTGCAGCTGCATCGGCGCAATCGTGCCGCGAGCGTCGACGCCGCCAAAGCGCTCCCCGAGTCCGTGGTACGCGCCGTCGTCCGAGGCGAAATTGAATCGCACCATGGCGGCTTCGTACCCGCGCGCGTCGACCGCAATGCGGTACACACCCGTCGTCGTTCGCTCGAGTCGCACAGTGACCCGCCCGGTGCGCTCGTCGTCGAGCAGGATCGTGTTGGAGTCCGGTGGATCGAGTACGCGAATTGGCGCTCGCCACTCCACGCTTCGCGGCGCGGGCATCCGCGGATCGTGCAGGCGCGCCGGACTCGGCCCGCCCGGGTACACACCGATCTCGAGAAACGGAGTCGCGGGCGGCGACGCAAACCACGGAGTTCCGTCCGCACGCAGAACGCGCAGTCGCGGCGGACCCGCGCTGACCGTGACGCGGGTGCGCAAGTCGCTCACGGTCACTTCGCCAGTGCGCAGTGGGCCGCCATCGTCGCTCGTGTCCGCGGTGATGTCCGACGCCGAGTCCATCGCGGCGTCGGTGTTCATGGTGGGCGCCGGGCATCCGGCAAGCGCCGCGCCGACCGCTGCAATCGCGGCGGCAGGAACGACACAACTGGCAACCGAGCGAAGCAGCATCGCGCGCGTCATCCGGGCGGCGGAGCGCCAGTGTCTTCGGTCACGGCTCCGTCCATTCCAGCGTCCGCCGGCGGCGAGATGCAATTGCCCATCGCATCGCAGATCATCCCAGAACTCCCGCACATGGTCCCGTACGGCTCCGGCCCCGTCGACATGCACATCGGGAAGCCCATGAAGCACTCCGTCATTCCCGCCACGCACTCGTTTCCACCGGGATGACAAAGCGCGCCGGGACTGCACGCGACACACACGCCCATCCCGTCACACACGCCGCCCGTGCAGAGCGTGCCCGCCGAGACGTTGCTTGCGACACAGATCGGCATTCCCGTTCCGCACGAGATCATCCCACTCGTGCACTCGTTGCCCGTCGCGCACGAGGCACCCGGCATGCAGCTTACGCACATGCCCGCACCGTTGCACACGCCGCCGGGGCACGAGACGCCGGCGCCGACATCGCCCGACGGAATACAGCCGCCGCCCGGGCAAGTGATCATCCCGATCTGACACGCACTCGGCATGCACGGACCACCGGGAGTACACAAACTGCAATTCCCGCTTCCGTCGCACGTGCCACCGGTACAAATCGTTCCGCTGGGTGCATTGTCGGAAAACGTGCACACCGGTCCGCCCGAGCTGCAGTTGATCGTCCCGCGCGTGCACGGATTGCCCGTGCTGCACGTCATTCCCGGCATGCACGGGACACACACTCCAGGCGTCGCACCATTGCAAACTCCGGCACCCGCCATGCACGACGTCCCGCGCGGCTGACTGCCCGTTCGCACGCACACACTTGCGCCGGTGCTGCAGCCGATCACGCCCACGTCGCATTCGTTCGCCGGCGTTCCGGGCGTGCACGCCGTGCCCGCCGAGCACGGGACGCACGTTCCGCGGCCGTCGCACACGCCGCCCGTGCACGACGTGCCTGCGACCCGATCTGCCAGGCGCATGCACACTGGCGCGCCGGCCGGACACGCGACGACACCGATCGTGCACGGATTGCCCGTGCTGCACATTCCGCCCGGCACGCACGTCGAGCCGCACGCGAAGGTCATCCCCGCAGGAAGACACAAGGGCGTCGCACCGCTGCATGCGAGGCCGCAGCTACCGCAGTTGGTCGGCCGCGAAAGGTCCGCTTCGCAACCATTGGTCGTGTTCAGGTCGCAGTCCGCAAAACCGAGGTCGCACGAAATGCCGCATGCCGACATCTGGCACACGGGCGTGGCGTTTGGGGCGCCGGGGCACGCAGTGCATCGAGTGCCGCACGTCGCAATGTCGGTGTTGCTGACGCAGCGGCCCGAACACGAGTGATGGCCCGTGTTGCATCGAACACCGCACACGCTCATCGCGCACGTCCGCATGCCATTCGCGACGACGGGGCACGCCATGCCGCAACCGCCACAGTGGTCGGGGTCACTCGTCGTGTCGACACACTCGGAGCCGCACCGCGCGGGCGTGGGCGCGCTGCAACCGTTCGCGCACATTTGCATTCCGCTCGCGCCGGTGCACAGCGGTGTCGTCCCGGAACACACGCGACGGCACATCCCGCAGTTCATGCTCGTCGACGTGTCGGTCTCGCATCCGGTTTGCGGGTCCATGTCGCAATCCGCGCGGTCCGCCGCGCACGCGCCCGTGAGATCGCATCGACCCATCGAGCAGCCGACGGCGCCGCTCACTCCCGTCAGTCGCGTGCAGTCGTTGCCGCACGTTCCACAATTGCGCACGTCCGTCGACACGTCGATGCACGCCGAAGCGCACATCCTCCGCGGCGCGGCGCAGGCGGGAGCATCGGGCGCATCCGTAGCGTCGACGGCGTCCAGTCCCCCAGTGTCTCCAGCATCGCTGGCATCCGGTCGAACGATGTCCGACGCAACGTCCGTCGACGCGTCACGACCGAACGTCGGGAGCATCGTGCGCTCGATGCGCTCGCAGCCGTTCAAGCCGCACACGGAGCCCGGCTCACAGATGCGATTGCGTGGGTCTCGACAGCGGTCGGCGAGAAACACGCGAAGCAGAGCGATGCGCCCGGGATCGAACGGCGCGATCGCCTGATACGTGAACAACTCCATGTCGCCTTGCATGGCCGTCACATCAACGACGATTCCGCGCCCCGGGTCGTTGTCGCGCGGTGTGATCCCGAGATCCGCAGGCAGGAGCGGTTCGGCGGCGGAGCGTCCCAGATACTGTATCTGCATGTACCGCGGCAGCGTTTCTCCGCGTGTGCGTAAGACGACTCGCACGGCCGTGAGCGTGCGCCCCGGACCTTGGTCCATGTCCGTCTCGACGCGCAGGACGATCTCCGTGACGGGCGTACGACACGCCGCGAGCAACGCAACGAGGGCCACGAGAGCGGCGAGCACCACGCGCGATCTCGACGACGATCTCATCGCGGGCTGCCGATCGGGGTGAGTTTGAACCCGGGCGCAAGGCCCCAGGACCCGCGGTACGGATCGTCGGGACGCGACAGCAAGATGCCCGCCGTGATCGCACCGCCGGCGACGAGCGCGCCGGTCACCAGCCAGAACCACGGGCTCGCGACGATGCTGCGCTGGTCGTCGAGCGCTGCGCGAATGTTGGTGCGTGTCCCGGGCAACGCGTCCAAGTCGCGCCGGAACGTTCCGTAGCCTCGGGCGACGACGACGATGACGTGCCGACCTGCCGGCAGCGTTTCCTCCGCCCGACCGTTTCCGACGAAACGATCGTCGATCCGAATCGCCGCTTCCGGCACCGTCGCTTCGATTTGCACGAACGCCGTCGGCGTCCCGCGCGGAATCAACCGAACCGCGAGCAGCGTCGTGCCGCCCGCGCGCGCTTCGATCGAACGCGTCTCGCTTCCGTGCCGCTCGGCATCGACGACGATGACGTGCCGTCCCGGATCGAGCGTGAGCGGCGAACCGTTGGCCTGGACGATCTCTCCATCGACTCGGGTCGTCGCGTTGGCCGGCTCGACCCGCAGCTCGAGCCGTGCGACGGAACCCGCGAGGTCACGAATGTAGCCGCGCGCCTGCGTCGCCAGATCGGCGGGGGCGTTGGGGCCGGCGAGGTCGAGGAACTGCGAAAACGATCGTGTCGCTTCGCGGTTGCGTCCGACGGCGCGCTGCGCGAGCCCGAGATTGAACAACACGGGCGGCGTCGCGCGAAGTTGTCGCGCGGCCTCCAGCTCGCCGATCGCGTCGAGCCAGCGCGCTTGCTGAATCAGTTCCACGCCACGCTGAAATCGCACACGCGCCTCTTCGCGGCGTACGCCGTCGTCCGGCGGGGGCGGCGTCGGGCTCTGCGCGAACGCCGTGCGCGACACGGTCGACGCACTCAGCGCCGTCAGCGCGGTGCACGCAGCGAGCAATGTGGCGGTTGAAGCAAGTCGGGATCGAAACCCCATCGTTCCTCGTGCGGCGACTGATAAATCCTACGCTACTTCATTTCGTAGTTCATCAGGGGAGCGTTGGGATTGGGAGCCGTCGGCGCGTGGGGGGGGGGTCGCGGGTGGTCCGCCGTCGGACGTGTGTGCGCAGGGTTGTCGTCCGGCGCAACCGTCGGTGCCGCGGGCGGCGTCGCGGCTGGCGTTGCGGTCGCGGGCGGAGCTGCTGGCAGCGGTGCAACCGTCGGAGGCGTCGGAACGGGCGTCCGCGGGGCTGCGACTGCGACGTTGGTCGTGGCGGCGGGTGTCGCCGATCCGGACGAGGCGGGGCTCGATGGACCGTGATTCAGAGCGGGCGTGGGGCGCGCCACCGATGTCCCGGCCGCGCGGGCGGACACAGGCGACGGAATCGGCGCGCCGACGAGGGGGACCGCTGCGGCTGCCGACGGCGTTGAGTTCAACGGTGCAACAACGACAGGCGGCGGCGCGGTCGAAGGTGTGAGCGTGCTCGCGGGCGACGGCGGCGTGACCGGTGGCGTAGACGCCGCCGCGTTGAGACGATCGTCAATCTCGTGCGCGCCGGGCGTCGCCGTCCCGTGCGTCGCGTTCCCCGGCGCGTCGGTTCGCCGTCCCGACCGCAGCGCGGCGATCGTGACGCCGCCCGCAACGATCGCCACCGCGAGAACCATCGCCACGGTTCGCATGGGGCCGCGATCCGCGCGTTCTCGTGACCAGGTGACGGGCGTCTGCGTGTTGCGTACCGGAGTCACCCGGGCGGCGACCGGAGCCGCCGCGGCGTCCATGGCCTCGGGTTGCACGATGCGATCGGTCTTGACGTCACGCACCGTCATCTGCGTCGGTGCACGAAGCAGCAGCGCTTCCTCGGGCGCCTGCGGAACGAGCGAAATCTCCGTCCGTGCCGTTGCGATGTTGGGCGCAAGTGCTTCGGGGATGAGCAACTCGGGAGCCTTGAACCGGCCCGTGATCTCACCGAACGCCGCGATGATCTCCTCGAGAAACGCCTGCATCGTGCGGTATCGACCCGCGCGGTCCTTCACGAGCGCGCCTTCGATGGCCTCGACGAGCGCGCTCGGAAGCGAAGGAGCGAGTTCGCGCAGCGGCTTGTGCACGCCGTTCATGATGGACATGAGAATGGCGGGCGGCGAAGGACCGTCGAACGGCACGACACCCGTCAGCGTTTCGTACCAGACCACTCCCATCGCCCAGACGTCGGTCTGTGCGTCCAGCGTCGGGTCGCCCGTGCAGTGCTCCGGGGACATGTAATTCGGCGTGCCGAGCAACGTGCCGGTGCGCGTGGAGTTCTTGTGCTTCTGCTCGACGACCTTGGCGATTCCGAAATCGAGCAGCTTCGGAATCATCGTTCCGGTTGCGTCGCGGGAGATGAAGATGTTGTCGGGCTTCAGATCCCGATGAATCACTTTCTTCCTGTGCGCGTACTCGAGCGCGCGCATCACCGGCACGAGAATCTCCCCGGCGCGCGGTGGCGGGATGGCTCCGCGTTTTTCGATCGCTTGCATCAACGACTCCCCGTCGAGCCGCTCGAGCACCAGGAACACCGTGTTGTCCGTGTGCTTGCCCATGTCCAGCACGTCGACGACGTGCGGATGCTTGAGCGTCGCGGCGGTACGAGCTTCGCGAAGGAACCGATCGACCACGCCCTCGTCGGCCGCGTAGTCGTAGTGCAGCAGCTTGATCGCGACCTCGCGACCCGTCCACAGGTGCGTGCCGGCAAATACCGTGGCCATCCCACCGACGCCCAGGATCGAGTCGATCCGGTACTTCTCGGCGAGTTCCGTTCCAATGCGCTCTTCGGGCGTCAGGATCGGCATATGCGCAGGCCCGAACTGTAGCACGCGTTCGATCGCCCTCGCGCAACACGCACCAATGTGTGTGTACGTGGGATCAGTGCGGCGGCGCGGGTGCCGTCGTCGGGGCTGCGGAAGCCGTCGCGTCGGGTTGCGCTTCGGGGAGTCGGCCCGCGCGGTACAGATAGTAATATCGCAGTACTTGGCGCACGTAGTGCTGGGTCTGGTCGTACGGAGGAATTCCCGCGTAGCGGATCACGGCGTTTCCGCCGGCGTTGTACGCCGCGATGGTCAGCACCAGGTCGCCGTTGAATCCATTCGCGAGAATCCGGAGATACCGCGTGCCCCCGAGAATGTTCTGCCGCGGGTCGAACACGTCGCCGACGCGCATGCTGTGGGCCGTTTCGGGCATCAGTTGCATCAACCCGGCGGCGCCCGAACCGGAGACACTGTACGGATTGAAATCACTCTCCTGCCGAATCACCGCGCGGATGAGGGCCTCGGGCATCTGGTAGAGCGTCGCGGCTTCGCGAATGTGCACGTCGAACCGCGTGTAACGCGAGGCGTCGCGCGCGGTGGACGCGTAGAGCGAGCGGACCTGTGCGCTCTGATTCACGTCGGGCTCGCCCGTAGCACTGATGACTTGCGTCGGCCCCGACGAAGCGCGCGCCGGGCCCGTGCGCAGGTACACTTGGCCGCCCGTGCGCCCCGCGGGCGTGTTGCTGAAGTGCAGCGTGCCGTCGGGACGCCGCGTCACGAAGATGTCCGCGCGCGACGACCGGCTCACCGCGATGAACGCGACGCAGGCGACGAGAGAAGCAATGGCGCGGCGCGGGCACACGGGTAGGTAGCGTACCCAACGCCGGCCCCGGGGGGAAACTTCCTGCCGAGCGCCCGATTCGCGCCTCCGTTGGCATGCACGCGCCGGTATGATGCGCGTCCGAATGAGCAGCGCGCAGGCAGCGATCGTGGCAGGCGTCGTCGCGCTCGGCTGCGGGCTGGCAATCGGCTCTGCATTTCGATTCAGCTGGCGGGCCGCGCGAACCGTCGCGGCACTTCCCCCGTGGAGCCCCCGAGCTGCGCCGTGGACGACCAGTGCGGCGGTCGGCGTCGTCCTGGTCGGCGCAGTGGTCATCGTCGGCCACGTCACCGGGTTGCGCGCGGGACTCTGGACGAACGCGGCGTTCGTGTTCGTCGCGGGCGCACCCGTCCTGCCGCTCGCAATGAAGACGCTCACGTTGTGGCGAACCGTGCAGCGTCATCGCGGTCGGACGCGCGGGCGCGTTCGCACACTCCGCGGACGACTGCGCGCGTCAGGAACGATGGTGAACGGCCCTGTAAGTGGCACGCCGGCGATTGCGGTCACGGCAGAGGTCTGGATCGCACATCGGCCAACCGCGGACGCGCGGATCAGTGGACGGAAGGTCGTCAGCGAGACGCGTGCTTCTCCGGGGACGCTCGAAACGAGGGATGGAACGTTCCAGGTCGATTTCCAGACTGCACACATCGTCGCCGCGGAGATCGAGATGCGAACGCCCGCGGTCGATTCTCCGATGCTCACGCCCGCAGTCGCGCGGCAACTCGAGCGATCGCATCGCGGTCGGCCGAGCGGACCGTCGCGATGTCTGTACGTCGAGCGCGCGCTGCGAGACGGTGATGAAGTCGAAGTGCTCGTCGACGTCGAGGGAACAGACGCGCAGGCGATCACGGTCGTGTCGGGCGGCGCGAGATTCGGAACGGCCGTGGCGTACGCGTGGGCGGGATTCGTTTTGGGGTTCGTGGCGGCAATCGTCGCGACGGAGAGCGTGCGGAGGACCTAGGACTGCCCGCCTCGCCGTTGGGGGGCCTGGCCGCTGAAGCGGCTGGCTGGGATTGACCGCCTCGCCTTCGCGAGGCTTCCCGTGCGCGCGATGAGGGCGCGGTGATGGAACATCGGAACGGAACATCGGAACGGCCGAGCGGTCTGATGGATGCAGTGGGTGTCTTGCGAGCGAGCATGATGTGCGTCCCGGTTGCGGCGGTGCTGTCGCTCGTTGCGACGATGGCGCTCGAGGCGACCGCAATTGGAGCGATCATTCGGAGCGTTCGGCCGGTCCCGGTGCGTGCGTACCGCGCGGCTCCGCCACGACACTGTCGTTCGTACGATCCCGTGCGGATCGGCATGTCGTCGCACGCGTCTCGCGCGGCGCGAGCGGCGGAAGCGGTGTTCAACCGCGGGATTCGCGCGCACGTGGCGCGCCGGCATGCGATGGCCGCACGGGAGTTCCTGCGCGCGGCGATCGGATTCGCAGGTCGCGAGGATGGGTTCGCGATGTTTCGCATGGCGGCGTATCGCAACGCGACCTGGGCGTGGGCCCGCACGGGATCGATGGTGCAGGCGCGCGAACGGTTGACAGCGCTTGCCGCAAGCGACGGCGACAATCGCGCGGAACTCGTCGAACTCCTGCGGGTGCTGCCGGAAGCGTGTGCGGCGCGCTCGAGTGTCGGAAGTATTATGTAGTGACTCATAATGTTTTGAAACATAATGTTCTGAGATGGACTGGCTGGATCGAACGACCGAGATCGCGCGCCTCGACCGACTTGCGGCACGACGCGACGGCGGCCTCGTCGTGCTGTGGGGTCGGCGCCGCGTCGGCAAGACGCGATTGCGTACCTGGGCGTAGAACTGGGCGCCGAACTCGGCCCCGCGAGGCGGCATTGGGGAGGCTCCGGTCCCGAGTGGGATGTTGTCGCAGAGAGCGCCGACCGCCGGACGCTACTCGTAGGCGAAGCGAAATGGTCGTCGGCGCACGCCGCCGACGAAAGTCTCGCACGAGCGTACGCGTCGCTCGTCGCGAAGGGATCCGGCGCATTCGGAGAACGGCGCGCTGTCGTGCAGGCATTGTTCGTCCCGCGGTTGCCGCGCCGGCGCCCGAAGTCGATTCCCGCGGGCGTGCGGCTGGTCGACGCTCGGATGGTGATCGCGGCAGTGTCACGACGGGGCGGCTGAGCGCGCGTGCTGCACCAACGCGACGCGTGGCGTGGTAGGAACCCGGTGCTACCGTGGGCCCATGCCCGTGCGAAAGTTGTCGATCGCCATGGATCCATCGGTCGCCCGAGCGGCATCGCGCGCGGCGCGCGCGGCGGGCGTGAGTTTGTCGGCGTGGGTCAGCCGCGCGGCCGCAAACCAGCTTGCGCTCGAACTCGGCCAGGCGGCCGTTCACGACTGGGAGATCGAACACGGAGCGCTGTCCGACCGTGAACTCCGCGACGCGGATCGCGTGCTCGACGCACTGTTGGCGGCCACGGCAACACCTTCTCCAGTCGTTCGCGCTCCGACGCGCGGACGACGACGCGCCGCCTGATCGATGCCAGGACTCGATGAGCGAGCATGTGAGTCGCGCAGCCGGCGCGGCGTGCGCGCTGGCGCGGAGATCGGATGTGATCGACGCGTCCGTTGTCGTCGGAGCGATCGTTCGAGGCGACGCCGTCGTTACGAGCGACCCCGACGATCTCGGTGCCCTCGCCTGGGCGCTCGGAGCGTCGGTCGTTCTCCACGTCGTGTAGGGATCGCGCGGCGAGGCGCGACCGTGCGGTCACGGCGCGGTCACTTCACCGCTCGCCAATCGCAGGCTGTGGATCGACGCGTGGGGCGCGGCCGGGTTCTCGTTGAACGACACGCACGCGTTCATGCGATACGTCCCGGTCGCGTCCGTGCGCGCGACGGTCAGGGACCCCGTGAGCCCCGTGTCGAAGCGGTCGGTCGGCGTGCAGCCCGTCGTCGCGGGTGAGCAGCCCGCCCAGACCTCCACCGACCATCCCCGCGGAAGATTCGCTACGTCCACTGTCGTCGGCAGCGCGGGCATCGATCCGACCTGCACGCGCCACACGATCGCGAGCGAGTCCGTGAATCGCGCGCTGGTGAACTGGATCGCCGCAGCGTCACAGCAGCTGAGGAACATCGCCATGGCCGCCACCGAGGCGGTTTCCGAGACGACGCCGTTGATCTCCATGCGCCGCTGCGAGCCGGTCGTGCAAAGGGGAGCGCCGCCGTCGACGTTGGAGTCGACCGGCGGGACCACGCGGGCGTCGGCCGACGGGCTGTCCGCCGCCGCGTCCGGTTGCACGCTGCCGTCGGGAGCGACGGCGCTTCCGCACGCGGTCGACGCGAGGGCGAGCGATGCCAGCCAATGCCAAGCCGTCACTGGCTTCGCGGAACACCGTCTGTCGTTTGGGTTCGTCATGCGCGAGCCGAGCGTGAGGCAGCGTAACACGCGAACGCTCACCGCAAGCGAAGCGCTTCTCGCGGACGGTCACCGGAGCGTGAGATAGCGTCGGCGTGCGGGCAAGTCGGCAGTCATCGGCGAGCCCGGATCGATCGGTGGGAATGCAACGTCTCCGAACCAGCTGGGGCGATCGGGGAGATACAGGGACGCCGGGAGCGTGGTCCCGCCGCCACTGCCCTGGCACGGCGGCTCGCCCGACTGACCACAACGCCTCGTCGTGCGTCCCGCGAAGTCGTAATTCATGTGCCGGAATGCAGTCGAGAAACACCGCGGATCGCCCGCGGGGGCGCCGGTGCCAGTCGCATAGATCAGGTTCTCGCTCCAGTAGCGCGTGCCGAGCTGTTCGTATCCGTTCGTCCATCCCGCCTCGCCCAACACATTGCCGACGACACTCATGTAGTGATTGTTGGTCTCCATGATCAATGCCGCCACTTCGACGTGGCCCGGAGTGAGGCCGGCCGCCGGATCATGACTGGTCAGTCGATTGCGGAACGCGATGTTGTGCGACGCGCTGCCCCAGTATCCGTCCCAGTTGATGCCCGCCATCACGTTGCCTTCCCACAAGTTGTAGGAAGGGTGCGCACCGTGCGTCCAACTCGTCGGCCAGAACCACGAGGCGCGATCGTGCGTGCGGAAGACAGCGTCCGAGTAGTTGTACGCGACGACGTTTCCCGACGCGCCCCACATGAGCAGCGGACCTTCCGAGACGTCGTGATAGATGTTGTTCTCGATGAGGCTGCTGGAACCCTCGGCATATTCCGTTCCGTAGCAGGTGTCCGAGTCTGCGTGATTGATGCAGTGCTGGATGAGGCTATCGCGAACTTCGATGCGGTAGTAGTAGGTGCGCAGGTCGATGCAGCGTTTGCCGCACGTGTCGACCGTGACGTTGCGAACCCAACTGTTGGCCGCGCCCTCGATCATGATGTTGATGTTCCAGCCGCCCGTCACGGCGGGATCGTTGCGCACCACCAGGTCCTCGATGCCGGCCCGTTCGACGAAGCGGTTCAGTCGCATCACGCGCGGCTGGTTGGCCGCCGAAAACGTGTAGAACAGTGGCTGTGCGAGTGTGATTGCGTTTCCGGTCCTGCCGGCAACCCTGCCGACCTGGGCACGCAGGCGTGTCGCGCCGAACTGATCGCACCACGTGCACGTGCCGTCGGCGTAGCTCACCGCCGAGACGGGAATCGTCGAGTCGTTCAGTTCATTGATCAGAACGTAGTCGCCGGCCGCAAGCGACGTCGCATCGCTGAGCGTCAGTGTCGAACCGCCGCGTGTGTGGCCCGAAGCGATGGGCAGCAGTGTCGTGTTGTTCGCGGAGCCCGCGCCGATGTAGAGAAGCTCGTGCATCGCAGTGCGGGTGTAGATCGTCGTCGCGCGCAGACCGCGTGCGGCATTCTCGACGGATCCTGCCCCTCGCAGTGACCGCCGTGCGGGCACGGAGATCCGCGCGGTGATTCGATAGCTTCCGGCGGGCAGGAACGCGACGCCGTTGTCCGGTGTCGCGGCGAGGCATCGCTGAATCGCAGCGGTCGCGTCGGTCGTGCCGTCGGTCGGTACCGCATCCGATGTCACGCAATTGCGGATCGTCGTGCGAGTCGGGACACCGCCCTCGACGCCGACGTTGCCCTGCCATGCAATCAATCGGTCGGCAGGGAAGACGCTCGTCGCGGGGGGGCCGGAATCACTGACGCGCACGTCCCGAGCAGCATCGGTCGCGGCGTCCGTCGGCACCGCGCCTGCGTCCGTCGTGTCGAGCCGCGTCGGCGCGTCGGCGCCGGCGAGCGCGTCCGTCGGGCGCGGCGCAGTGTCCGCTGCCGTTGCCGCGTCAGGGTTGGCGGGGACACCGCAACCGAACGCAACACTGCCCGCGAAGAAGATCGAATGGGCCGACACCGAGGATCGAGTCATCCGCGAAGCGTCTGCCCGCGCTGGGGCGGCCGCAATCGCGCGGACCGCGAAATGGCCTAAACAGGGAACCGGCGGAAGCGGCCGAAACCGTCAGCGCCGAGTAGTTCCGTGGCGTTGCGTCAGGCGCAGCAGCAGTCGCGTGCCATCGGGCATTCGCAATTCGACGAATTCGTTGAGCAGGCGCGCGAGTTCGTTCTGTAGT
>ORMF010093033.1_pt1 | contig 22957 bp, 22 predicted proteins | sample 1779871 | NCBI WGS metagenome assembly ORMF01 (sample SAMEA104232316, study PRJEB22302) | groundwater metagenome | biome: forest; feature: aquifer; material: groundwater | place: USA | collected 2011-08-07 | depth 5.4 m | reverse complement strand
CAAAATTTTTAACTCTTCTTGCAGGGCAACGTATGGTTTTGTGTAATCAGCGCCATTACCGATCGTAGGAAGAATTTTTGTTCGAATTTTGGCGAATGTCGAACGCACCTCGGCAACAAACTCTTTGACGTGTGATTGCTCCTGCGTCAATCCGCGCAGATGGCTTGAAACCAGACTCTCGGCCTTTTTAGGGATATTTGCCCCAGCAAGGGGTTTATTCGGAATGTGTTTTTTGGGAGCTTGCTCAACGTGCGCTGGCGGCATTTCAAATGACATAAAATTAAGGTATTAAGTGTAACGGTTACTCAAAACGTATAATACCATACTTTAGGCTAAAAGTCAATAGCTCGGTAGCACTTGTGTAGCGCTATAGTTTGTGGGTAGTTTGATCCAGTGGTTTTCTGGAAAAATAATCAATAAGTTCTTTGTCTGATCGCAGCCGATCGAGCACAGTTTGACGGAGATCGGGTGGGATCCGCTCAGCCAACTGTCGTTGGATTGTTGTTTTCGCTTTCGCTCCAGAAGGATCTGCCATTAATGTCAGCATCGCGAGCGCTTTGAGACTTTGAACATAATCATCAACTGTTCGACCTTCTTGGTGCTGCTCAGGGGATGTGGCCATACGGCATTACAAGTTAATGTTAATTAGTTCTTTCTTTTCAGCAATGGCTTTCCGAATGCGAGCGACCAGTTCGTCGTCGGTGGGGGATGTGCTGGCATCATAGAACCGATCGCCGGTTAAGTCCATATACAGCGACATGCCGGTTCCGCAGGTGCCATGGAATCCCGCCCAGCCGCTGGTGGCGTTACACCAGAAGAAGTTCGGGAAGGGTGTCGCAGCCTTTAGGCGCATGAGTCCGATCTGTTTTGGAATGAGGTGCGCACCATAGGCGTTGCCATACGGTGCAGTAATAAAATCTTCGTTCGTCGTGGAGGTGCCAATCGTCTTTACGGCAATGTGTTTGCGCAAATCCGGAACATAATATTTTTCAACGAGATCCAGCAGCCGATCGGCCAACTTCATTTTTTCTTTGTTGTACTCGACATAACTTTTTGCTTGGAGTTTTTTGAAATAGTCGTAGCTCGCCAGCGTGGCGATTTCAATGTTTTGGCACCCTTCGGGCGTATCGCCGTGCACGTTCGTGTGCAGTGCCGCTGTGGAGATGAAGAACCATGGTTTGGTATAGTTGTGGTCTTCGAGCTGTTCTTTCCACATTGTGTTCATGTCCCATTGCTCCAAGTGCCAGGTGTTAAAATTGCCCAAGCCATATTTGCGAAGATCAAATCCAGGCTTTAATCCAATGTAGATCATCATTCCCGCTGGAGAGTATTTGTAGCCTAATCGTTTTTGGTAGTTTGTGGGAAAGTATTCCTTTCCAATGAGATTGTTGGCGGTATGTTGTGGGTCGGCGTTACAGATGTATGTTCCGGCTGTAAAGACTTTGCCGTCGGCGCACTCAACGCCGCTCACTGTTCCCTGCTCCTTGTTCACTGTAATCTTTGTCACCGGCGTTTCGTAGAAAATATCGCAACCCGGGTGGTCGGTGATAAATTTTGCGTATGTGTCTATCACATAGCTAAAATGTTTGGTGGGGTAGTAGGCGCCCGTATTGTAGCCGCCAAAAAGAGCGGTGTAAGAAAAAATGGAGAGTTGGTTGGGCGGCGCAAACATGTCCCCGTCGTTGGCAATGAGCACTGCTTGCGCTTCTTTCGAGAGCCCACAGTCATTAAACACATCTTGTAGCGTGGCGCCTCTTGCCCACAGTTTTAAAAGAGTCGGAGCTTGCCATCCTTTCGTGATGATTTCCCACCATTTGATTTGGCGTTCTGGTAAAATTCGTGATTCGCGGCGAATGTTTTGCATGACTCGTACGAATTTTTCCATCGGTGCGCGTTGGCCCGGGTATGCGGCTTCCACATTATCGACAAGTTTGTCAAAGCCGTAGGGGATTTTTACTTTTTTGCCGTCCGGCATCACCATGCGGTCATAACAGTCTGTGTCCAGAAGGTTGAAGGTGATTTTTTTATCAAGACCTATTTTTTTTAAAAACTCGTGAATTTGTTTGCCGGGAGCACACCCCCAAGTGTAATGCACTTGCGCGCAGAATTTATACTCCCCCATGGTGAAGCTTTGCGCGTACCCGCCGGGGATATCGTGCGCTTCAAGCATACACACGCGTTTACCGGCGTTGGCAAGGAGTGCGGCACACGTGAGGGCAGAATTCCCTGTGCCGATAAACACGTAGTCGTACGTTCGGCCTTCTTTATAGCGAGCATATTGCTTGGCGCGGGCTTCTGGGGTGAGCGCGCCGGTACTGTGGTGCTTCATAAAATTAACAATCATTAAAACTCAGATGCGGTGTAATGCCGTACGATACATTTTTTGGAATTACTTTCGATATTATAACGGTTTTTCTTAAAAAGAGAAGCCCGCTAAGGAGCGGGCAAAATCGGAAATTGGTCATCATCAGGAAATAATAGTTTTTTAGTCGGAAAGATAAAATTCTCGTTTGACGGTAATGGCTAGGTTGGACACCCCTTTTTGTTGGAGGTCGGCCATCACTTGTTTTGCTGCCGTTTGAATCTGTCTCCATCGACTACCATCGTTAGTATAAATAAATTCATTTTTAATTTCGATCGCTTGAGTAATTAGTTCAGCATCTGCAGGCACTCTTAATATTAGGAGTATCCGGATTTCCGCCGCTTCTTGCATGCCGCGGAGTCTGTCCTCGGATAACGGAAAAGCCTTTTTCATCTTTATTGCATTGGAAATTCTCCCTAAACTGATGCTACTACGAATAACTCCTTCTACATGTGCCTGAATTTCAGGAGACTGCAAGATTGTATCAGGCACTTTATAGATGTCTTTGATTACAATCGCCTGTCTGACGTCCCCCTTCCGTAGCGGTTCAATAAGGAGTTTGGGGGGGAAGTTTTTCCCACTATAAGTGCGTACATGTTCCTCCATCTCTTCACGTGGAGTCATCTTGGCGTTCGGAGACTCGGGTTTGGGTAATGGACTTTGGGGGAGTTTCTCCATAGATGGTTACAGGGGTTAGGATTGATGAGAGTATAGTATTAAATAATGTAGAAAAAGTCCAGCACTGTTTTAAAGTTATTTTTTTCATCTAGTCTCTTCTTTTTAATGTTGGAAATATCATGTTCCAAATATCATCAGCGACCATTACGGGTTCGCCGTACAACGGGTCGATGTGAATATTGATAAACGGTGTGCTGTTGAGTTCGATGATTCCACATGGTTGATCCTTCCAACTTATTGTTGCATCTAGCAGGATAACATCGATGCCGATTAACGGGTCGTTGACTACAGCCGCCACACGTTCACAGAGCGCGCGCGTTTCGGGATGAACCATTGGAGTGATTTCATGGAAGGATCCGCCACGGGCGCGTAAATCTTTGAACCCTAGGCGCACCATTTGGCCTTCGGCTGGAATTGAGGTAGGAGTGAGTTGTTGGCCGGCGAGCCATTGTTGCACTTCGGGGTCATCGAGTGCGGGAAGAGGGTAATACAGGGTTTCATTGCGTCGTGGGTGCTGATTTTCTTGCGCGTGGAGTTCTTTAATCGTGCGAACTCCATCACCTTTGACATTCGGGTATTCTCTTCGGGCAAAGGCCGCGAGCTTCCCGTCCACCATCAGGGCGCGGTGGACAAAGCCCGGAATTTCTTCCTGAATTTCTACGCAGTAGCTTACTTGGCTGGCTTTTTGAAATGCTTTACTGAGCTGTTCTTCGTTTGTAATACCAATGGTAGTATGGCGCGCGCCGGAGTTACTCCCAGGCTTCATGATGACTGGTTTCTGGAGCAGTTGAAATACTGCACGGGCCTCATCCAGAGTACGCGCAACGCCTCCCTTGGGAACCGGCAGCCCGGCATTGCCCAGATGCGCCCGGACACGGGGTTTGTCATCCATCCAACTGACGGCCGTGGACTGATGCAGTGGCCGGGGCACTCCTTCGAAAAAAATTTCTTCTTCATTGTGGCGGGCAAGAAACAAATTGCTCGGGTATCCAAGGAATCTGATATTCTGGATCTGAACGCCGAGTCGTTGTGCGCTTTCGGCCAACATTTGGGTGCGGATCACCGGGTGGTCCGATTGATCGTCTACCAACCTCACCATGCCAACCCTCGCCAACGCATGGGCGGCAATTTTCCAAAGCCGCTGGAACAAGCGTCGAATGGTCGAAGAATGCTGAGCGGTCATGTTGAGTATTGGTTCCAACATTCTGGCATGCGTATCGCCCAAAAAACTCTCCAGCCACTGTTGTCGGTGCGAAGGAGAGTTTTTGATTCCGCAATCGGGACAGATATCCGCCATAATGATTCAGTTCCTGACTGGCGGAGGAGGTGGGATTCGAACCCACGTGGGACTTACGCCCCCAACCGATTTCGAGTCGGTGCCAGTATGACCACTTTGGTACTCCTCCATCCTTCGCCAAGGCTTCCTCCTCCGTCGAGACTTCGGAGGACAGGTCGGATGGCAAGCCATAGTCTCCATGATTGTAGGTGAGATTCTGCTTCTCGTCTAGAGTTATTCAACAAAAGTGGACAAATCCGACATATGTCGGATTTGTCCACTTTTGAATGGTCGATCGATTTACAACCGCGTTATTACTCCAGCTGTTGCATCCACCTTAACTCTGTCCCCATCATGAAATTGTGAGGTCGCTATCTTCGTTCCGACAATACACGGAATATGGAGTTCACGAGAAACAATCGCGGCATGGGATGTTAATCCTCCTTCATCTGTCACCACCGCAGCCGCCCGGTGCATCGCTGGCACAAAATCCGGATGCGTGGTCACAGCAACCATAATATCTCCGACCCGCACTTTCTCAAGGTCCTGAATGCCGCGGACAATGCGCACTAGTCCGGTTGCAGTTCCTGCCGAGGCGCAGACCCCCTTTACCGCGTTCTTCGATGTCAAATCATTAATAGAGATGTTCCTCAGGACAAAGCTTTCGATCGTTTTTGTATCAGCGGTTGCGATAACGGCGTTGCTCTCCCAGTGAATAAGAAATCCCTTTTGGCGGTCGTTTGCTGTGTTGGGATCGAGCGGTGAATTGTTTTGAAGGGCAGCAATAATTTCTTCAGAGGTGTAATAAGCGAGCTGTGTTCGTGTGACATCTAATTGTGAAGCGATCCAATCAAACAACGGCAGTATGGCGCATACTCCTTTGCGTCTGTATTCATCCCTCATATCTTTAACAAACACCAATTCGCGCACCAACCCAAACCATTCCTGTTCTTTTTGAGTGAGCCCCGCGAGTTCCGCGGCCGTTGCAAACGGCATTAGTTCCGACGGTTTTTTCAACGAGGCAAAAAACGATTGAACATCGTTGGCGGTCCACGGATTATTGTGGATATCCAGGCAGGGCATCCATCCGTATTTCTCCAGAATTTTTTTGATCTGTTCTGCGGAAAGTTCAGGCGTGCTTATTCGGGAAAGTTCTGTTTGGAGTTCAAGAATTCCGGTGCGTTGGCTGGGGGAAAGCAGTACGGCTTCTACAGCATCGCGATGAGCGATAGATCTGGTGTCGAGCAATGCTTTTGCTCGATCGGTGTAAATGTTATTTAATAGATAACCCATCCATAAGTAGCTGCTATAGAGAATTAGTGCCTTTTGGTAGTCTTCATATCGTTCAACGAGTTTGGGCGTGTCGAGATTTTTTAGGTTTCCCAGACACGACGTTGTTGCTGTGGCAATATACTGCCTTCCATATGTATGGAACCGGTTAATAAGTCCTTCTGTAGAAGCGCCCGGGGGAAATGCAGTGGTGATTGTTTGGAGGAACGTATTCCACTCCTTGGGGTCCGCGTAACACGTTTCATTGGGGGGCTCTGACAACCAACATTGACTGAGCAAGAGAGCAGGAACATGGTTGCGGGCTTCTGGCCCAACCGACCGCAAAGAAGTCTCGGTGTATTGCACGCTGTATTCGCGTGAAAATAATTTTATGAGCTTCATAAATGTTCCCTCGCCTCACTGGGGAGAGGGTTAGGGTGAGGGGGATAAGTCCCACTGTTTGTCGTGCGGTAGTCCAAGTTCGTTCCGAACCCTTTGGATCCGGGCAAAATAGTGTTTCACTATCTCAGGAGATTTTTGTTGGGTATAGGCGTTGTAGGCTCCTTCGAGAAGACTGCAGTCAAATACATCAGCATCCTTCACGAGTTCAACAAGAGGGTCACCCGAGACCAAGTGCTTATTGCTATGCTCGCCAACCAATAATTTAATGTGTTCGATCTCTTCGGTAGAAAATTGTTTGGTCTCTACGAGCATTTGTTTTGCAATATCAATACCATTCTTGGCGTGATTGTTTGCGGAACCCATTTTGAACACAGCAATGTCATGGAGTACGGCGCCGAGGACCGCCAGCTCTTGATCGAGTCCGCGTTTCTGGGCGAGCATGCAGGCTGTTTGAACCACCGAAGAACTGTGCTTGAGTTCAAACACCTTGCTCCAGTCTCGCTCTTCATCTGGAACAGGGCTTTGAAGAATTGTTTCGACGACCATGCGTTGGATGCGCTCGCAGCGTGAAATGCGTTCTCCTTTGAAATGGGTGTAAGTGTGAGTCATAGCAGTATCGACAGTATACTTAAAAACAAAGAAATGTAAACTGATTATTTACATTTCTTTGTGCATTATGTTATTTTATAACAAATTCAGTAAATTAATGTTGTAAAATACTTTACAACATATCCGTCATTCCGGCGAGTCCATGACGAGACCGGAATCCGATTGGATCCTGGTCAAGCCAGGATGACAGTCGTGGATCCCGGATCAGGTCCGGGATGACGAAAAACGTGGATACGGTTTATTCTGCACTTCATCTTTGGCATGAAGCCACCCAAACTCAAAGATTTTGCGTTGTGTATCCGCAATCAACGGGTCTGTTACGGTGACACCGCGCATTTCTTTTGGAAGTGCTATGCTAAATGAATCATTGTAAATGATCATAAACCCCGGCGTATCGAATTGCTCTTGAGGGATAAATCGCGCTTTCATCGGGGAGGATTTGGGGTCATCCAAATAGCGGGTTTGGACGTATCGGCGAGACTTTGGAGTATCAATAAAAATAAACCGGCTTGGGATCTGCTTGCGGAATTTTTCTGGGAAGTAATAACTCTTCAAGTATTCTTCAAAGGGTTCGGTGAAGGACTCAATCCGTGTCCACTCCAAGAGTTCTCCTTTTGTTTCCAATGCGTCGCTGGCCCAATTTTTCATGCCTTCTTCGCCTTCAAAGTAGACGATATTTGTCTTGCTGATTTTTTGTTTCATTAAGCTTTTGAGCTGAGGAACAAGCTCATCCAACTCGTGCGTTTGGCGTTTAATCTTTTCGGCGCGACGGCTGACAATGTCATAGAGTTTGATGGGGGAGAACGCCGCCACCCGCCGTTTGTTATTCGAATGCTCTTCGTGCAGAAATCCTTTTGTTGTCAGTGCATCAACCACCGCATAGGTCGTCACACGGTTCAATTTAGCCTTGGCCGCAATGCTCCCCACCGATTCCGGACCTAACTCTAAACAAGCAAGATACACACGCGCTTCATTCGTTGTAAGACCAAATGACTGGAGTTGATCGAGAAGGGCCATACGGCTAATGATTACTATTCCAAAGAAGCTCGAATTTTGCTCGTTCCATTGTGGTCACATCTTTGCTTTCGACCACCACACTGATGAGTTCTTTTGTGGAACTGATAAACGCCACTTTGTCTTGGTAAATAAATTGCGTGGAGTGGAATGGAAAGTCCTCTGGAAGATAGCGAATGTCGCGTAGCAATGTTGAAGCTTTTGTGTTTTGGAGTTTTTCAGACCAACGGTTTTTAAATAAGAGTCCGCGCAAACGGATTTTCCGTTTGACCCGGGTTGGGATGTAGTAATCGTTGTCGTACTGTTCTCCAATCACGGCGTAGATCTCCGCTGGGTCGCCCAACCACAATATTTCGGAGGCATGTTGCGTGAGTGTGTCTTCGCAGACCGTGAAGTACCCTTGCTTGCCTTCAAAGTATCGAACTTGCGGTCGGTGCTGTTCTTTTTGGGCAATAGCTTTGAGTTGGGGGATGATGCTCGCGATTTCCTTTGAGCGTTGCTCGATCTGCGATTGAAGTGTTTCCGGTGGTTGCGCTACCAGATGCGTTCCACGATGCGTTCGATATGTACCCATGAGGCCCTTAGCCATGAGGGACTTTGCAACAAGATACACAGTGGTGCGTTTTACTCCGGAGCGTTCCGAAACATCTTGCACAGAACTCGCCCCTAACTCAAGGCAGGCGAGATAGACTGCTACTTCGTCGTCATCCAGTCCAATATTTTTTAGCACTGCTGAAATTTCCATACGGTTTTCTCGAAACCCCTCCCATTTATACAAAGGGGAGGTTGGGTGGGGTTTTGTCGATATTTATGACAACATATTAACAATATAGTTTAAATCACATAAAATGTCAATATTTATTATGTATTTCTAAAAAATAAAATAAGCATATTTGTTTTAAAGTAGAACAATATTTGGTGAATCATCATTATCATACTATGCTATTGGGTCACTGACTTGGTGAGTGCATTCTGTCCAGAAAGCACCTTGAATAACAGAGGGAGGATGGGCAATGTTTGCAACCCTGAAAGGGTTTTACTTGTGGCTAACCGGTGTGGAGCACTTGCGGGTAACGGTTAACAATGGTTTTTCCATCATTGTTGGCACCCTCGTCTTTTTTTCAGGTGCTCCATATCTCCAGTTGTGGAAACGGTGGCCGTTTCGAAAGGTAATCAAAGGCTTGCCGACCATTACGATCAACGGCAAAGCGTCAGGTGTTGTTGAACTGCACTCGAATGGGGCCCCAATCGTTGATATTGGAAGCTGGGATGAATTTCGCAATGAGATCGACGAATGGCTGTTCCAACTCATTGAAAGGAAATGCTTTTTCAAGGATAAGGCTTTGCTGATGGCCAAGGTTCACGGAAGACAATTGCGTTATGAGAGCATGGTTTGTCGTGGGGTCAATGTGGTTCTCCTTGACTGCAAAACACCGGATGATTACTGGTACTAAGGAGAGTTAATAGTGAAAATTGCATTACTTCAGCCCAACGCCGATGAACGCTACGGCGTTCGACAAGGATACGAATCCACGACACGGCCACCGGAAACTGGCTTGGCCGTACTCAGTTCCTACTTGCGAGCGCACGGTCACTCGGATGTGGTTTGTCTGGACCCGGATCGATGTGACGAAGAGCTTTCAGAGCGCGCGGCCGAGTACGATGTTATTGGGCTCACAGACTGGTTTTCCAACCATGAGCGGGTGATCTGGATCGCTAAGATGGTGAAGGAAAAGAATCCTGATGCCCACATCGTGGTTGGCGGAGCGAACACCGGTGGGATCGCTGAGCTGATGCTCAAGAAGTATCCGTTCATCGACACTGTCGTCGTTCGCGACGGTGAGCAAGCGCTCGAGGGGATTGTGAGTGGAACACCAGCCAGGCTTCTTCCGAACTGCTGGTATCGGGATGGTGACCAGGTGCGGTTTACGCATGCAGCGTTTACACCACTGGGAACACTACCGCTCTGGGATTTTGAGAGCTTCGAACATCGCGACAAACGCCTCGAGCCATATCGCCAGCAGATTGCGAAGATCGGAGAGAAGGATTTTGATCCATGGCTCGTGCCGCCACTAACCATGTTCAGTTTTCGCGGTTGCATGAAGGCGATCAAAGAGGGAGTGTGTGCGTACTGCACCAGCGCGGAAACAGTGGGGAGAGCACTCCCAGCAGACACATTCTGGAATCAGATCGCTTTGCTCCAACAGCACTATAGCGCCAATTTTTTCTACATGGCGGATGACATCTTCCCCCTGAGTCTCACGCGCATGGTGCAACTTGCGCGGGCGAAGCCCGTACGCACACCCACACCCATGATCCGGGCCTACGCGTATATGCCAGACTTCGTCGCCTTCGATGATGTGCAAATGGAGCATATGGTCTTAGCGCTGAAGACCATCGGCGTATTCAACCTCTTCTTCGGTGTCGAGAGTTTTGGCATGGAGCAAATCCAACACGCGAACAAAGCGGCGGTCGCTCTCTCTGATGCAAAACGCGTCGTGGAAGAGATTGGTTCTGCTGGGATTCGCACGACCATGGCATATCTTCTGGGGTTGCCGGGCGAAACAGCCCAGAGTCTGGAAGCAAACATTGATTCACTGAAGGTTCTTTTAGCCACCGGTCATGTCGAACGGATCTATCTTTCGGCGGTAATGGCGTTGCGCGGCACCCCGATGTTCGACGAGTACTGTCGGACTCCGGCGATTTGCAAGCACTACCTCCGAATAACTGGCAAAGAGCTTGCCGGCGATGATAACCCGAGGTACGGGTTGCTGCAACGGCTAGGGTTGGAGCACCTCACTACCGTTTCGCCCATCGCACTCCATGACTGTCTCCGAGAGATGATCATGACGGCCGAGCGGCATCTGTCACGGCACAGGGTTGGCGGCTTCCTCCTCGAGTCGTTGTGACGCGAAGCATCACGCGTGGACTTCTCAGACCCCTTGCACGGCACCAAGGGGTCTCTTTCTATTTTACTACTCTTTTGATATGGTCAACCGTAGACTTCATATGAGCAATGGCATTATCCCAGAGAATTATAACTCTAAAAATCTCGTCCAATTATGGCGAGGATTTATCGATTGGGAAAAACGTCGCAAAGGCGAGGGCGGATTTTTACTAGATCAACTTCGCCAGCACAAGGCACAAAAAATATTTGATGCTTCACTGGGCGATGGGTGCGACTCCATCTATCTGTTAAAACTTGGGTTTGATGTTACGAGCAATGAAGTTGACCAAGTCTTCCTTCAACAAGCAGTGGAGAATGCAAAAAGAGAACACGTTGCACTGCGCATCACATCCTATGATTGGCGAAATTTGGACAAAGAGTTTCCTGAGGAATCATTCGATGCGATAATCCTTCTGGGTAATTCGTTGACCTATCTTTTTATTGAAGATGACCGACGACACGCACTAGAGCAATTTAAAAGAATATTAAAGTCGAACGGTATTCTGATTATCGATGAAAGGAATTACCAATATATTTTGGATCGCAAGAAAGAAATTCTAGAGGGGAATTTTCAGTATAGCGGTCAGTATGTTTATTGCGGCGAAACGGTTCATGGCACACCAATCGAAATTGATGAGCAGCACGTCAAATTTGAATACGTAGACGAAGCCAGCGAAACGAAAGGCTATCTAACGCTCTATCCGTTTAAACGGGGGGAGTTAAAGAGGGTATTGCAGAACACTGGATTTACCAATGTCACACAGTACAGCGATTACAAAAGCGCATTCGATCTTGATGCGGATTTTTATCAGTATGTTTGTCAGAAGTGAGAATAATTAAAAACACCCCCAAATCGGGGGTGTTTTAGTTTTGTCATTCTGGAATCTCTGGAGATCCTGAAACAAGTTCAGGATGACGATAGAGGCATTAGTACGATGGTCTTCGAGGGCCGTTGAATGATCTCGGAGGGCCGGAGCGAAAACCTCCGCCGCTACCATTGCCGCGGTCGGCATCGCGCTTGGCTTTATCATCTGCCGTTTCTTCAATCAGTGCCTTCATCGAGAGGTTTAGGCGGCCCAGGTCATCAATTTCTTTCACCTTTACCTTAACGGTGTCGCCGATGTTCACAATGTCGGTAACTTTGTTCACGCGGTAGTGCGCCATCTCGGAAATGTGTACAAGCCCTTCTTGCTTGGGCAATACCTCTACGAAGGCGCCAAAGTCCATGATGCGCGTGACTTTGCCATCGAAGATTTCCCCGGCCTCCACTTTGCGTGTGAGGTTCTTGATCCACTGAATGGCTTTGTTAGTATTCTCAGCATTAACGCCGGTCACGAACACAGTCCCATCTTTTTCAATATCAATGTCCACACCGAGGGTGTCAATAATTTCATTGATCATTTTTCCTCCGGGGCCGATCACGTCGCGAATTTTATCAACCGGAATCGAGAGCGAGAACACCCGCGGAGCGTATTGCGAAAGCTCAGAGCGAACCGCGGGAATGGTTTTTTCCATCACATCCAAAATTTGATTGCGGGCCGCTTTGGCTTGAATGAGCGTTTCTAGCGTGATTTGTTTAGTGAGTCCCTTCGTTTTTGTATCCAGTTGAATGGCGGTAATTCCCGCGCGTGTGCCGGTGATCTTGAAATCCATGCCGCCTTGTCCGTCTTCCAAATCTTGAAGGTCAGTGAGGATTTTATATTTCCCCGTGCCGTCAGAGGCTAAGCCCATGGCGATTCCCGCCACCGGGGATTTTATCGGTACCCCGGCATCCATAAGTGCCAATGTGGACCCGCAGGTGGCGGCCATTGAACTGGAGCCATTGGAGGAGAGCACTTCGCTGACCACACGAATCGTGTACGGAAATTTTTCTTTCGTGGGGAGCATTGGGGCAATGGCTTTTTCCGCCAACATGCCATGACCCACTTCACGCCGTGAGGTAAAGCGGATGGGTCGCGCTTCACCCACAGAATACGGTGGGAAATTGTAGTGGTGCATGTAACGTTTTTTTTCTTCTCCCTCAATGCCTTCGAGTTGCTGTTCGTCGCCGGGGGCACCCAAGGTGACCACAGAAAGCACTTGTGTTTCTCCGCGCTCGAAGAGTCCCGACCCATGCGTGCGCGGGAGCAGGGCGATTTCGGCATTGAGCGGACGAATGTCGGTAAGCTTGCGTCCATCCACGCGCCGTTCATCTGAAAGAATTGCGCGTGTGACTTCTTCTTCGATCCATTCGTACACCTTGTCGACAATTTTTTTCCGCCTGTCTTTTCCAACATTTTCGACGGCGAGTTTCGCGTCTAGTTCCTTCTTAAGGATTCCGATCACATCTTTGCGGCTTCTCTTCGTGTCGTGATCCTTAGCAAAGAGCGTTTCCGGGAGTCGCCCCACAATATAGACGTGAGCACTTTCGAGGATTGCTTTGTCGCCCGTCTCTTCCTCTTTTGGAGGGATAATCATTTTGGTTTGGCCATGCACCGCAACCGCTTGTTGAATCAGCTCAAGGATTTCGCTCAAGTGTTTTTGTCCAAAGACAATCGCATCATTGACCGCTTCTTCGGAGAGCTCATGCGCATCCGCTTCAATCATCAAGAGTTTCTCTGGAGTTCCGCCAATCACGAGGTCAAGGCTGCTTTTGAGCCGCGCAGCGTATGTGGGGTTTAACACCCATTCTCCGTTTATTTGTCCAACGCGGATTCCCGCAATCGGCCCGTCCCACGGAATGGTCGAGATTGCCAAGGCTGTCGTAGCGGCCACAAAGGAAACGACATCAGGGTCGTTTTCGCCGTCAACGGAAAGGATGGTGAGAATCACCTGCACGTCGTTCTTGAGTCGTTCATCGAAGAGCGGCCGGATGGCGCGGTCGATCATGCGCGCGGCAAGCACTGCTTCGTCGGTGGGGCGTGTTTCGCGTTTAATAAATCGTGAGCCTTTGATGATGCCGGCGGCATAGAGCCGTTCCTCGTAGTCCACCATCAGGGGAAAGTAATCCACGTTCTCGTTTGGGTTCGGGCTCATCACGATGGTGGCGAGCACCACGGTGTCGCCGTAGCGCACCGTGACGGCACTGGTGGAGTGCCAGGCGTATTTGCCGACTTCGATGGTCATGGCGCGACCTCCGATCTCGGCGCTGTAAGATTGAGACATAAAAAGAATGACAGGACGCGCATCAGTGTTGTTGTCATTCTGAGCAAAGGGAAGAAGCTAGCTTACGTTGTCATTCTGGCTTGACCAGAATCCGATCGGATCCTGGTCGGGGCCAGGATGACGGTGGTGAGATCCTTCACTTCGTTCAGGATGACGAATGGGTGATGCGTCGATCCTTTTATAAGGAATAAATATTGATCAGTACTATACCATAGACAACGGCGGAAATCAAGCGTAAGATATGCTATACGAATCGGAGGGATTCAACAACACGGAAATCAGGCCGCAGTGGCCTGGAGAGGAGAGATCGTGGGAACGATCAAGGTGGTGGAGTTTCGGAATGCCCTAGGCAAGGACGACTTACTCGTGATGGGCGAACTCGATGGCTTCGAGGGCGCTTGGAAGGAGGAGTGGCCTGGGGTTGAGGATGCCCCCAAGGCGTTCAATGACTATCTGTTGGAGTATATTTTGGTTCGACCCGTGGAATTGGCCATGACGGGTTCAGTAGGTGTTGGCACCAACGCGGGAGCCAGAGTACTTAAGCCGTTGTATCGGTTTCTACGTGTCGCGATTCTCCGCGATCGCGCGGATCAGGCCAAGCGGCGCCCCATGACCATACACGCGACGATCGTCGACGCCCCGATCGGCCAGGTTCCCACCGATCGCTGCACCCAGTGCGGTCAAAAACCTGAAGGCGATGAGGGGTCGTGTTCAAGCCTTCGCATTCGCACTGGCCCGATTCCGTCCGTGACAGAGGGCGTGAGCCACCATGGTGCCCCACAACCAGTGCCGGAGACCGAGCGCGATCGCCTCCGCGAGAAACGGCACGGTTAGGATTGACTTAGACGATCGGTTCACACACATTCGATGAGGAGGTTTCGAAGATGAACATCTTCGCTTTCAAGGATCCGCGTGGAAGCGCAACAATGGCAGCCATGATGGCAGACACCAAGGAAGAGTTCCAGCGACTTTTCCCGGTCGAATACCCAGGCAGGGTTGTGCCGGACATGGCCTTGGTGACCCAGGTGGAGCTGCCGTTCCACCTATACGAGCTCTGGAGAAGGAGCCTCGGTCCACTCTACGAAGGAGGATGTCCGAATCGCGACCTGGTCGAAGCAATCGTCCGGTCAACACGGGTCCTTGTTGCCGCGGCATGGTTGCTGGGTCAGGAGGAGCCTCCCAACAGACGCGACCGGCGCCGCGAACGCCTACGGCCATTGGGCGTTGATATCGATATGCAGGACCCTTGAGGTCCTCGCGTCCCCCTGAAGGCCACTCTACCCTGCGTCGATTTGAGGTTCACTCGTCGGCGCGGGGCTCCTATTTTTTAACAACCCGCATATTGCCTGAGCTTGTCGAAGGCCGCATGGTCCGGCTCAGGCAATATCCCTTCGACAAGCTCAGGGCATATTTCTCGGTGAGAAAATTTCGGTATATACTATACTGACCATGCGCCATGCGCAACATCTTGTTTATGAAAAAAGTTCCACCGCTCAAAGAGCGTCTTCTCAAAATTCTTTCTATCCTCAAAAAAACGTACAGCCGGGCGCACTGTATTTTGGAATACAAAACGCCGTGGCAGTTGATGGTGGCGGTTCAGCTTTCGGCACAGTGCACCGATATGATGGTGAACAAAGTGACCCCTGTGTTGTTCGCAACGTATCCTACGGCGCAAGCCACTGCGAAAGCCCCGATTGAAGACATTGAACGCCTCATTCATTCCACGGGGTTCTATCACAACAAGGCAAAGAATTTAAATGGTGCGGCGCAAATGGTCGTGGAAAAATTTGGTGGTACAGTGCCGGGCACGATGGCCGACTTGATTTCTCTCCCGGGCGTTGCGCGGAAGACCGCAAACATTATTCTCGGAAATGTTTTTGGCATTGTGGAAGGGATTGCCGTGGACACCCACGTAAAGCGGGTGAGTACCCGCCTTGGCTTTACGAAACAAGAAGATCCGAATAAGATTGAGAGAGACCTCATGCGCCTCCTGCTCCCGCAGCGTGCGGGACCCCGCCAGCTGGCGGTGGCAAAAAAAGAATGGTTCCCGTTTACGTATTACATCATTGACCATGGCCGCGCTATCTGCAAAGCGCCAACACCGAAATGTGAGGTTTGTGTTTTGAAAAACCTTTGTCCCTCTTCGAGAGTTTAGTCCTATCGTCATGCTGGCTTGACCAGCATCCAATCGTCATCGAATAACGGATTCTGGCCAAGCCAGAATGACAAGTAAGTTATGGCAATATCACCAATCCTTCCATACCGTGTCATTCGCAACAACTTCATCACCTCCAACGTGATCCACATGGATTGCGTTCCAGTGGAAGGGGAGCGGCCAATGTTTAAGGCGGGGCAGTTTATGATGCTGCATTGGCGCGATGCAGTCGGGAAACTTATCGACAAGCCACACTCGTTTTCGATCGCTTCAGCGCCGGACATGCCGGGGTTTTCGTTTGCGATCAAAATTTACGGCCCCTATACGACGCGTCTTTCCAAAGAACTCCCTGTGGGATCCACGGTGCATCTCCAAGGCCCGTTTGGATTATTTACGCTCGAGAAGATTCTCGATGGCCGCGTGGTGTTGTTGGCCGGTGGGGTAGGGATTGCTCCATTCCGCGGGTTCCTTTATGATGAGATGGCTTCGGGTCATCCCACCGAACGGAGATTCCATATTTTGTATAGCAATAAAACAAAGACAACGTTTCCGTATAAAGCAGAACTGGATGCGTTAGCGGATCAGTATTCCGATCGATTGAGGATCGATTACACCGTCACGCAAGAACTAGACGATCCATCGTGGACAGGCCAACGCGGTCGTTGGGACGCTGCTAAGATTTGTGAAACCGTCGAGGACTTTGCCGCAGCACAATATTTTGTGTGCGGCCCTCCGGCATTTGTGAGCGAAATGCAAGAACAATTAACGAAGCTGGGGGTGCCCAAAGAAAAAGTGAAGATTGAGAAGTTCACCTAACCCCACCCATCCTCCCCTTTAGTAAAATGGAGGGGCCGCGTTCGACTGATCGACGGGAATTCCTCCCCTTTGATAAAGGGGAGGTGAGGAGGGGTTACGGGGTTCCGAAGTATGACTTTGAATTACAACCGTTCATTTCTCCGTCCATACCGTCGTCGATTGCGTAACGAAATGACAGATGCTGAACGATTGTTGTGGAGAGTGTTACGCAATCATCAACTGGAAGGAATGAGGTTTCTAAGACAGTTTAGTGTTGGTTCGTACATTCTCGATTTCTATTGTCCTCAACAACACCTTGGCATTGAATTAGATGGCGGTCAACATGCAGAGGAAATGATTCAGGAGCACGATGAAGAACGCACAGAATTTTTATTTAAAAATCATATTCGAGTTTTGAGATTTTGGAATAATGAAGTTCTGTGTAACATTGAAGGAGTGGTAGAAAAAATTCGAGAGGTTCTTCTTCGAAACCCCTCTTAATCTCCCCTTTGCGTAAAGGGGAGAAAGCGACAGTGCCCGGGTGGCGGAACTGGTATACACACAAGACTTACCCCGCACCACGTTGGGTGCGGGGTACCCCAAACCCTCTGTGGTTTTGGGGTAAAATTCAATCTATGCATTTTGTTTATGTGTTGATGGATGGAGGTAGTGGAAGGCTCTATGTGGGACAGACCAACGATATTTCAATTCGTCTCAATCAGCACAGAAGTGGTCAGACATGGACTACCGCGAGAATGAATGATGTGCGGTTGATTTTTTATGAAGCATTTAGGGCTAAGGGAGATGCATTGCGGCGGGAGAGTTATTTTAAAACGTCAAAAGGTAAAATCAGTTTACGGCAGATTATTCGTGAATCGTTGAGTGTGTCTGTGAGTGAGTAATGCGGACGGCGGGCGAGTGGTGGAACTGGTATACACGCATGACTTAAAATCATGTGCCGCAAGGCATGAGGGTTCGACCCCCTCCTCGCCCACCATCCGTGAGACGCACACACGTACCCCGCACCCAACGTGGTGCGGGGTACCCCAAACCCTCTGTGGTTTTGGGGTAAAATCCTGCGACCGTAAGGTCATGCGGGTTCGACCCCCGCCCCGGGCATTTGAAATGTATGAAATGTTTACGCATTAGTCGGCTGATGCTTTTCGTTGTTGTTCTACTGCTCTGTAGTGTTTGGCCGTTGGGCGTGTTTGCCCTCAACAATACTTCGGTTGCGTGGAACAGCGCTGCCGGTCCATTGGGCGGAGTGGTTACCAAAATGCTCACCGTCAACGGCGAGCCATGGGCCGCTCTGTATTCTGGGGGGATTTTTGCCTATCGCAATGCCGGGTGGCAGCAGATCGGCATTGGCCACGGGCTCCCGGAAAACCGCATTTTTGACATTGTAGCCGACCCTGTGGACAGCGCCGTGGTGTATGCTGCGCAAATGATCGGGTGTTTGGCAAAGAGCACGAATGGGGGCAAGACATGGCAAGGATTATGTGATGCGATGCTGGAGCCCTTGGGCGTAGAAAATTTTTCAAGCGAAACTTTGGCGCTGGATCCGCAAGACCACGCAACATTCATCGTTGCCGGGCAAGGCATGGGGCGAACGTCGTTGGTTGTTCAATCAAAAGATCAGGGTGCCACATGGGAGACTCTCTCCGAATTCCCGGAGGATGTCCATTTTACCCATCTTATATTTCACCGCGATGCTTTGTACCTTGGCACGCGTAGTAACGGCGTGTACCGTTCGATGGATCGTGGGAAGAGTTGGGCGCAGTTTTCTAAAGGGATGAAAGAACAGGGAGGGATTCGATTTGCGGTTGATCCCACCACAGACGACCTGTACGTTGTGGGAGGACTTCTTCAATTTAACGAGCGGGTGGGGGGCGGGTTGTATGTGTTGGGTGCAGACGCATGGAAGCAAGTGAATGGCCCGGTTGCTGTAACAAGTATTGCGGCAGGCTCCAGCGGAGTATGGATCGGGGACGAGAATGGAGGGGTTTGGAACAACGACGCGAACGATCATCGTGGGTTCAGGGTAATAAATTCTAACGCGAAATTACCGAATCAGATTTTTGAGCTCACAACGGCGGGGAGCACGCTCTCTGTCGGTGTGCGTGGGTACGGCATTTCTGTTTCGACCAATAAAGGGAAAAGTTTTTCCGCACGCAATGACGGACTGATCGCTAGCGCCACGCGCGAAGTCCACGTGAACCCCAAAAAATCAAAAGAACTCTATGTGGTGAGTTGGGATCGGCCGGGTGTGTATTATTCTGCCAACAGCGGAGAGGATTTTCGGCTCATTGGGAAGGATAAATACATTTTTTCGTTACAACCGGTGCCCGGCAATTTCAACCGTTTTTACGCGAGCGGCGCGCAGTTTTTTGAAGGGAGTATGACATCAGGGCGCGAGAATTGGATACTGCGCAAGCATCCAGGACCAGAGAGATCAGTCGTAAAGTCCATTGCAGTTCACCCCACCAACCCCAACTACATATTAGCCGGTGTTGGCGCTGAGCTTGCGGAAACACCAGAAGGATATGGGGCGTATTATTCTAGTGATCGAGCCAAGAGTTGGAAGCGCGCTGCCGGAATCCCGAACAACGCGGTGTATTCCATTCTTTTTGATCATCGCAATCCGACGATTGTCTATGCTGCAGCGTTGGGGTTAGGAGTATATAAAAGTACGGATGGCGGTAAACGTTTCGTTCGTATTGGGGACGATCGACTCCGGTATGTGTATCGCCTTGCAATGTCCGGCGGTGACAGTCGAGTGCTTGTGGCTGGATCGAATCTGTTTTTCGCGCAACGTTCCCTCGAAGATCAACTCTCCTCAACCACGACGGCTGGCGTATTCCAAAGCCTGGATAGCGGCCGAACTTGGGCGAATATCACACAAGGAGTCCGTGAATACACCCGGAGCCCGGATGGCACATTCGATGGAGCGCTGTATAATTTTGGCCACATGCCAAATTATGAAGAGATCGTGATTGATCCGAAAAACCCTGCCCGTATTATGGTGGGCCATCATGCCGAGTCGGTATTCTTGACCGTTGATAACGGGCAAACATGGCGCAAGCAGGGTGATGGGATGATTCCCGGGGACATGCATAATTACGCCTACTGTGTGGGCGCGGATCCATCGTTTCAGACGTTCTACACTTGCACGTGTGGGCGAGGATTGTTCCGGGGCGTTTTTTCAAAAGATCAGAAATCCATTAGTTGGACTCCGACCGGACTCGTTTCTATCGCCGGAGTTGCGCAGAGTGTCCATCCTGTCAGTGGTCCGCGCACAGCCCAAGAAGCACGCCAATGGATTCTCAACGGGCTCTATACGCACCCCCATTGACCACCCGTCAGTCTGTTTGATATTGTACGATCATCATAGCATCACCCTTATCATATCCATTATATGCCATTTAAAGAACCATCTCCGTTGGATGAAGTGCTGGATGGATCCTCGGAATCTCAACAAGAAACAAGAGTGTCCCAAGAAGTAATGGGTATGCTTAGTAAACTAACTTCCACACAGTTGGAGGGGGTCATGCAAGTAGCGGAGATTCTCGGTCGCACTGACGTGCCTGAAGAGATGGTGGACGCACTGCAACAACAGACCCCAGAACAATTGAAAAATATCTTTAAAGTGGCGCGTGAACTCAAAGATGTCCGTAAAGATCAGGAGCTTACGGCGTTACGGTCCTACAAGAAATCATTCACAATCCATGGTATTGTGGGTTCATTGCAATATGCTGGGGAGCTTGGGAAGTCGTTTTCTTTCAAACTCGCAATTCCTCAATGGCAGATTGACGAGGCATTCGAAACAAGTACGTGTGATGATTTAGACCAATTGCTTAGCAGAGTTGCCAGACTTGAACAGTCAACTCAAGCGCCAGAACAGGCTAGAGATCAATTTACTAAAGCTCTTCAGGCAGTGCCTCTATTTGGCGGTAAACGCTATCCGTTGAATATACAGTTTGAATAACTGACACAGAAGTATGATACGAAAAACCGCTCAAATAGAGCGGTTTTGTAATGGGCGCATTGGCATTAACGAAGATGTTGGTTACTTGACTAATGTAAAGAATCGGTCGCTCTCGTCGTAGGCGATCCATTCTACGTCCTTATTATCTCTGCCTTCAAGCATACAAGTAAATGGCTCGCATAGTCCTTTACTCGTCACACTGGCGACCAGTTTATATTTTCCAGGTTTCGCTGAAGAGGCCATGTCAATATTAAGAACATCAAAAGTGGTAGTAAGCATGCTTTTATTAATATCCTTCCCGCCTATAGCGGCACCGGCAAGAACGTGACGACTCCCATTTGCATCTTCTAAAGAAAACGATAATACGTTTTCTGGTTTTATTGTAACATTGTCGAGCTTCCAACGGATGGTTACTCCTCGAACAAAATCTTTTGCATTAAGCATTTTTATGTTTTCTCCGCCATTGGGGTAAAGAATGGTGAGTTTTGGTTTTTCCGAGGCCATCGTAAACGTAAAGGATTGATCGCTGGTATCATAAGCCCTCCAATAACCCGTTTTCGCATCATTCTCCAGATCGCCGGTAAGGGTATATTTTTTGGATTTTGCGAATTCAGCCATGTCATCCTTGTGTATTTTAAACACAGTTTTGAACACACCTTTTTTAATATCCTTTCCTCTTACAGTAATTCCGGGATAATAAAACGGCCTCCCTATTTCATTCGATAAATGAAACTTTAGCACATGTTCAGGTTTTACCGAAACATTGTCGAGCTTCCAACGGACGGTTACTTCCTGAGAATGTCCTTTTTTGTCAAAGAATGTTATGTTCTCTCCGCCGTTGGGGTAAAGAATGGTGAGTTTTGGTTTTTTTGGGTCTTCAACGATGGTAAATGCTTCGCTCTCATCTTCTCCAAGCGTTCGAACGTCTTTGTCAGACTTTTCTGGGTTTTGACTGAACCCGCCGCAGTCCATGGGGCTCCAACATTGTATGCCTTTGTTCGTAAGCCGGGCAGTGAGTTTGTAGCGGCCGGGCTCCAGACTTTGAAAAGTATCTCCAGTTCTCACAAGGTTTAGAGTCCATACAAGAGTTCCCTTGGAAATATCTTTTCCGCTGACACTAGTGATATGACCACCACGCCCATTCTTGTCTAGGCTTTCCAGATCAAAATACAATACATTTTCTGGTGTGATGTTAAAGCCCCATATATCGCTACTCCACCGAATGGTTGTTTCTTTACCGATGACGAGTTTCTCTCCGCCAGTTGGAGCAAGTATCTGTACCTTTGGTACTCTACTCTCCCCATATACTGGGGAAATAACGAACAGTGCGAGTGAAAGCACAGCTATGCTCACGAGACCCCCGAAACGAAATGCGTACTTCATATTGCCAATCAAATTATGTAGACACAGCACCCAGCCAAATCCTAGAATTTACCGTAGCCCTTAGCGAAATTCACCCACTGGTATTTGCCGCAAGTTGGTATTCGTAATACCAAGGCTTAGGTAGCGCATAATCTGGTACGCCAACTCTCCATCAGCCATGTAATAGCGCTTGCCATCGACGGGGCTGACATACCACGCTTGACCTCCATTTTCGACTTGAAGTAAAATTCTCCCCTTTAGTTTATTGCCCGAAGCGGTGTCGAGCTGTTGAGTTCCTGCGCCAGCGGGGTTATATCCCTTTTTTACTTCATCGCCATCAGAGTGCCCGTCACCATCGGTATCGGCCTTGCTGGGATCGGTTCCTACTGCCTTTTCCAATTTATCATCGAGTCCGTCGCCATCCGTATCCTGAAGCTGGAATCGGCTCTCGATACCAACCGGAATCTTCGCAAGGTCGGCGTTGCGTATCCCTAGTCCAAATGCGCCCAATGCGGTGTAAGAGGAATTTCCATCTTTGAGATAATACTTTTTGTAGGTTGCGGGGTCAACATACCAAGCTTCACCGTTGTTTTCAACCTGTAACAAAATACGGCCTTTCATTTTACCGATTAAATTATTATTCGTTGTCGTGACGAGCTTCTTTTCTAGATCAACCACTTTGTTTTCAAGTTCGGAAATTTTGTATTCAAGCTGCTGGATGCGTTGCTTTAATTTATCATCTTCTACTTGGACTTGTTGTGGTGGCGGTGGCGGTATATTCACTGTTACAGGAGTGACAGAGGTAGTAGCTTTCCCTTCAATCACAAACCGTTTGCTCTCAGCGACACTCGTACCATTGATCGATGCCACGAAATGATACTGCCCTGGCGTTAAGCTGGTCGGGGCTGTCCAGTCGAGTTTATCGACTCCGACTTGAAAAGAGGCCATGGTCACTTCTT
>ORMF011765090.1_pt1 | contig 22965 bp, 20 predicted proteins | sample 1779871 | NCBI WGS metagenome assembly ORMF01 (sample SAMEA104232316, study PRJEB22302) | groundwater metagenome | biome: forest; feature: aquifer; material: groundwater | place: USA | collected 2011-08-07 | depth 5.4 m | reverse complement strand
TTTCAAAAGAGATTTTAACCCATATCGATAATTAAGAACTCTCTTATCTCGTTAATATTTTATTAATTGTCTCTCCATCAATGGCACTTCATAATAGAACTCAGAGATGTGTTCGCCACTTATCTTCACTAAAGATTTACTCTTTTTTTTTACCTTCCCACAATTTCTAAAAGAATTCGCATAATTCGTTGTTTAGCCTTATATCAATTCCAAGATATTTTAGTCTAGAATTGCTCAATATGTTACAAAATCAAAAGCATGAACTGATATATGAAATTGGTATTAGTGTATAGCGTAGTATAGTGAGATGTAGTATGATACACTTTCTTTCTATTATATTTCATAATATTTAAATATTTCCTTAAATATTGAGGTGAGATTATTTGTATTATACTATAATATAGTACATTATACTTTTTATAATAAACTATAATTTACTATTAATTTTTTCTTTTGAATCTAGAATTAAATCATGAAGGTTATAAACTATTTATTATACGCACAACAAAATGATTTTAGAAAAACGTATATAAGCTTTGAATCTGTTCTATCATAAATTAACCAATTATTAAAAATAGCTTCGCTATATGAAAGAATTATTTGAACAACAAGCAGAAAGATTAAAAGAAGCACAGTTTTATATTTTATACTGGGCTGCTAAGGCTGAAGAACTATCTAAAAAATACAATATTACAAATGTATTTGATGATCTCAAATTTATTGGTTCAACTAGAACCAAGCAAAGTGCTGTCTCCTATGTTGAATCTCTAAGTTCACTTTGTTTTTTAAATATTTCAGGTGAGAGTAACAGTAAAAATATATATATAACAAAATACGGAGCACAAGCTTTAGAGTATTTGCTATCGGTAAAACATTTTCAAATTAAAAAATCATATTTTCTGGAGGTAATGAAATGATTATAGGTATTGGTGGTGCAGGAGGCAAAATAGCTTCACTTAGTTCAGATAATAATTGTATTGCCGTAAATGTGTCTGAGTTGGAGCTATCAAAAATTAACGCTAAACAAAAGATACTTGCTGTTACTCATTCATCAAAAGGTCAATTGAGAGGTTCAGGGAAAAATCCAAAAATTGGACGTTTGGGCTATCAGTCAATTGCAGATGAATTAAAAGAAAAAATTAAAGGCGGCTTGATCTTTACCTCATCTGGAGGCGGAACTGGAAATGGAATCACATCTGAAATATTAGAATATTTATCTGAATATGAGTATGAAATTCCTATTGAAGATAAAACTATGTTTGCCTTTATTCTTCCTTATTTAGAACGTGAAGCAGGTGAATATGTAGAAAATACAATCGATTTTTTAGGTGGACCTGTTTCATCGGCTATAGATAGTGGAAATACTGGAAATATTGTTCTGTTCTCAAATAAATTAAAGTTTGAAGGGAAAATACCTGAATCAGAATATAATAAAATGATGGTTGATTCTTTTAACTCATTTCTTTCAGTGCCAGTTAAAGGTGAGCTTTATCAACTCTTAGATGGACATATAGATTTTGAAGATTTTGATCTGTACAAAACAAAGCCGTTTTTTAACCATTTTACACATTTTGATTGGGATCCTAACAAAAGTTTTCAAGAACAGTTAAATACAAATCTTAACGCACTGCTTTTAATGCCTGAACGTCCTATTGATGCACTGTTTCTCCTTGAACTTCCTAATACAAAAGATATTTCAAAATTTTACGAAATTTTAGACTATTTTGCAAAAGATAATGTATCGCCTGTTCATGGCGTAGTTTTAAATGAAAGTCTAACTACACCGCACATAACTGTTTCTCTTTTGTATTCAAGAAAACCAATGGAACTTGTTAATGACTTTAAAAAAGCTGCTGATCAATACACCCGTAACAGAATTAAAAAATCACTTGAACAGCATGTTATACTTCAAAATCAGCCTTTGGATAAAATGAATGAAGCTAGACGGCTCGTAGAAGAAACTGGCAGCAATTCAGGAGATGTATTAGGGTTTTTGAAGCGAATAGGGAAGCTTTAACCACGAATTAATATTTTATCTATGATTATCAGTGTTATTTGTAGCAGATTTTAGTTTGTTTCTCTGTGAAAATTAATTTTCAATTATATCTATCCATTGTTCAATGATTTTTTTTGAATCAAATTTATTCAGTGCCATGTGTGCTTTCTTTGATAATTCTTCCCTCTTTAATGGATTCATAGCAAGATCATAAATCGCATCAGCTAGAGCTTTAGGATTGTTTCGCTCTACAACTATTCCATATTTCCCATATTCAACAATTTCGGCTGCTCCTGTGTCTGTGACAATAACGGGTTTCTTGCACTGTAAAGCTTCTATGACAGTGTACGGCAAGGCTTCTGAATCAGAGCACGATATTAAAAAATCTGATTTAGATATGAACGCTATTGGGTTTATTATTATTCCAGGAAGTAAAACTGAATTATTCAATTTCAATTTATCGATCAAGATGGATAAACCTTCTCTCTCTGGGCCATCTCCTCCGATAATAACTTTAAATTTTAAGCCTTGTCTAAGAAGTTGTTCTGCAGATTGAACTAATAAATCAAATCTTTTTTCCTTTGTTAGTCTGCCTAATGCAGAAATAATAATTATGTTAGAGTTTTTGTGCGATTCAATTTCAGAATAAGAATTAATCAAATTATAGACTACTTTTATATTTCCACAATTTTTTCCAAGATATGAAATAAGTGAATTCTTGCATGTTTCACTTACTGAAATGCATTTATTTGCTCTAACAATGGTATGTTTTGTAAAAATAGATAAAAGTTTATTGTTAGTTTGAGTAAGTTCATTCTTACATACATGAATCCAGTAGATTATTTTTTTACGAAAAAACAGTCTATTTACAATTCCTGTTAATATTACAATAAGTGGAGTGTCATAAGCAATTACTACATCGCTTTTAAAAGCATTTTCCCAAATAAAAAAGAGCATTTTAAAATACTTAAAGAACTTAATAAATCGTTTTTCTGAGAGGGGTGTTATAGAAATGATGTCAATGTTATTGTAGGTGGTACTTTTCAATGAATTATCATCATAACATAAAAGAATTTTAACTTCATAGAGCTTATTTAACTCAGACGCAAGTCTAATCAATGCAGTTTCAGCACCACCCTGAAATAGCCCAGTCCATATGAAAAGTATCTTTTTCTTAGTCATTTTTATTAATTATGCAGTTTTTTATATGATAATATATATTTCTAAAAGGTTCAAAATGTTTTAAATATTCCGCAAGAAGTGATTCGTTAAAGTAATGATTAACTTTATTGGCTTGTTTTAATTCAGTTAAAAGCTTGTATGTTGATACAAATTTAAAATAAAAAAAGAAATTCTTTTTTTTAATAAAAATATTTTTATACTTAGATATTTTATTGTCATCTATTTTTACGAAAATTTTTTTAATACTCTTGGAGAATATTATTTCTCTATACTCATTGTGAATTTTTTTGTATATGTAAGTTAATTGTTCACTTGAACCAATTCTATAATTTAATAAAATCAAATCAATGTTGGCAAATCTTACTCCTTCCTGAAGCATATCATACCATAACATGATATCTTCAGGAACTCCTTTTTTAGAAGAATATGAAAACTTATTATTATGATAAATATCTCTACGTAAAATAACGGTAGGATGTGCTATTGGGCAATCGCCAAAACTTAATCGTAATTTTATTTCATCATGGGTAAGTGGAAAGGATTTAATTTTTTCAGTGGATTGTGAAAAATATTTTATATTAGTACCAGATACTCCTATTTCCAAATTATTTTCCATGAGCACAAATTGCTGTTCTAGCCTATTTAATGCTGAGATATCATCAGCATCCATACGTGCAATATATTTCCCTTTTGCTAATGTAAATGCATTGTTTAATGAATTGGAAATGCCTATATTTGCACTATTTTCTATATAAATAATTCGATGATCAGAATAAGATAAAATTATTGATTTGGTTTTATCAGTCGAACCGTCATTAATTATGATGAATTCAAAATTTGAAAAAGTTTGGTTTAAAATAGATTCTATTGCCTCACGCAAATATTTTTCGGCATTATAGGCAGGCATTACTACGGATATTGCAGGAGTGTTCATATTGTTATCCAATCATCTGGCACAGGTTTTTCGTTTGCCCAACCCAGTTTTGGAGCAATAACAAGTTTGTCATGGCTTTCAGATAGCCACGCCCCCCACCAGTGATATGTGCTATTTGGAATAATGAAATGTTTACATTTTTTCATTAATTCTAAATCTATACACGGTTCATTTGATGATTCAATGAATGTGATTGCCTCGTTTGGCTGTATATTTTTTTTTGACCACTCTATGTCTTGAGTGAAAATAAAATAATGAGGATTATTTATTTTTGATTTTATAATTTTAAAAGCTTTTTCATAATAATCTAATTTAAGTTTATAATGGACTTGTGCCTCTTTACATTCATTATATTGCCTAACTCCTATGCAAACCGACTCTGTTTCTAAAATGAGTTTTAGTTCTTTGTTCTTATTCAAGGGCAGCTCATTTTTTAAAGTGAACTCTTTAAGCAAAATATTTCGTATATTCCCGAAATATAAAGGCGATTGCCAATATCCTAGCAATTTTACCCTTGTGGTTTTTCCTATATTTAGAAGAGTAAAAGCATTTACAGGAAAACCTCTTTTTAAATTTTCAAAATACTTTGTCCTATTAAAAACTTCTTTTTCTTTATATATAACAGCCTTATTTTTAAATATAAAATTTTTAATTTTATTGTGATATTTTTCTAAGAAAGAATAGTCATTCAAATTAATAATATTAGTTTTTGCTATACAAAAGTTATTTAGTTCAAAATGTCGATTATAGGAATCTTTAATAGTATAAAAAGATAAATCTAAAACTAAATTTATGTTTAATTTTAATGCAACAGCTTTTCCCATGGAATATTGAAACAATTGATTTCCAAGTCCACCTTGTAATTTTACTATTATTTTTTTTTGAGACATAGTTTTAATTTTTCTTTAAACGAAAGTTGTTGACCTCTAAGGAATTTATGACCGCCGAATTTATTTTTATCCAATATTATTATTTTCTTTTCAAATGGAAGATCCCAACCTTCAGGATATCCATATTTAGGTGAAAGAATATTAGACCTACTTAAATTATCGTGAGCAAACTTATTAAGATGTGATTCATCATGCCATTCAGCTATGATTTTATTATCTTCATCCAATTTTATATTTCTATTTAGTTGTTTAATTAAATCAATGTATTCAGCTGATAGACCTCCATTAACACCGCCCATAATATAGTATTTAGCATTGTCAGCTGATAAATATGCAGTTGAGTCAATATTTTTTTCATAAGGAAAAAAATCTTTGCTTTTCTTGTAGTATCCTGGATGGATAACAAAGGTAAAAGGTTGTTTTTTGGATGGTAAAAATTCTTGGTCTATTAAAGAGTTAAATCTGAGATTAGCATTAAAAAAGAAAATGTAATCCATCTGAGATAATTGATCTAAAATTGATTCAAAAAACTTATACCTGTACAGTGTAATATACGGCCAAAGTAGTTTTTCTTGATATATTGTCGTACAATTGCTCATGTTTATGTTTAAGATTTTGGGTGAATCAGTAAAAATGAAGTAGTGCTTGATATCTTCTTTTAAAAAGTATTTTTCACAAGAAGAATAAAAATCATCCCAAAAAATTTCGTATTTGCCCACACAAATGTATAATATTCCTATTTTCATTATATTTTACTCAATAGCTCTAAAATTTTTATAATTTTGGTTTTTATATATATAGGCATTTTGCTAGCATAAATGTTACATAATATTTTAATTGCTATATTGGTAACTATGTTAGTATATGGAATTTTTGTGTTATTTGTAAAATTAGCTATAGCTTTATAAACAACACTTATATCTATTTCTTCTTTTCTAATTGAAGAATGTGGTACGTTTGTATAGACCAATAATGGTTCATTAAATATAAAAATGATACCGAATAATGCAATTCTTAGCCATAGTTCATAATCTTCCATAGCCTTAAAATTAGGCGCTTCGTTAAATAACCCGGTTTTAGAAAGAGTATCTCTTTTTATAATAGCAGATGAATGTATTATTATGTTCGATTTCAATAAATCTGAAAAAAAGAAGGATGATCTGTTTAGTTCAAGATATTTGCCCATTTTCGATATATTATTGGATTTTTCAGAGTGTTTGTTATAAGCGTTGCTTCCTAATATTGAGAATTGTGGGTTTTTATCAAAAAATGCAATTTGTAGTTCTAGTTTATTAGGCATCCAATAATCATCATCATCAAGAAAAGAAATATACTTTGATTTTCCAGATACAATTCCTCGATTTCTAGGGATAGAAGGATAACCACAATGTGTCCCAAAGACATATGATAATCTACTATCTTGAAAAGATAAAAGTAAGTCTTTTATAGTTTTCTCATTGCCATCTTCACAAACCCAACAGTGCCAATCTTGGAATGTCTGAGACAGCACACTTTCGATGGCATGCTTCAGTGCTTTTGGACGGTTGTAAGTAGAGATAATTATGTCGACAACTGGCATAAGAGTTACTAATCCATCATTACTTAAAATAAATTTTGTTTTTATTGTTACTACTCAAGTACTTAGGAGTAGTAACTTATAGTTTTTTGTATCCATAAAAAACAGGATAATTGTAATTTTGCGGTGCATCTACTTTAACATCATATCCATATTTATTTAACAACCATTTGTGGTATTCGATTGACGCAAATTTTTCAATGCGTTTTTCTGTATGGCCTAAATTAGATTGAAGAAATATTTCTGGTATGTTTAAACTTATTTTTTTTATTATATCTTCAAACAAATCTCCAAAATGGTATAAAACACAACATGAAAAGAATAAATCATATTTAATTTTCGTAAAATCAAATTGGGCAATGTCTATTTCATAAAATTTAATATTTTTAAATTCATTATGTTCAAATAGTTTATACATGTTTTTAACCATATAAGCTTGTTGAACAACTGACTGTTTAGGTAAATTATGGTTTGTCGGTTGAATGACAGTTTCAGATCTATCAAATCCATCAATTTTTATTGCACCCATTTTTGCGAAAAAAATGCTATAAAGTCCGATATTACATCCTATATCGCATATCGTTTTCCCTGATATTTGAGGTAGGTTTTTTTTAATTATATAATTCCATTTAGACTCCCCGCGTTCATTATTTCTTAAAAATATTTTTCTTTCTTTATACTTAGGGAAAGTTCTTTCATTAATAATAAAGTCACCTAGTTTAACTGGTGTATACCATTCTTTGAAATCATTTTTAAAATCATTTATATATTGTTTAAGTTGTGGTGGTTTAGGGTTTTTATAAATAATTGCTACTGGAATATTTGATGATTTGTTTTTTAATAAAATAGTTGCTCTATGGACGCCGTCTATAATGACAAGTTTTTTACCAAATTTTGTTGCAATTTTTTCACATACAATATAATTTGAGGCATAATTTTTTGATAAGTAAGTTTTTGTATCACTTATTAAGCTATCAAATGCTTCACTAGAATGCTCTAAAGTATAACCAACAGATTTTCCATATTTTTTTAAATAATCTAGGTAAGGTTTTTTATCCCCAAGTAAATACTGGTAGTGTGGGGTTTTAGATATATGAACTATTTTATGGCGTACAATTTCATTGTTATTTTTTATAACAATTCTAGCATATAGCTTATGAATAGGGATTTTTTTTATTAAGTAAAAATCAGAATTTCTCTTGCAAATGCTGTCTGAAAATTTTAATTGAAAACTAAAAAATTTATGATTTACTTGAAAATTATTCATAGTTTTTATCCTTGGCTAATTTTTACCCAGTTAAATTCAGATATTACAGGAAAATCATTTGTAGACACAAGAGATTGTATTTTCCCCGTAATATTAAACTTGGAGACACATTCCACCCAATCTTCAATTTCGTTATTATTATAAATAGCAACATTTACGTAATAAGTGCCTATGTTTAGTTGTGGTTTGATAATATTCAGTGTAAAAGTGTTTGTCGATTCTTTATCCACAATATATAGTATTCCTTTAAGTGCGGTATCACAAGATATAAGTGGGATGTTGCTAATGCTTCTTATTGATAATGATAATCTTGCCTTTGTGTCTACATTTAATTTATTCTTTATTAATAAAGTAATTATAATATTTTCGTTAAATGCATAAGTAAGTTTATTAAATAAAATGGATTTTAAAATAATATTTCCAAGACCTTTTCTATCATTTCTATCTAACAATTCGAGTGATGATGAATCTGAAAATGAATTTAAATATATTTTTATAAGTTTTTTAATTGTGGTTTTTATTGTTATTTTCCCACATTCAAATAAGAGGCCATAATTGCATAATTGTTCAATAGCACCCATATTATGGCTGACGAATAGGATTGTACGGCCTTGCTTGGAGACTTCGTTCATTTTTCCGAGGCATTTTTTTTGGAATTCGGCATCACCGACGGCTAGGACTTCATCGATTAGCAAAATTTCTGGTTCGAGGTGTGCTGCTACGGCAAAGGCTAAACGGACGTACATTCCGCTGGAATAACGTTTAACTGGTGTATCCAAAAACTTTTCTACTCCTGAAAAATCGACAATTTCATCAAATTTTTTCTTAATCTCTGATCTACTCATTCCGAGGATTGAACCGTTTAGATAGATGTTTTCTCTTCCTGTAAGTTCAGGGTGAAAACCTGTTCCTACTTCTAGCAGAGATGCGACTCTGCCGTTCATTGTAATTTTTCCAGTAGTTGGCTCTGTGATTCTGCTTAAAATTTTGAGCAAAGTAGATTTACCTGCACCGTTTCTGCCTATAATTCCAACTTTATCTCCTGCGTTAATTTCAAAATTAATATCTTTTAACGCCCAAAATTCTTCAAGATCGGTGTTTTCTCTGTTTGGAGACATGGGATGGCGCAGCCTCTGATATACGCCTCGGCAACTATGTGCGATCGAGTCCCGTAAAGAGGAATAGTTATACGCACCAGATGACTTGCGGTCATGACCGATGATGTATTTTTTGCTCAAATTTTCTACTTTAATAATAGCCATTTTTAACCACGAAAAATAGTAATAAAGACTTTAACCATGCCACGGTATACACCATGGTAAAATGGTATGAAGGAAACGAATAAATATTTTATGCTAACTAAAAAACAATTTGTTTAAATTGGTGTAATTGGTTGATCGTCATTTTTCCACCATCTGCGAGTATTAAATGACATCGGCGAATTCACGTTCTGTTCTCCTAAACACAGCAAACCCAACGAAAAACAGTCCAATAGCCACAGCTGAGGAAATTAAAAATCCAGGCCAATATATGATCTGACTATTTCCTATTATACTCCATCTGAAACCATCTATAACGCTAACCATTGGATTTATTGAATATATCAGCCTCCATTTATCAGGAATAATGGAGCTGCTAAATCCCACAGGTGAAATGTAAAGCCCAAACTGAATAATAAACGGCAAGACATACCGAAAATCACGATATTTCACATTTAATGCTGAAATTAGATATGTTACGCCCAATGAGACAACTATAGCTAGGAACAAAAATGGAATTATAAAAAAACACTTCCAACTTGGAATGAACATGTAAAACCCCATAATTATAGCCAAAATAACAAGCGAAATTATAAAATCAACTAAGCTTACTATCATTGATGATGTAGGGATTATAATTCTAGGGAAATAAACCTTAGAAATCATATTCGAGTTGTTAACGAGCGAATTCCCCCCCTCATTTAGAGTGTTGCTGAAAAATTGCCAAGGCAGCATCGCACAATAAACCATAACAGCATAGGGCGCACCATCAGAAGGAAGTTTGGCAAGCGTTCCAAATATTATTGTAAATATTATCATCGCTAAAAGAGGGCGAATGACACTCCAGGCTATACCAATAATAGTCTGTTTGTAGCGCACAAGGATATCACGCCATGCCATGAACAGAAAAAGTTCACGGTAGATCCATAAATCGCGCAGATATGTTTTATGGACCTTCCCTGCTTCAATGACTATTTTGTATTTAAATCCTTCGTTGTTCATATTTGAAGTTATTTTAGCTTGTTAGGATAATTTGTACATAGGAATAAAATGAAAAGCGTATCAATATTAGCTTTTTTAAGCACAAAACTTTGATGTTTATTTTTCTATTGTGGTTAATGATTTAAAAAAAATCAATTTTAAGGCAAGTATGCTATAGTTTTAAGCTGATCCCATGTTTTTCTGCAATTCTGGCAAGTCTATAATCCATAATCTTTTTAAAACTTGTGTCATCATAAATTTTTTGAACAAGATTTATTGTAAACAGTAAATCACACCATCTCTGTAGTTCATTAAATTTAGAAGGCTCAAATGTAGCGTATCCTGTTAACATGCTGTGAAGGTGAATTTCACTTTCATTAGCTTCACGATCAAGCAAATTTTTTAGGAGTTTTAATTTAACCCTGAAATGATTATTCATTACTTCCATTTTTTTAAATAGAGATATATTTGAAGTATGCCAGCGATATTCCAAAAGTGCTTCATCAATATTTGCAACCTGAAAGTCATTACTTATTCTGCACCACAAATCATAATCCTGTGCAACATTGTAACTTTCATCGTAAAAATATTTTATAAGTATTTCACGCTTAATCATAACAGAAGGATGAATTATCGCATTCATAAAGAATAGTGCTGCTTTAATGTCTTCAGGAGTTTTCCAAATATATTTTTTCCCGTAATCAGCTTTAACTGTGAGGACTCTAGTTCCACACAATACTATTTCAGGGGATTTTTTTAAAAAATCCAACTGTTTCGATAATCTTTTTTTTAAAGAGACATCATCGGCATCCATTCTGGCAACGTAATCACCAACAGCCAATTTAACTCCCAAATTTAAAGATTTTGTAATTCCAAGAGAAGAAGTGTTTTTAACAATAGTTATTCGTTGATCCATTGCGGAATAATTAGTAAGAATCGATGGTGTATGGTCAGTAGAATTATCATCAATGATAATAAATTCAAAATTTTCAAACGTCTGGTTTAATATGCTCTCGATAGCCTGTTCAAGATATTGCTCGCCATTGTAGACAGGCATAATTACAGACACTTCTGGCTTTCCCATTACGGTCTTATGCTGTTTTTTTTTCATCATAACTCTAAGTTTATATTAATTAATAGTAATATCATATTCATTTAATTGACCTATTTAGCTTTTATATGGCCACGAATGAAACAAGTACAACGACTAATTCAATTTACTTTCGTAAAATTCGGGTATTTAGTGGTTAACATTAAAATTCATCTTAACATGATTTACAAAGGTATATCTATTCTGCTATATTTTCACCCTCAAAACTAGAAAGAAAGAAAATTTTTTAAAACAGTGGAAATAAAAATAAGAATACGTTAAATTTAATAAACAAGTAATTATGCTTAGCCTTAAATACTTCAAGTATAGCCTGCTATAAACAGATTAACTTAATTTTTAAGGCTAAACATATAAATAAAAATAGTAACTACAGATACACCATAGATTGTAAAACATGTTAAAAATAAATTTAGAACATTTTCAAAAAGAGATTGTTTACCCTGCCGTTTTATCTGAATCGGAAAATTATATTATTAAATTGGCAGAAACTGACGAAGAACTCCAACAAACGTTGAAGCTTCGATATAAAGTATTCAATATTGAGCAGGGCAAAGGATTGCAGACAGCACAAATCTCAGAAATTGATTTAGATGAATTTGATGAATTTTGTCTTCAACTTATGATTGTCTCTAAAAAAGATGGTTTGCCTGTTGCCACCTATCGAATACATTTAGGTTCAGTTGCCACAAAGGCAAAAGGATTTTATTCAGCTACAGAATACAATATTAAGGGGATGGATCTTATCGCTTCAAAATCAATTGAAGTTGGACGTTCATGCGTTTTGCCTGAATTTAGAACGGGAGGTGCAATAGCGTTGCTTTGGAGTGGTATTGGTGAGCTTATGTTAAGGGCAAAAATGCGTTATCTCTTTGGCTGTGCCAGTTTGGAGGAATACTGCCCTGCAGCAACATGGGCTATGTACAGATATTTTTGCGAAAATGGAAAGAAAACAGATATTATAGAAGGTACGCCAAGAGAAAAATTTATCTTAGAGCCGTCTCCTGAAGAAGAAATTAAAAAATATTATGAAAACATGACGGAAACAGTGAAAGTTTATCAACCGCCATTACTAAAGGGATATTTAAGGTTGGGAAGTAAAATAGCAGGACCACCTGTTTTTGACCCTGATTTTGGCACGATAGATTTTTTAGTAATTTTGGATACATATACGGTACCTGATAAATACAAAAAACACTACAACTACAACCCTATTCAGAATCAATGATAATTATCGCCATAATAAGAGTATTTTTGCTGCTTTTTTGGATTATTTTCATGTGGCTTATTGGTGCATTAATAGGAATAGGCAACAGTCAAAAAGCCTTAAAAAGGCTTACTTATGGTGCATTAACATGGGCAAAAGGGGTATCCGTTATTTCCAATCTGCACTGCAATGTTCATGGCAATAGAAAAAATGTGAAAGGTTTGATTATCTCCAACCACCAAAGCTATATGGATATAGTTTTACTTGGGTCGATATTTCCGCTAAGGTTTTCTGCTAAAAAAGAGATAAAGCAATGGCCTGTATTAGGTTGGTTTATCTCTTTCTCAAAGCCAATATGGGTTGATAGAAACTCAAAGCAGTCATCGTTAGATACATTACTGCGTTTTAGAGAAACTCTTGCAAATAAAATTAATCTTATCGTATTTCCAGAAGGGACAACAAGTTCTGGCGAAAATGATTTGCTCCAATTTAAATCAACACTGTTTGAGGTTGCAGTTAATGGAAATCAGCCTATATTTCCTGTCATTATCAAATATAGAGGTTATAACAGAGAGCTTATTCCGTGGTACGGCGATCAGACTCTTTTGCCACATGCAAAACGAATCCTATCTCAAAAAAAAATTACAGCCGATGTTTATATTCTTGATCCGATAGAAACTGATGGGTGTACAAGAAAAGAGCTGACAGAAACGGCATATAATAAAATGAATTCGTTTTATAAGCAGGTATAATAATGGTAACAGAAATAATACAATATCGAAATCTAACTTAGCCTCACCATGATATTCATCATGGCAGGGATGGCATAAGACTTTGCTTTAAGCTACGTCCGACAAGCAGAGAAATAAACATCAGGGAATTGTTCTTTTGAGAAGAAATACTTTAACCACGAATGATACGAATATCTTTTAGTTTTTTTAGTTAACATAAAATATTTATTCGTTATATTCGTATCATTCGTGGTTAAAGAAATTTAAGACATGGGTCACAACTTGTATAAAATTAACCAAATTAAAGGGAAATATAATATGAAAAATCATCCTATTCTAAGCCATTTTTTGATCCCGCTATTAAAGTCATGGGAAACTTTTTTTGAGCTTCCTATTCCATTCTTAAAGGTAAATTCAGAAGCTTTAAACGCTATTTATGTTCCAGATAGTTTAATAGTTAGGATGGTGCCTTTTTTGGGCTTAATTCTTGGAATAATAGGCTATATCTTTACTTTGATAATTTATTTATTACTTGGGAAAATTATTGCCGCGATAATATGTGCTATTGTATTGGTTTTGTGTTGGGAACTACTTACTCAAGGAGAGGAAACACATAATTTAATAATATCATTAAGGAATAAGCTTCTTGTTCCTCCATATAAAAATAGTGAACTGGTAGATAACGAAAAAAGCAGCAGCGAATTTATCAATTTTTATATATATGCATGTGTTTATGTAATTCGCATAATAGCATTAATTTTTATTATATATAATTTCAGGTTTGCATGGATAATAATAGTGCCTGTTTTGGAACTTACGCTTCAGGCATATATGGCTTCAGAAAACGATAAAGAAAAAAGTAAAAATCTATTTTACGTGCCAGAAAAAGAGATTACAATTATGTGGATTACAGCAGCTATAATATGCTTAATCTTTGGTTGTTTTTACATCCTTTTAACAATAATAGCTATACTAGTTTCCATTTTGATAACATCGAAAGTTAAGTCGTTATTAAAGTCAAAAAACAATTTAACAGCAATGAATATTGGTATTACTGGTAAGTCGATGGAAATTCTTCTTCTACTGATAGGCTTGCTTTTTTGGATAAAATTCTAACCATGTTGCGATGTTAATTAGGTTCAGCATAGCTTTAAGTAATTTTATCTCCCGCAGAGTTGCAAAGAACTCCATACTTCGCTCTCACTCAGCTACGTCCGACAAGCAGAGAATTTTTTTATTTTCTGTCCACGCCACGATATTCATCATGGTAAAAATTATTCTAATTAATACGAATTTGATGTTTATTTACAGTGATTATTAATTTAATCTACTTTCGTTTATTTCGAGTTTTTTGTTGTTAATGAATTTTAATTCGCGGATAGTGCATCAATAGTTTTTAAGACAGCTGCAGCCGTGTTTTTGCTGGCTTCAGTTTTTCCAAAGGTAAGCATATTTTCTGATAGATTTTTTATCTCATTTTCTACCATTGTTCTTCTCTCACCGTTTGGCAAAATTTTTTCAACGGCAATTGCAAGAGATTCAGGAGTAGCCTCTTTTTGAAGAAATTCTTCATAGATAGTCTTATTTGCAATAATATTCGGCATTGTAAAAGAATTTCTAAAAAGTTTTTTAACAATAATTCTTGCCAAAAGAAAAGTAAGTGGATTCAATATATTAAAAACTACAAGCGGAATCCCAGCGATCGCAGCTTCGACGGTTATCGTTCCCGACTTGGATAAACCAGTTCCACACTCTTGCAGTAGTGCCAAATTATTACCGCAACCTATTTCGAACCTTAGATCTGAGTTGGGATATTTTTTATAAAATTCATCCAATATACGATCAATTATTAGTTTTAGTGTTGGGCGAGCGGCAGATATCTTAAATTTCAAATTAGGATTACGTTCATGAAGAATTTTTGCAGTTTCGAGCATTGGGGAAAATACCCTAGTCACTTCACTGTGTCTGCTCCCTGGCAGCAAAAGTATTTTATTCAAATCTCTTTTAATATTTGGATCGAGTTTGGCTTTTACTATGTCTACCAACGGATGACCAACAAATTCAGCATCAAGTTTGGTGTTTTTATATACATCTACTTCAAATGGGAAAATAACCAACATTTTATTGCAGTATTTATTAAGCTTATGAATTCTTTTTTTGCCCCAAACCCATATTTGAGGGCTTACATACCATATAACAGGGATATTATGATTATGCATCTGCTTAGCAAATCTTAAGTTAAAGCCAGGATAATCTATTAGGATGACAGCATCAGGACGCTGTTTAACAGCCTCTTTCACAAGCCCTTTAAATATCTTGATAAATTTAAAAATGTTTTTAAGTACTTCAACAATCCCTACTACACCTAGTTCAGTAGAGTCGACTAAGATATCAACTCCTTCACTTTTCATAGCGTTTCCGCCCATACCAGAAATTTTAATATTTGTGTTTGTTTCTTTTAGCGATTTTGCTAAATTAGCGCCGTAAACATCTCCTGATGTTTCACCTGCAAAAATCCAAAGATTGTAGTTAGCTTTCATAGTGTTCTCCATTTTTGATAATCATGAACATTAATATACTATATTTTGGAATTAATGCAGTTATCATCTATTATTTTTTTGTCGATAGTGTTTTTATTTTAAATGCGATATAATTAACTTATTACAAGGATGTTTACAAACAATCAAGGAGGATTGAAATATGAAAACTAAAAGTGATTCAAAAGCCAGATTCAATATGATTGAGTTGGTTCTATCGGTCGCTATCTTAGCGGTGTGTGTTATAGGAATTGCTGCGCTCTTCCTTGTTGGGATGAAAAATAATGTAAGTTCCATTTCGGAAAATAGTGCTGCACAAACATCTCACAATATGTATTCGTATATAACTCAAAATGCACTGTCTCAAACCTCTTCTGCTGATTGGCAGGAGTATTTTGCATCTATCCCTAACAATAAATCGACAGATATAACTAAAATACAAGGGAATGTAACTTTTGCACAAGCACCAGAATTTGGAAATATCTACAAAATAGGTGAGACAGAAGACGAGCAAAATAATAATGCGGCAAGTGGAATCTACGGAATAACTTTTAAAACAGGCGAAAATCAGGATGTTCGCGGTGTTGCACAAGTTTGGAAAACTGACGGAACTCAAAACGGCGATTTCTTGGAAAAAATTTACTTCAATGAATATGAAATTAATAGCGAAAATCTGGATAAAATCAAGGAAAATGCTGTAGCTGTTAACATGGAAATAAGCTTTCCAGTTGAAAAACCTTACGCTCAAAGAGAGAGAAAACAGTATTATTTTGAGCTTATGAATGAGTTTAATCAAGACGCAAGTCAAAATTTTTCTGTAGCGGTTAACTCAAACGAATTCACAGCTGAAGAACTTAATGGAGGAGGAAGCAGTGGTGAAACTGGGGGCAATCCAAATGATCCAACAAACCCTGAAGAAGAATCAGAGCTAACAGTAAGTGATGTCGCCGTACCCAAGTTAGCCTTTTGCCTTTTTTTAGCTCCACAGTCAGGTGGGAATAACCAATATTTCATGCAATTTTTTAATTTTCAATACAATATGAAAAAGATAAAAGAAGAATTTGCTAAACAAGGCGTTAATCTAGGCGTTTCAGGAGATTGGTTAAATGCAAAATTAACCTTGGATTATTCACTTCAATTTGATGGATCATCAACTGTTCATCGCCCTTACACTTCTACAATTCCTGGGTTATCAACCTCAACGCCTGAAAAAATAATTAAAAATTTGACATTAAATATTTCTGGTCCTGATCTAAGAACCATTAATCCTAATTATGATAGTGCTGGAATGAGGTTTGAAACTGGTCCAAGTCCAAACGGAACAGGATGGGAAAAGAAAAACACAGTTTCAGGAAACGGAAAGTTTAAAAATATCAAAATAACAGAATTAAAAATTGATTTCACATACCCATGGGCACCAGGAAAAACAGTGACTTTAAATTTAATCGATTCTGCTAACCCTCTCACAGTAGTCCCTGGGTTTGCAAATGATCATTCAAAGATAAACGATGATAAAAGTGAATTTTTATTCGTAAAAATGTATCCAAATGTAAGCAATAAAGTCACTTCACAGGATGTTGAGCTTGTAACAACAAGAGCTACTAATAGTGACGGCATTACAACAGAACGTCAAGCCAATATGGTAACTTGGGTAAAGGCGACTAATTAATTTTCATAACAGTTATAGAAGGTTGTGAGAAGTCACAGCCTTCTATTTTAGATTAAGAAAATGATGCAAAATAAAAAACAATTTTCACTGATAGAGCTTATCCTTTCGTTTGTAATAATCAGCATAATTGCAGTGATTATGCTGAGATATTACACCTTTATGCTTGAGACTGCAGAGCGAGCTGCCGGGCAGGTGGAGATGCAGGAAGATGCTAGAATGGCTCTGCAGCTTATCGCAGACGATATCTCTTCTTTTTATGTGGGTACAGAAACTGATTCTGCCCCGTTTTTGCATTACAGACCTGCAAATCAATCTTCCCCTCCTTCTTCTTGGGGTAATTATAGAAATGAGATGATTGGATTTATCTCTTCATCACCAATATTGCCAAATTCAGTATCTATATCTGACCTGTTGGAGGTAAAATATCAGTTATATTATGGCAACGATGATAAAAGAGGCTGGCTGCGAAGAAGTGTGACAAGCGACAGCACTACGAACGGTGTTGATGCATTATGGAATTTTTATAATAACAGCACTGTAAGTTATAATAACCCTGATGATGCACTGACAATCACATCAGCTTCAAGTCAAGCATACCAAAGATTAATACCGCACGTAACTAAATTCCAAATTACCTCTATAGACTCAAGTGGAACTCCAATAACTCCAGATGACGAAACTACTGTTGTGCATCTGAACAAATATCCAAATACAGTTATAATAGAAATTACCACAATGGATAAAAACTCTTGGCAGCAGTGGATAGCCTTGGGAGGAGAAGTGAATGCTTATAAGGAAGATGATGATAACGCATTAAAATCAGAGGCGAATCAAACAGGGGCGTATAAATTTAGAAAAGGAGTGGAAAAGACATTTTCCAAAGTCGTTTACATAGGCGATCGATAAACTAGAACTTTTTAACCACGAAAAACTCGAAAAAGACGAAAATATATTGAATTTAAAATTAATAAAAACGTCCTAAAATAAGTTATTAATGAAAATGAATACGGCAATAAATGAGAAAATTTTATTCAAAGATGAGTGCTATAAAATTCAAGGAGCCATTTTTGAAGTTTATAGAGAGATAGGATCTGATTTTCTTGAAGCTGTGTATCAAGAGTGTTTGTAAAAGGAGTTTATTAATAACAATATTTCTTTTGTCTCTCAGCATGAGTTAAGGTTATTTTATAAAGGAGAAACCTTGAAACAAACATACAAGCCTGATTTTATATGCTATGACAAAATTATTATTGAGCTAAAATCTGTTAAGGATATCGCATCAAAGCATCAAGCACAAGTTATTAATTATCTTAAAGCCAGTAAATTACCACTAGGGATGATAGTAAATTTTGGACATTATCCAAATGTTGAAATTAAAAGAATTATAATTTGATTGCAGAACATTATTGAATTAAAATCCATAAAAATCTCTGAGTTCTCTTAGAGCTCGGTGGTTAATAAAATAACAAATAATAACTGTGTAAAGCCAGATGAATATTCAAATTGTTTGTGTTTTTCGAGAATTTCGTGGTTAAAAAATTAAAATTAGTTGACAAAGTATTTTCAAAAAGGTTTGAAATAAGATGAAGAGGATGCACGACAATCAGGAAGGACTTGCCATGATATTTACTCTTGGCATTGTACTGCTTCTTTTTCTAATAGCTATGTTGTTTGTAACTTCTGCGTTAATTGAAAAAAAATCCGCTCAAAATTATAATAACCTTCAAAAAGCAAGAATGATGGCTCTTTCTGGGTTGGAAAGAGCTACTTCTCTTCTTCACATATACAATACAGAAGTTGAAGATATTACAACATTTTACAGTTATTCAGATGAAAGTATGGATACAAATTATCTTGTCGACACACTTCTTACAAATATAAACACTGGCACATTTGTAATTTCAGACTCCATAAAAGATTCTGTACGTTGGATCTATCTTCCTCAAGACCATGATATAGACACTCCAATAACTGGCAGAATTGCCTATTTTATGGGAGAAACAGATTTTGGGAAAATAGATATAAATAAAGTTACAGATTTCAGTTATTTTACATTTCAATACATCACTTCTGATATGTTGAATCAGATAGGAGCAAACAGTGATTGGAGAAGTCCTGAACATATTGCTCATACCCTTAGAATGAGTGATACAGATATAACATCTGATAGTGGAAGGCTTATTAGAGACGAGCTTAACGAATATTTTGTATTTACATCTCTTCCATCATATGAAGCTTTTTGGCTTGATGCCAATGCCAATGGCAGCAAAATTGATTCTGAATTATTTCACAGATTCAATTTAGCTAGGACAGATTGGGACGATCCAATTAATAAGGTAACTGTTGATAAAATAGTATCAGGGAATTTATACAACATCCTTGACACAAGCAGGACTTCAAATGATGTTCTCCCGTGGATAGCTAATTGGAAAGATGCTGGTGGCAATTTGGATGCAAGGTTGAATCGGCGTCAAATTGCGTCAAATCTGATTGATTACAGCGATGCGAATTCAATTTCAACAACAGACAGCGGGTTGACTTCTGGAGCTTTGCCATCTTATGTAGGGTTGGAAAAAACTCCGTATATTAATGAGTTAAATTTAACTATTGCGTTTAATCTTACTGCAGAAAAACATGCAACGGCAAGCACATATAAGCCAAAATCTGTTGAAATAACATACGTTCAAGCTGATATAGAGACTATCGATCTCTATGGTACGAATTCAAATGTAACTGCAGAATGTGATTTAGGATTAACGTATTCAATAGTTGTTGATGATAAAAATGCAGTTGGAGTTTATGATTCTAACGATTACAATGATTGGCAGTCTGAAAAAGCATATTTTCAGTACGATTTAGTGAAATATAATAATTACCTTTATCAAGCAAATTGGCTTACCACTACTGCACCTTCATATTATGTAAATAGCAGTAGTTATTGGAAGCAAGTAAAATATAATTCTTCTGCAGGGGCTTATTCAACATCTACAAATTACAAAATTGGATCCCCAGATATTAACTATAGTTCATTCACTTATACCCCAATAAATACTGTAAATGCAAAAGGAAAAACACCTCCAACACCAACATTGTCATGGACTACAATAGGCAGATTTGCCTTATCAGATATTAATACTGTACGAATTGAAACGGAATTTCAGTCATCTATTAACTCTAATGATGAATACGTATATGCAACAGATATAAATTATTCAATCGATACTCAGACCGTTTCAGATTCAGCCAATTATATGGACAGTAATGATTTTACATTTTATATTTATAATTTAGTCATTAAAGATTTGAGAGTCGCACTGAAAGACAGTTCTGGCAATCTATTGGATTATTCATACATGGCAGTGGATACGGATATATTGGCAGATCCGAATTTAGGGAAAAATATAACCAAATATTTTGATGGAGGGGAAGTTGTTTTGCCATTCGCAACACTTTCAGACCCTGTCGTTCAATTAACTTTTCCTAACGGGGTACCTCCCTCAGAAATAACAGAGTCAGACACTGTTGTGATTAATTTCCAAGTTGATGATCCAAGGGTAAATATGTGGAAAGCTAATTGGGTTCAATCAACAAGCGGTTCACTTGGAAGTAAATATACTGGTACTACGGCTCACACAAATAGTTCAGATCAAGATAGAGAAAACATAACAAATAATGCATCTTTAAAAGCTAATATTTTTGATAATAAAACTAAGATAAAAAATGCACCAATTACAAACTTGAGCGAGTTAGGTTTAATACATAGAGGGAATACTTGGGCGACAATAAATCTTAAACAGTATAACTCGGCTGAAGGTGTAAGTGTGGGAGGCGGAGGAAATTCATATGTAGGCGGAGATGCAAATATTTTGGATCAAGTTAAACTCACAGACGCAGTTACAGGAGATAAAATAAATGTTAATACTGGACATGGAGCTATACTAGATATCTTATTAAAAAATATAACAATTCCTATAACTAGCAATGACATTACAAAAGAAAAAATTAGAGATGAATTTTTAGAAATAACCTGGCCTTTAAATGAGAAAACCCCCTCTCAGTTTTTCAAAACAAGAGCAGAGGTGCTTAGAGACCCAGGTCCATCTCAAACAGATCTTGCTAGTCTTTTAAACTTGAAAAATCATAATTCAGGTATTTCAGATGAAGAAGAAGAGGAAATTATAGGCGGTTTTATGGAGCAGGCTGAGGCTGAATTTAATGCAGGTACATCATACTACACCATTTACATAATTTCAGAAGCAATAAAAGATATAGGCGTGATAAAAGGTGCAAAAGTCGGTACATTGGATGGCATTGATATCGTAACTTCAACCCAAGTAATAAAAGCAAAACTCTACAAAGATACAATTAACGGAATAAAGATCAAAAACTACAAATACCAAAGCGATTAAGATTTTTTTAACCACTGCCCTTCCAGAGAAAATTCAAATTTTTTCGTCAATTAATTATACTAATTTTCTCTAATGAATTTCATTTATTTTATGAGATATACGTCTTTAAGAAATTCATTTTTGAGTTTAAAAATCTCCTCAGCATGAGTTAAGGAAAGAAGATGCGATCCACCTTTTATCTTAATAAAACGGTTATTTGTTATATTATTTGCAAGTCTTACCGAATTTGTAATTGGCACGTCACTGTCTTGTTCTCCATGTATTATTAGTGTCGGCTTGTTTATCCGATTTAAATTCTTGCAAGAGTAATTTATGCATTGGTTTGCGTCGTTGTCAAAACCTTCTTTAATGTGAGCATATGATAAAATTGTTTCAGTCATTATTTCGGCAAAAATAGATTTATTTGAGGTTGATTTAAAAATACTTTTGGAACGCATAAATAGTTCAGGAATAGAGTAATAGCCATATCTATATAGAAGTATAACAGCAAAAACTTTAGGTAGTAGTAATTCTAGTGTATATGTAGTTAATAACCCTGCTTTGCTTAATAAAGTTAAATCAAACATGTATCTAAAAAAATCTTCGCTGTACATGCTGTAATTGCCTGATACTGCAGATTCAAAGATAAGAGAATCTATCACTTCAGGGTATTTCAATGCAAACTCTATTGCACATGGGCCGCCACATGAAAAAGAGATAATAGATGCTTTTGAAATTTTAAGCTCTTTCATTAACTCATAAAGCAAGCCAGCTTGTTCAGAGCAAGTTTTGCCAGTAGATAAAGGTGTCCTAAAATAGCCAGGTCTTGACCACGATAAAATTCTATAATCCTTTAAGTACAAGCCATTGCATGTATATTTATACTGACGCCAAAAACCTGGAGCTCCGTGGACTGAAACGATGAACGGTCCTTTTTCACCATGAATCTTATATTCTATTGGTCCGTATTTTGTTTTGATTATAGATGAACCGTTTTTCATTGAAATCTAACCTTAACAATCATGGATTTAATTCAATTATTACTGTAAATAGAGTATAGGTCTCGCTTAATTTTAAAAGTCTTATACGGTTTTATATCTGGTAAATTTTCAGTTTGGCTGAAAATATATGCGTCTCTGTTTTTTAATGTATTTTTAACATCATTCTCTGTTTGAAGCACAGACACCTCTTTGTAAAGGTAGTAATTTGCAGCTCCTTCAAATGCTTCGTCAGGCATGTA
>ORMF011104289.1_pt1 | contig 22980 bp, 19 predicted proteins | sample 1779871 | NCBI WGS metagenome assembly ORMF01 (sample SAMEA104232316, study PRJEB22302) | groundwater metagenome | biome: forest; feature: aquifer; material: groundwater | place: USA | collected 2011-08-07 | depth 5.4 m | reverse complement strand
CGACGAAGCGCTCGAGCAGGGACGGCAGCATCAGGTCGTCGGCGTCGCAGATGGCGATATAGCGGCCCCGCGCTTCAGCGAGGACCCGATTCCTGCTAGAGGCTATGCCGCGATGGTTGAGGTTGGAGAGCACTCGCAGTTTCGGGTGTCGCCGATAGCGGCGCACGATTGCGGCGGTCTCATCGGTCGAGGCGTCATCACTGATCAGAATCTCCAGGGGGGCATAATCCTGGCCGCATATCGTGCGCAGGCTCTCCCTCAACAAGGGCGCGCGATTGCGCGTCGGAATCCCAATTGAGACCAGCGGACCGCTCACAATGCTGCCCTCATTCCCATACCGATTCGCTCGTCGGCTTGGGGCGGACCTCCGTTTCCTCCCGCAGACGGGTTCCCATGCCGCCGCAGAGGATCATCACCGGAATCTTCCCTAGCGCTGAAACGTTCTGGTCCATGTGGGGCATCCTCTGAGTGGCGAGCTTAGGGCGCAGGCGCGCCGACGAGTCTCGTGTAGAGCGCGTCGTACTTCTCCACGCCCGCCTTCAAGTCAAAATACTTTTCCGCCGTTTCGCGGCAGCGGCGCGAGCGGAGCGGGTCCTTCAAAAGAACCTCGATCGCCTTGGCGGCGGTTTCGAACTCCTCCGCGGCAAGGCTCGGAAGCACCACGCCGACGCCGTGGTTCTGGACGATCGCGCCGGAATCGCCGATCCCGTCATTGATCACCACGGGGACGCCCGTTGCCAAGAACTCGCCCAGCTTGGTGGCCGACGACCCCCGTTTGGAAAAGCAGGGCTTGATGAAAAAGAGACCCAGGTCCATCAGCCGGAGATAATCCGGCATCGCGGCAAAGGGCGCCTGCGCGAGCACAAGCCGGTCGTCGGGTATGCCGGCGCGCCGGGCGTCCAGCCGCAGTTGGTCGTGGTTTTCCCGCGTGACGATGAGTATCTTGACGCGGTCGTTCCGGCGGGCCAGATACGACAGGCACTCGAGCATGGGCTCGCGCAGATACCAGTTGCTCATTGTTCCCGTGCATCCGATGACCAGATGGCTGTCCAAGCCAAACCGGGACATGAGCGCCGGGTCCTTGGGGCCCGGCGCGAATCGCTGCAGGTCCGTGCAGGTCGGGATGACCTCCATCGGGATTCCGCGCCGGATCCGATACCCCAGCGTGGCCAAGGCCGCCAGCCCTGTCTGCGTGAGCGAGACGATGCCGTCGGCCGACTCGAAGAATCGTCGCTCCCAGCTCTTGGTGACCCAATAGATCCATGAGCCACTGGACCAGTGCCCGGCATCTACCTTCTCATCCGCCCAAAAGCCCCGCATGTCGAAGAGAAAGCGCGCGGCGAACAAACGCTTGAGCGCCAGCGCGATCAGCGCCGGAACGTAGCCCCGCGCATGCACCACCTGAAACCGCCTCTGACGAGCGAGAAGTGCTCCGACAGCGATTCCCTTGAGCACGTCGTAGGCCGTCGAGGCGACGGACGGCCACTTGTGGTATCGCAGCGGAACCCACTCGATCCCTCTCTCTAGCAACCGTGATCGCATCTCTCCCACCCGCTCGGTCTCAACAAAATCCTGCCTTTTCTCAAATGAAATGAGGGTGATGCGATTTCGTCCTGACAGATGCTCCAGGCAGGCAACTACTTGAGACTCTCCAAGAGGCTCAAGCACACCGTCGTACGATACGTAGAGAGTCCGCGTCACACAGCTGCGCAGTCGTCAGGGCAAGGCCTGGCTCACGAATCCTGAAGTGTCACAAGATTTTCATGCTCGGAAGAAGGTCATCCCCAGAATGCTGGAAGGAATACCGCTCTGTCCCATCGAATGCTCATAGCGAAGCGCTGGAGCAGCAGTATTGTAATGTTTAGCTTACCTCGTGCGTCGGCTTCGAGCCAGTCACGCAAGCGCACTAATTCCTCAGGGGCTCAAGTGATCGGTACACGTGTACGACCTGTACTCACCTGGGACACCTTTATAGTAGTATTCAGCCGCCTCGCGATTTCCATGCAGCGCGTATTGTCATCCTTACCGGCCTTTTTTGCATATTGGCACGTATGCGCTCGTGGCCTGACTCAAGCCCGACCAAGATCCACCGAGACCCAGCCCGATACATGGCCTCAGCCTGCTGGCCCGCAAACAACTCGGCCTTGAGAGCCGAAACTCCCCACCGAGCTGCTGCTGGGTCTTCGCAATCAGATCTAGCGTGGGCAGGCCTACTCAAGTGGAGTTGATTGACGGGACCTTGGGCGTATGTTCTTGCCAAGCCTACGCTGGTATCCCAACTTTGAGAGGCTGGACGGGGAGATTCAGCCCGTTAGCCTCGTAGGTCAGGAATGTCGGGGCCGGCGTAGCAACCTCCAGGTCTAGGAAGTCCTCCTTCTTGTGGTGAACCCAATCCGCACGCACCTCGCCACGAGTTCCAAGCTTCCGACGGAGAACAATGTACAAGAAGGCATGGATCGCATCAATCAAGTGGCTCGGCTGGCGGATTTTCAGCGCCCGCTTCCAGATGACGTGGGGTCGCATATAGAAGCGCCGGAAGGCTAGGTTATAATGCTCCATGATTTCCGTTTCTGTCACGGTTGGAAGGTTCAGCAGAAACGTGGACAGCTCGTACTCAGTCCAATCCTCGGTCTTGAGATAGCCGTTCTCCTTCGCCCACTTGAAGAGTTTCGTCCCCGGGTACGGCGTGCAGATGTTATAGATCGTGATGTCGGAGTCCAGTTCCAGGGAGTACTCGATGGTGCGGCGCATAGACTCGACTGTTTCCCCCATTCCACCGAAGATGAATGCTGCCCGCACCTCCAGACCAACCTTTTTTGCGATTTGCACCGCCTTCCGTGTCCGCTCAAGGCTGATGGGTTTTTCGATATTCCGGAGCATCTCCTCGTCGCCGGACTCCACCCCGAACATGACCTGGTGGCACCCGGCCGCTTTCATCGTCCTGCCCATTTCCTCACTGAAGCAATCAGTCCGGGCGAAAGCGTTCCAGGTGACATCCACGTTCTTTTCCACCATCAGTCGGCAGAACTCCAACACATTTCTCTTGTTCACTGTGAAGGTATCGTCGTAGAACTGAATCTCTCGGATGCCATACCGCCGCTTGAGCTCGATGATCTCCTCCACCATGTGGCGGGCGGAGCGAGAGCGCAAGGTGGTCTCTGCCGAGTTACAGAAGGTGCACTTGCCGGGGCAGCCGCGTGTCATTAGCATGTTGATCGCCGGCAGTCGCTTGTAGGCACCGATCGCCGGATAGTACTTCTCCATCGGAACGAGGTGGTACGCTGGGAACGGCAGCGCGTCCAGATCCATTATGATCTCGGCAGGAGGATTATGGACGATCTGGTCGCCGGTTCGATAGGAGACCCCATTGATGGTCTCAATCGGTTCACCCCGGGCAATGCGCCAGAGCGTGAACTCCCCGTCACCCCGGACCACGAGATCCACCCGTGAATTCCGAAGAGCCTCATCCGGCATGGCTTCGGCATGGACGCCACCCATCACGACTAGGCATTCCGGCCATGTCTCCTTGGCAATCACCGCCACTTTGTGTGCCGCGACCGCCGTCGCGGTCATCACCGAGATACCCACCACACGCGGTCGGTATTCCCGGATCCGGTCCGCCAGCTCCGCGGCAGACAGTGTCTCAACATGGACATCAATGATCGCAACCCTGATCTGCCTGCTTTCGAGGAACGCCGCAATGGACAGGAGGCCGAGGGGTGGCATGGCGGATTTCACACCGTGCCAGATGTTCCCATCCTTGGAGAGCCAGGGCGGGTTGATAAGGAGCACGTCACACGGTTTCACCGGACCACTCCTTTCATTTTTTTCCCCAGTACAAGAACTGCCAAACACAGCCCAGACCCTCCAGGCGCTAAGCCCGTCCAGCCCCCGCTATCAGGTGAGACGCTACTATATTCCACGCAGGCTTAGTCGTCAATCTTTGATCCTCAGGGCAAGATAAATAATAAAACGAACCATCCGCCACCCATCCGCTATAGGTCTGATTTTCGTAATATCAGTCCGATGAGCTGGATACACTTTCGACACCGGAACCTCAATGACGAGATAGTTGAACTTGACGGCCTTGTGGAAGATATAGCATTCCATTTCATACCGATTCAACCAATCCTGCCAAATGCGGATCCGTTCATCTCGGATAATCGCAAGACGATACGCACGAAAACCGTTCGTAATGTCCGTGGCCCGAAAGTCACCAAGACTTGAGTATAGCCAGCTAAGTATCTTGATGGCTACCTGCCGGGTAAGCGGTAGGTTGACTGATCGGCCGCCGGGCAAAAAACGGGACCCTATGACGTAGTCCGCTTTACCTGCTGCGATCGGCTCCAATAGTCTAGGGATTTCTGCCGGATCGTCCTTACCGTTGCCCGCCATGATGACCGCAACATCAAAGTCATTCTTGAGTCCGTACTCCAGGCCCGTTCTAATCGACGCGCCCACGCCTCGATTTTGCTGATGACGCAGAATGGTTATCGGGAGCCCCTTCAACGTGTCCTCCAGCGGGACGTCCGACCCGTCATCGACCACCACGACCTCATCTGACACCCCGGGAGGAACACTGCGCACAACCCGCTCGATCTTTCCTCTCTCATTGTAAGTTGGAATAATCGTAATTACGCGCACCGTGCTCCTTTCCTGCTCCTCGCATGGCATGTGGAGAAGCGTCGCTCGCACATCTCCCACACATTAACTAGTGACGACTTTATGAATCACTTTTAGAAACCCTTGATCCAAAGTTGGAGAAGAAATTCTGAATTTTCGTTGTGACGTAAGTAAGCTCACCAGCCGTTAACGTGGGAAACATAGGAAGGGACAGTATCCGGTCTGCCAGCCGCTCCGCCTGGGGTAAATCACCCCTGCGGTAGCCTAACTCTGCATATGCCGGCTGTAGGTGGATTGGCACCGGATAGTGGATGGCCGTTTGTATGCCGGCCTCCGAAAGGTGCTTTTGCAACGCGTCGCGATGGTCCGTTTCTATAATAAAGAGGTGATAGACATGCGTGCAACACGGTAGGCGCGCCTGGAATCCAATGTCGCCTACCTCATTCAATGCACCGCGATACATTTCGGCGTGCGCAGCACGCGCCAGATTCCACTCGTCGAGGTGACGCAACTTGACGGACAAAATGGCAGCTTGGAGTGTGTCGAGGCGCGCATTCATGCCCTTTTCCACATGTCTGTATTTAGCCTGCTGGCCGTAATTTCGCAAATGCGCTATTCGCTCGGCCACTCGTTGATTGTTCGTAGTCACTATCCCGCCATCACCGTACGCCCCCAGGTTCTTACTAGGGTAGAAACTAAAGCAGCCAGCAATTCCTATCGAGCCGCACCGACGGCCTTCATACACCGCTCCGTGCGCTTGTGCCGCATCCTCAATCACCATAAGACCGTAACGGTCGGCCAGGTCGAGAATCGGTGCGAGGTCGCCAGTTTGGCCGGCAAGATGAACTGGTATGATAGCGCGCGTTTTTGGCCCGATTCTGCTCTTCACAAATTCCGGATCGATGATGTATGTACGGCTGTCACAGTCCGCCAAGACGGGTGTGGCACCAACCGCGCTCACGGCCAACGCAGTGGCCACGAACGTGTTGGCCGGCAGAATCACCTCATCTCCCACTCCTATATCTAGCGCCATCAGAACCAGCCGCAACGCGTCAAGACCATTGCTAACGCCGACGGCATACTGAGCACCCACAAACGCCGCAAATGCCCTTTCGAACTCTTCAACCTCTGTTCCCAGGATGAAGTTGCAAGATGATAGGACGCCCTCCATCGCCGACCTAATCTCACGCGTTAACGTGTCCTGCTCCCTGTGAAGATCGACAAACGGCACCGTGACCGATGGCCTTTCCGACCCTCCTTTATTGTTCAACCGGCCTGACATCACCTTTCGCCTCCCGGAATTCCAGTCCGCATTGCGCACATACCATGCAACCACGTTTCCGATGCAGCGGCTTGCCGCAACGGCATACCCATCCACTCACGCGTGCTGGCTCTCCCTTCACCAGCGCGTAACAGGGGACCGACTTCGTCACCAGCGCGCCCGCAGCCACCATGGCGTATTCACCTATCGTCACCCCCGCGATTATGACTGCGCCCGCTCCTAGCGATGCGCCACGCTCGACACGCGTGGGAACCAACCATTTCGAGTCATTGTACCACCGTCTAGCCTCTGGAAGCCGCGGCGAGCGAGGCCACAAGTCATTAGTAAAAACCACCGTCGGGCCAACAAACACCCCATCTGCTAGGCTAACACCGTCCCAAATCGCGTTACCGTTCTTGATGGTAACGTTATCGCCGATGCGCACACCGCTCTCAATGAAACAGTGATCGCCGACATTGCAGTTTCGCCCGACGCGAGCCCCTTGCATGACATGCGCATAGGCCCATACGCGACTACCCGCGCCGATGTCTTTAGTCTCCACCAATGCCGTCGGGTGAATAAAGACGGCTTTCATTCAATGTCCACCCGGCAACCTTGACTGTGAAGCGATCTTTGGATCGCTTCCAGCACCTTCACCACTCCTACCGCAAACTCGGCGCTACACGTCTCAACCGTACCGCGTTCGATGCACTCAAGAAAGTGGCGATTCTGAACCTTCAGCGGTTCCTCTATATGGACCTTGGGTAATCGAACATCACGATCCCACGTAGAAACTCTGAGAAACTCGCCATAGCCAGCGTACTCGTCCGCGTTCGCACCCTTGTCATAGATCGCTACTGGATTGGCAATATCCAAGTCGTCCCAGAACACCATTTTCTTACTACCCACCACCGTCATCTGCCGAACCTTTCTCGGGCTCAACCAGCTCACCACTATGCCCGCGATTCCCTTCCGCCGGTACTTGAGCGATACAAATGCCACGTCCTCGACTCCCGGCTGTAAGAAAGCCGAACCCATCGCCCACACACATTCTGGTTCGTCATCAAAAAGCCAATTCAGAATCGCAACATCATGCGAGGCAAGGTCGTGGACCACATTCACGTCATTACGGATAGGGCCCAGGTTCGCGCGAATTACGGACGCATACCTCAGATCCCCTATCTCTCCATCCTTAACCAATTCCCTTACCTTGACAATGCCCCCATTGAATAGGAACACGTGCCCCACCATTAGCACTTTGCCACGTGACTGTGTCAGAGATACCAAGTCCCGCCCCTCTGGCAATGTCAGGCACAGCGGCTTCTCGCAGAGAACGTGCTTACCGGCCATAAGGGCCTCGCTTACCAGCTTATAATGCGTGCTTGTGGGCGTCGCAACTACCACAGCGGTCACCGCCGGGTCAGCAAGCACCCTGCGATAATCGAGTTCACAGGTGACGTCGTCCTGAAACAGGGTCCGGACCCGAGCCAACCGCACTGGATCCGCATCAACGGCGACGACGTTCCTATTGCCTAGAAGATTTGCAAACACACGGACATGATTCGGCCCCCAGTAACCACACCCAACCACACCTACCTTGCCATTCGTTATCATAGAATCTCCCGCCTCACGCCCTCCACGACAAACCTTCTCACAGCGCCACAGAGGATTGAAGAATAATACAACCCCAGCCCCAGGAAGACCTCCACATCATTTTGGAACCGCCCTCACCTGACACGAATACCACCGCGATAAAGAGGTTCGATCAATCCTCCCGATCACTATGACTTTCCTGATTGATTAGCAGCGACTTACACGGAAACACGAGGTCTTGTCAATAGATGTGTAAATAGAATCAGGCAGCGATCTCCTTCTGGGCTGGGCGACGAGTTGCTACTGGACTCCATCCTCAAACTGGACGCCAGCGTACACGGCTGGGAGAAGGTCCGGCACACGGCGGTCTACGCTGCTCGCCACTACGCAAAATTCGGCCATAAGACTTGGGATCACAATTTGCAGGGTTGCGGAAGGATCTATTTCTCGGATCGGCGATAAACTTTTATGTGCGGTCCAGCGACCCATTTGTCAAAGGACCAAAGGGGCGCAGCCCACATGCCCCAGAAGTCATGGTTACTCGTAATCCAATCAAATCTGAGATTAGGAATCGGCTTAGCGTAGAACTCTTCAGTGAAATCATTTTCCAATCGGCGAAGCGCAATTTGACGGTCAGAAATTATCCTTTGAATATCTGGATCACCATCCAGCACGATAAAAAAGTCCTCAGCAGGCAACGAGTCATAGCTGGATAATACGACATAATCGAACTGGGTCAGGTCAGTGATATATTCGATGACTTTTTCCTCTATATGATAACGCGGACGCCCGCTTTGGGCGGCTCGAGATGCTGCGGCCCGAAAAAGCCTGCCAGTCGTGCCGGCTGATCGAGCGTCCTGCTGTCTGTCTTCAAACCACTTGGCAGTGTGCACAAGCACCGGCGCGAAGCTCGGCTCATGTTTGATCGTGCCCTCTAAGAGAATCTTGCTGTTAGACGGTACCTGAGCCTCAATCCAGGCTTGTGACACGTTCCGAGTATCGGGACGAGAAAGGAGCAGGAGATACTTTAGGGCAAGGAAGTTGGCCGGCCACGTCAGAACCACTGCAACACCTGCGATTGCAAGAATTCTGCGCATATTTAATAGATCCAAGCGCCAGAGTTCTCCCGCCACGATGATGCAAATAAATGGCACGAGCGGTATGAAATAGCGAGGCGCGCCGAATGTGGAGAACATGCACACTGCACCGCTTGTGCCCAAGTAGGCGACGATGGCTTTAAGGCGGATGTCATGGGCAAAGAGGATCCTGGCAACAGCTGGAACGACAGCGGCCGCTATCAGAATCCCGACGCCGAGCGGAAGAAAGTCCAGAAGATAGCGTGACGCCATGAAGTGGTGACTCATCTGTTGAAGATCGTGCAGACCGGTACGCTGAGCATATAGAAAGCTGAGCGAACGCGGGGCATCGAGTATGATAAACGGCTCGATTGCAAGAAAAGCAGTTCCTGCGCTAACCATGAAGGCGACAACCAGATGTCGCGGAGTCTCATTTCTACTCCCGAGTGCCACGATCACCGGAACTAATATGAGAGGGACCACCGTATAACTCATGGCGATGGCCGCTCCACCAAGAACTCCGGAAAGACTCCAACGAACCTGCGGTCGAAGGCTCATTGATGAATCGAAAAGAACCAATACGGAAAGGATCATTAGCGCACTAGCGGGCACATCCCCCTTTAGGGTCGAAGCCGATAGAAGCCAGAGTGCCCCGAAAGACAACAATGCCGTTGCCAACAGACCGGCGTCTCGGCTGTAAAGAATGGCGGCGAGCCGATTGACAGACACGAGCAGGACAACCGCAAACACGACAACGATGAGCCTTCCAGCCAGCAAGTAGAGATCCTTGTTTGCAAGGTAAAATGCGAGGTACTCGTCTGGATTGAACCCGTTTCCTGAAATGCCCCAAACCAGAAAAATTCCCCCTTGAAGGAGCGCCATGAGATCGTACAGAAAACTTCCATGAAGAAAGGTACCCGGATTTCCTCTTGCACCGAGCATCCGCAGTCCCGTTTCAAGATAATTCAACTCATCGTGGCCAGGAGGATGCTGGCCACGTAGAATGGCCGCGGCGACCAACGTAATAGTCGCAGCAGCGATAATAATAAACTTGGGTTTATTCATGTTCGTATCGATTTATCCCTTTCGGTTCTGCTTCTTTGGCCAAGGTGAAGCAGATCCGGTTTCTCCTGGGCATATCTCACCACTGCTTGCCGGACTCACCCTGGTAGCCGTCAAGAGAGTTAATGTCAAGAGTTCTCTGAAGATTCCCGAAAGGGTGTCTCCAGCCACGATGCATTCAGATGGTGAATCGCCCCTTGGACCATCCGGTTTAGACTCCGACTCTGCGTAAACGACCCAATGGGGCACCTCCGATGACCGACCTCTCGGAAGGCAAGCTTAATCACTATGAATGCCATGGCTTCCGTCACGACTTGATGCCGTTGATTTTCATGACGCCACGCGTCTTCCTGGTTCGCGACTTGGCGACGGTGGCAGTACTCACACTGACAAGTATATGGAAAAACCTATTTGACGAGCAGTTCGAAAACGTAGGCGCCTCCCAAACACGTCAGGAAGTACGCTCCTACCAGCCTTCCCCGGAAAACTGGGTTTCCTGAAACCCACCTTGACAGATAGATCGCAGCGTAAACGGTTAGAAAAGGTTCTATGCAGAGACGGAAGCGGGGGATCCCATATGTGATTGCAGTCATTGTCAGTCCGAATAGAATGGGAGCCATGTACCCCACCCAAAACTCCTCATTTCCACGATTCTGCCAGATGTAAAGCAAAACAAAAGGCAGGAGAAAGACATACACAAAATGAAGTGAGGGTCGCAGCCGTCCCGCCGCGTTGTACTTCCCGAAAAACTCCCAATCGAACGGCATCAGATAGAAGACATACTTGCGAGCGGTGGTTTCCAGTGCTAGGCCAGGGTCGGCCAGAATTCTTTTCACTGTCGCCTTCTGGTAGAAAACATTTTGCTCGAAAGGATCTTTGATCTTGGCTGCCTCGTCAACCACCTGATCACGAGCCGTCATGCCAAACTGGTTGGGCCCAGGAGGAAACCACGAGGAATACAACCCCATTCCCGTCTTTAAGGTCATCGGAATGAAATGATCAAAAACCTGGTAGTTTCGGATCGTCCAAGGAGCGATGATTAACATCCAACAAGTCACGAAAGCTACAACGTACCAGAGAGTGTGCCGCCAAGGATCATTTCGAAATCCAATTACGATGAGTACAGGCATAAACACTGCCAGCGGAAGCCCATACACCCGCAAGTAGGCCGAGAGGGCGAGGCAAAGGCCGGACAGAAGCAATGATGCAGCACTTCGGGTCTTCACAAACCAAAACCACGCCAGGAACCCAAGCAGATAAAGGAGGGTATGGGGTGCCTCAGAAGCCAGCATGTCTGAGCTTGACACGAGCGCAGGATTGATTGCCAGGAGAGCAAACACGAGCCAGCCAACCCCGACGCCGTACGCCGTGGTGGCCCAAATTGCGCCAACAGAGATTGTGATTCCCTGGTAGAGCCTTTGAACCAAGGGCGCCAGACCCAAGTTTTCACGCTGGACCAAGAGGCTCAGTAACCAAGGGTAGCCCGGAGGAAAATGAAGAGACGTGTAAGGTTCATTGTGAAACAGGTACCCGCCGTCGTACTTGAGGTCTCGAGCGAGAAGTAGATACACCGAATCATCGGAGCCCTTGGGTTGGGTAAAAGGCACAAACCACTGAGTTGCCAGTACCACCAAGAGGGATGCTACTACCTGGATGGCAAGATGGCGACTTCGTCGGGTCGAGTGCAAACCGTGGTCGCGGGCCGCTGGCCCGTTTTTTATAGGTGTGTAAAGGACGGCGATCCCCTTTGGCAGGATGTTGAAAAAGGCCTTACTTTCCCATTAATTAGGTATTATCACTGCGCAGTCCGTCAACCAGGAGGTCCCAGATGCGCGGTGATGCCAGTCAGCAGGCAGCGATGTTCAGCTATCTCTCCCCAGATGCACGGGTCCCAGCCCCGCACCCGCTCCGCTCCATCAAGACAGTGGCGGATCAAGTGTTGCTGACGTTGTCTCCGACGTTCGAGGCCATGTACAGTCGTGTGGGCTGGCCGCAAACTCGACTTCCTTTCTGACGAGCCGAACCCAGCGAGAGAGCGCCGTCTCTCCCATGAAATAATTTTGCACGAGCAACCTGCATGGGTACCTCACGCGTACCGAACGGATTCCTCCAATCAGGCCACCGTTCACCTGAAAATCAGGCGCGAAGATCGTCCAATCGCGCCTTTAGAGCCTCCACCTGTTTCATGACACTGTACTGGTTTCTGGCGCCGACCATTTTGATCGGTATTCCGGCGTACACCTTCCACGGTTCAAACTTGAACCTCGGTGGCACGAAGCTGAGCGCCCCGATCGCCGCTCCTTCAGGGATATTATTGTCCGGCATGACGACCGAATTTGCGCCCACCCCTGTCATCGCTTCTAAGATCACATCTCCCGTGATGGAATGCGCTTTGATCCCGGTCAGCTCCTCAGGCAAGATCGCGATCAAGTCGTTGACGAAATCGTCGCTTGTGCACCAAATCTTCACGCCGGACGACAAGCTGCTATAACTCCCCATTGAAAAGAGGCGATCCACACCACCGGCGATGCTGCACCCCGATGCGATGTGGCAGCATTCAGCGACCTGGATGCGGGTGGAAAAGTAGCAGAAATCATCAACAATCGAAAACGGGCCGATCGAAAAATGTTCAGGATGGCGAACACGAATACTTTTTGAGATGAGCGGCTCTCTCATTTACACTCGGTCGAGCCGGTCAACGTCCGTCGCTGAGGAAGGCCACTCACCGCACGTTGCACCAATTGGCAGACCCGATTCACATCGCCCTCACTCAGCGAAAATCCAGACGGCAGCCAAAGGCCGCGCGATGAGACTCGCTGGCTGTAGGGGAACAGCTCACTGGGCGCCGCATAGGGCTCCTGCGTATTCAACGGGTGCCAAAACCTCCGGTAGCCGATCCCGGCGGCATCAAGTGCTTGGCATACGCGTGCTCGATCGTCAATAAGGACATCATTCCATTGCAACACCGTCCCTTCATCATCCAGCGGGAGCAGTTCGACGCCTTGAAGACCGGACAGGCCTTCCCTGTAAAATCGGTTTATGAGACGGGCATGGTCTAAGCGAGTGTGCAACTGTTCGAGTTGCGCAAGGCCGACCGCGGCTTGCAGATTTGTAAGTTTAAAGTTGTATCCTATAACCGGGTGGAGATCATCCCCACCCGTTCCTCCCTCCCGGCGCCCCTGATCTTTGAGCTCGCGCAACCGATCATGCAGGTCAGCATCATTTGTCACGATCATCCCACCTTGGCCGCAGGACACCGTCTTATTGGCGGAAAACGAGAAGCATCCTGCCTTTCCATAGGTTCCAAGCTTCTGTCCGTGAAAATGTGACCCCAACGCCTCGCATGAATCCGAGATGAGGACCAATCCCCATTTGTCGCACAGTTTGCCCAAGGCACTATAGTCCGCGCCGCGACCGTTCACATCAACCGGGACAATTGCGCGGGTAGCACTGCTGAGGTTTCGCTCTGTTGACAGCACGGAAATGGTCAGAGTCCTGGGATCAATATCCACAAGCTTCACGGCGGCGCCCGCGAGCCTCACGGCGTTGGCCGTCGCAATGAAGGTGAAGTTGGGCACCAGGACTTCGTCACCCGGGCCAATTCCGGCTGCCATGAGCCCCAACGCGATCGCGGCGGTTCCGTTGGACACAGCCACCGCATGCCTGACCCCCAGACGCGCCGCGAAGGCCCGCTCGAACGCCCGTGTGACCTCGCCGTCGTTGAGATAGCCGCTGTCAAATACGGCAGCGACGGCGTCGCGCTCGGCGACACCGAATTGGGGTTCGAACCAAGGGAGCGATGGAGCGGTCATGACACCACCCGAGGGCTGGGCAGGGGCACGATGAACCGCCCCTTAAAGCCACGCTGACGCAATTTCTCGATGATCTCATCGGCAATGTGCCAAGAAAACAGCAGCGCATACTCGGGCTGCTCCGAAAACAGGCGCGCCTCATCGTCCACAGGAATGTCGGTACCAGGCACATACTTGCCCACCTTGTGCGATCCCGAAACCTCCACGATGCACTCGATAATCCCCGAATCGAGACCGACGTAGTTGATGAGTGTGCTGGCTCTCGACGGGGCTCCCACCCCGAACACTCTGTCGCCCCGCTTCTTGACCTGTCCCAGAATACCGTAAAGCTCCAACTTCGAGGCTCTCACCCGCGAAAGAAATTCGACAAAGCCCTCAGGTCTCGCGATCCCGGCTTTCTCCTCTTCAGCAAGCAAGATGGAAACCGACGCATCAATCGGCGGCGGATTCACGGCGGCAAACACACGAATTGAGCCTCCGTGCGTCGGGATGCGCTTGGCGCGGAACACGGTCAAGCCTGTCGACGCCAAGAGACGCTTGAGACTGGTGAGCGAATAATACCGGATATGCTCGTGATAAATCGCATCATACTGGACCCCTTGAACCAGGTCCAACAAGTAGTGCGATTCAGAGACGAAGACTCCGGTACCGCCGATCATCGCCCGGATCCCCTCGATCACACCTCGCACATCATCAATATGGGCGAACACATTCGTCGCGGTGACCAAGCGGGCCGGGCCTTCCGCCTCGACGACTTCACGGCCGACCTCAACGCTAAAGAAGGTCATCCGCGTGCGAATCCCGCGCGCGTTCGCCTTCTCGGCCATCAAGGTCGGCTCTATGCCAAGCACCCGATGGCCGCCGGCGTGGAAATTCGACAGCAAGGTGCCGTCGTTCGAACCGACATCCACAATCAGATCGCGAGGCCCAAGGCCGAACAACAAACGGGCTTCGGCGTACAGCTCCGCGAAGTTCTCCCGAAGGATCCGGGTCGTCCCTGAGGTGTAGGGATACTCTGGCGGGAAAAGGATGTTGGGATCCACGACATGATTGATTTGCACTAACGTGCAATTGCGGCAAATGTAAAGATCTAACGGGAAAGTCGGCATAGGTTGGTGGGGTGCTCCTTGAGGAGGCATCGTATTGACCGGAGGCACATACCCGAGAAACAAAAGATGACTGAGCAGCGACGACATGCAGCCCGAGCAGGTCGCGCGTGTGCCGTATGGGGAACGATTAGTCATGATTGCTCCCTCTGCTTGGCGTACCACTTCACCACTTCACCAATGCCAACTGCCAACGGAATACGCGGTGAGAATCCGAGGGCACGAAGTTTTCTGATGTCAGGGCAACGCCGTAACGTACCGCCAACCACCTCTGGCTCCTCAACGAACCTGAAATTGCAGGGGAAACGGGAGGTGATCAGTTGTGCTAGATATTCAATGGTGATTTCCTCGGGGTTCCCGACATGGTACAGTCCACTCTCCGCACGGTCAATTAAGAGCATCATCGCTAGAATAAAATCATCAATGTGGATGAAGGCTCTCGTGGCTGTTAAAGGTCTGCGGACAAGGAAATCGACGGTGTCAGAAGCATCCCGACTGCTTGCAAGTCTCGCGGCTCGCATCGAAAGTTGCGGGATGACATGCTCGAATCCCATGTCAGGACCATAGACATTGTGCGGACGAAAGATAACAGCGCGTTTTACCAACGGCCTAGCTAAATGGATGGTCAACAACTCCGTGGCAATCTTTTGGCCGGCGTACGAAAAGCGAGGGTTGAACAGGTCGGGGATCATTAGAGGCACAGTTTCATCTGTAGGTACGCGCGATGGGGACTGGTACACCTCCGAACTGGAAGCGACAAAAAGGTCCTCTATTGTATGGGTTCGACAGGCTTCGATGACGCTGAGCATACCGCGGATTCCGATTTCAAGAACCCGGCCAGGCTGGGCATAGAAGAGCTCGGTTCCATTGACGCTTGCCAAATGAAAAATCGTCTTGACGCTCTCCGCTGCACCCACAACGACATCCGGGTTGCTCACATCACCGACCACCAACTCAAGATCACCGGATAACCCTTCAAGACGTCGCATGCTCCCACGGCTACCATCATCGAGCACGCGCACGGGATACTGAGCTGCCAAAAGCGCTTTTACAAGCGCCGAGCCAATGAAACCAGCACCTCCTGTTACAAGAACCCGTCCTTTGGCCATTTACCCTACCGCAGCATGCCCGCCTAGCCCGACATAAGCGACTCCTTCGGGCAGTTCAAAGTCTCCTGGATTGAATAAGTTCCAGCAGTCATAGATAAGTCCCGGCCGCGCCATTGTAGCCGCGAGCGATTCAAGCGGCATCAATTCAAACGCGGGATGATTATTCAGGATTATCACAAGGTGCGCATTGGCAAATGCAGCAGCAAGATCAGGGACGGGATGTAAACCAAATTTTTTAATTTCACTTGTCGAGACCATCATATCAAATCCCAGGAAGGTCGCTCCCGGCAAGTGCCCTCGCATTCGATCCAGAATAGGGCGTGCCATGGTCCCGCGCAGATCATCAGTAGGGGGTCTTCCTTTGAAGGCTATACCCAGCAAACTGACGCACGCATTTTCATTAATACCGCGTTTAGATAGATATCGAGAAACAAATCCGGCAATTTCTTCTGGTTGCGCTTCATTTCGAGATCGACCTGCAAGGGAAATTTTGGGGATAACACCAGTACCAGCCAATGACTCGACCAAAATGTAAGTATCTTTGGAGAGGCATGGCCCTCCAACTGGCCCTGGGAGGGGGAGATTAGTCCGAGGATAGCCAAGCTTTCCAGCACGGATGACCTCCGCAGCCCGAACGCCAGCGCCATCACACATGGCGGCGATCTCATTGGCAAAGGCAAAAATAAGATCGCGTTGTGTATTATCAATCAGCTTGATCATCTCTGCAGTCTCAATCGTAGATACACGCACAACTGTTGGCGTTAAATGCATGAAAAAACGCGTTGCGCGGAGGGCGGCCTCCAGAGAATCACCGGCGACGATCTGAGGCAAGGAATGTAACTCTACCAGGGCCTGTCCCTCGATGGTTCGCTCTGGGCAGAATGCGAGATCATAGGGAACGCCGGCCTTGTCGAGGATTGGTTTGATCACCTGTCGGGTGGTGTGCAGTTTCACCGTGGACCGTAGGATGACAAGGTTCCCAGGCTTGATGCGAGAGGCTATCTCATGGGCGGCATGGCAGATCATATCCAGGCGTACACGTCCGTCATCTCCCAATGGTGTCCCTACCGTGACAATGAAGACATCAGCATCGAAGTCGTGTGGATGCACACCATAGACCTGCAGGTGTCCACGCTCCACCACTCGCTTCAAGCGAGGTGCCAGGCCAGGCTCGTGAAAGAGCGGTTCTCCGGCTCTGGTTGCGGCGATCACCTCCTCTCGGACATCGACGCCGCATACCTCGAACCCCACCTCCGCCAGCACCATAGCAAGCGGCAATCCAACGTATCCAAGGCCGATAACAACTACCTTACCATCTTCTTTAATCATGGGGTTCCTTAGTATCGATGAAAGAGAAGCATCAGCAGGGGTTTCAACATTCTCCAGTGACCTCGTACTAGAGTAATCTTAGTAGGTACTTTACCGGTCGAAGGATACGCTCGGATGACCGGGATTTCCGCTACCCGAAAGCCATAACGACACGCTGCCCAGGAGAGATAATAGGGCAGCTCGTAGAAGCAAAACACGTCGCGAAACGGCGCTACACGGGCATCCAGCAAGAAGCCCCGACTATAAGCACGGAAGCCATTGGTGGTATCTGTGAAACGAAACCGGCAGAGGGCCGAGAACAACGGCGCATGGACGAACTTGATCAGGAGCATGCGACGCAGTGGTGTGTTGATCGCTTGCCCGCCCGGCAGAAACCGCGAGCCCTGAACAAAATCGACGCCTGCGTTGAGTTGTTCGACAAAGCGGACCAGCGCTGATGGATCGTCTTTATCGTTGCCATCCATGAGCACCAGGCCTTGGTATCCAGCCCGAAGGGCATATGCGAAGCCGGTTCGCAAGCTGGAGCTCAATCCCCCAGGCTCTTGGAGACTCACTAGCGCATGTACACCCGCCGCCTTGAGGACATCGGCCTCTGTCGAGCCATCAGTGCTCGGAGCATCAGCGATAACAACATCGCAACTGTCCATAAATTTTGACAATTTCGTCAACTGTCGATACAACCGATCGCCCTCATTGAGAACTCCGATAACGACCACGTAACGATTGCGCTTCGGATTGAGCACCTGGATATCAGCCCGTGGGATCTTCCAGTCAGTATCGTCCACCGTGTGCATCAGATTCCACTCTCCAGGTTCTCGTTGATTGGAGATCAGTCGAAGAAACAACCCAAGTAAGAGGGCTAGATTTAGTGCGTTCCCTTACAATGAGATTTTTACAGAAATGCATGGCGCTTATACACGAGCCACACCGACTTGACAAGAGGGATTTTGCAACAATCCTCGGTTAATTACAGCACTCCAATTCATGGCCCTATAGGAACCACAAGGCTGGAAATGAATATTGCTGACCCAACCTGAGGTGCCGTGCAACGCTGGACGTTCAAGTGGATAACGACGCTCACCACGTCCTAGCAAGTGCCTGCACAGGTCGAATGAGGACCGCCGGCATCGATCTCACAAGGACGTAAGAGAGCGAAGGGCATTCCTTCGCGGGGTGGACAGAGCGTGAGGCGGCAAATGCCCTCAGTCCTAGAGGCCCAGCGTATGGTATACTTTTGCCTCTTAACCCCTCGGAGGAGTCTCATCAGCGTTCTCGCGTGACATCCAAAGTGACGGTATGAAATCCAGAATTCATGTTCTCCATCTCATAGAGTCGCTCGGGCGTGGAGGAGCTGAAGGGCTTCTCTACACGAACCTTTCCAAGATTAACCGCGCAAGGTTCGACGGTATCGTCTGCCATCTCTATGACCGAGATTTGCATTGGCGCCAGCCCATCCTGGAGTTGGGATATCCCATCTATTCCTTGGGCATGACCTCGCTTGCGGATGGAGTGTGGGGTTTCCTCCGCCTCCGGTCACTGTTGAAGCGAGAGCCTGTGGACTTGATTCATACCCACCTCTACGGAGCGAATCTGCTCGGACGCAGCGCGGGCGTCTTGATGGGCATCCCGGTCATTAGTTCGGTCCACAGCGTAGAATTCGTGCCGGTTCTCTCGCAGGTGTATGATGGGATTTCATCCACCAAGTTGCGGATTCTTCATTTTCTCGACCGACTTTCGCGTTGGGTGGCCGATCCGGAATTTTTGGCTGTATCACGATATGCGCAAGAGTCGGCCGTTCAGTATCTGGCCATCGATCCTGACCGGATCCGAGTCATCTATAATGCTATTGATCCGGGAATGTTTGAACCAACGGGGGGCGACAGCTCGTACCTGCGAAGCGATCTTGGGATCGGGGCACAAGCACCAGTCGTTCTTTGCGTGTCCCGCTTCCACCCTGAGAAGGGGATCAGGTACCTCATTGAAGCGGTCCCTTCATTGGCGAGACGCTTTCCAGACGTTTGCGTCCTCTCAGTTGGCGGTGGGAGGCTGGAAGCGATTAGCGCTCATCGTGCCCTCGCCGAACGTCTTGGTGTAGCTTCCCGAGTCCGGTTTCTTGGCGTCCAAGCAGATGTTCGACCGTACCTTCAGCTCTGCGATGTCTTCGTCCTTCCCTCGCTGACCGAAGGGCTGGGGTTATCCTTGGTTGAAGCCATGGCAACGGAGCGGGCTTGCGTCGCAACTCGAGTGGCCGCTATCCCCGAAGTTGTCGCCGACGGCCGGTCAGGTCTTTTGGTAGAGCCAGCGGACCCGCCAGCCCTTGCAGAAGCGATTGCGAGCCTGCTCGAGGACCATGACCTTCGAGCCAAAATGGGCGCTGCGGGCCGCCGCATCGTGCTTGAACGATTCAATATAAACCGGAACATCCATCAACTCGAAACCCTTTATGAACAGGTAAGCAGAAAGAGTAAAGCGCATCCAAACTGAGAGATGTTACCTGGCAAGGCCGATCTCGCTCGTCCTCCGCATGGCGGCGTAGAGGCCACCGCGCTGCAAAAGTGACTCATGCTGCCCGCTTTCGACCACCTTTCCTCCACTCACCACGTAGATCCGATCCGCATGCCGCACTGTCGAAAGCCGGTGTGCAATAACAAGCATCGTTAACCGACCCCGCAAGCGCTCAAGCCCCTCGAGGAGCGATTTTTCAGATTCCACGTCAAGAGCGCTCGTCGCCTCATCCAAAATCAGCACGCGTGGTTCCCGGATCAGTACCCGCGCGAGGGCAATTCGCTGCCGCTGACCTCCAGAGAGTGTAACGCCACGCTCTCCGACCAAAGTTTCGTAACCTTTCGGCAACTCTCGGATAAATCGTTCAGCGCCGACCAGAGCTACAATTTCTCTCAAGAGATCTTCTGGGCAGCCCGGCCGCAGAAGACAGAGGTTGTCTCGAATCGTGCCGCTCAACAAGAAGCCATCCTGCGATACAACTCCAAGTTGTCGTCGCCAATGAGACATCGATACTTGACGGAGATCAACACCATCCACGAGGATCTGCCCCTCATTGGGAGCGTAGAAGCCGCACAACAGATCGACCAACGTGGATTTTCCGGCCCCCGATGGGCCGATGATCGCGGTCATAGAGCCCCACGCTATTCCCAGATCCACCCCTGCCAGTGCCTGTTCCCGACCGGGATATGAGAAATGAACGCCACGTACCTCAATCCGGTCGCTGAACCTAACCGGACACTGACTAGATGTGGGCCTGTCCTCTGCGACCGCAGCCTCGATTTTAGCAAGCTCGATGGAAATCTTCTGCATGGCCGGCCAGGCTTGCTGCATCTGGACCCACGTACCCGCGGATGACGAAAAACTCGGCAGCAACCGGACCGTAGCGGCGACGGCTAAGCCAAGAGCGGGAAGAATAGAAGCCTCGCCTATCCGTGGCACAACCACCAGCATCATGATAACGAGCCCGCATAGGAAAACCACTTCGATGATGAGCCGAGGAGAAGAAGCCACTACATTGGCCTTCAAAAGCATCTCCCGCATCTTGTCGAGTCGGCCGACCGCACGGCTTTCAGCTTCGGCTTCCAAATTAAAGAGCCGAAGCAGCTTAAGTGCGCTTAACATCTCAGTGAGGAAGGTATACCCATCGGTAAAGGCCTCCGACCGTTGCGTACCGACTTTGCGGGAGTAGCGAGAGATTACACTGACTGCCACCATGGCAGCCGCCGCTACCACGGTGAGCCCCAAGGTAACCACTGGCGAAATGTAGAGCAATGCCACATACACTGTTAAGATAGAGAAGACATTCTGGGCGAGCACGCCGCCTGCACTGATGCCGAAACCGACAACTGCAGGCTCATCCATGATGACCTGGAGCATGGCGCCCTGTTGCTTATCCAGGCGGCTCAACGGCGCGTGGAGGAAGTCCCAGACAAATCTCCTTTGCCAATCGTGCATCATGCGGAGCGCCAGGGAGCACGACACATAGTTGGCCCAAAGAGCGAGCAGGCTCTTCGTAATGTAGACCAAGCCGATAATAATAAAAAACAGTCGCGGGTTGGCCATCGCATACTCATAAATGGGCGCAAGCAAGGAAGGCTTTGTCCCATCGCTGTGTGAGCCCAGAAAAAGATTAAGCAACGCGGAAAGGAGTAGCAGCCCCAGTGCTTCCGAAAGCCCAGCGACCACAATCAGGGAGAGAAGACCCAGGAACCGCCCTCGATAAGGCCTAAGAAGGCCCAGCGGAGCCTTCCAGAATGTGTTCAACGCCTGGGAGGTCATGAGTCTGGCACCAGACTCTTCCCAATGATCGGCACGAAGGAGTCAGGGCTTTCCCCGGATCCCAGGTATTCAACCAAGTCTGCTACGCGTTGAGTGGAGCGCCCATCGGGAGCGACCAAAAACTCCTCGATATATTTCCGTCGAATCTTCAGAAGGGTTTGACGCGCACCTTCATCACGAGTCAGCACGAACAGGGCCTTCCGAAGCTCGGCGCTATCCCTAACTCGCCAGCAAGCATCCTTGATGTCCCAGGCAGGATGGTTCAGGTTGATATGATGGCTAACAGAAGCCACCGTGCACGGGAATTCATCGTGTTCAATCGCGATGGCGGGACGGCCCATGACAATCGCGTCGGCCAAAGACATGCTTGCCACGTGCATCACCGCGACATGGCATGCATCCAGGAGTTCGGGTGTGCTGTACTCGGCTTCCCCAACAATTCTGAATGCGGTCTTTGGCAGGCCGGCACTCAGCACCGCCTGGCAGAACTCCCGTTCCTCGCACGATGGATGAAGCTTGTAGACCAGAAAGGCATCATCTGGCAAAGCATCCACGAGCATTTTCAGGCTCTTCCGGTGAATCGCGTGGCCGACGAGGTTGTTGCCCCACCAAGCAAAGGCAAGGACGAAGTAGGGTCTCTCGACCGGCGGACTTAGATCGGGGAGATTTCTTCTTTCACCACTAGAATTAGCGGAGCGCAAAAGCATGCTGTCGTATGGAGGGTGGCCGGTAGCGATCAGCCCCTCCTGCTTGATTCCGTATCGATCTACCCTATTCGCCTCTGCACAGGCTGGGCCCGTCACAGCGCATGCCGTTGCTGCAAAGATCCAGGATGAATGCGCGGGACCCTGAAACCCATGGGCCATAAGTAGCGAAGGTATTCCAAGCGATCTGGCGGCACCTTGAAGGGCGAGACTCATTGTCTCAGGGCCAAATGATATCACCGCATCAGGACGGAGAAATTCAAGCACACGGCGGTGGCGGTGTATTTGGGTCTTCGCAGCCGCCCAGCTCGTGCTCAAAGCAACAGCAATCCATGGTCGCGATACCGAACTCTCTCTCAGCAAGACATCGCTTATCACCCAGCGGGGCTTCAGGAGATCGTCTTGCACCAGTGCCCGGCCACCCACCGCTACATCGGCAAAGGCAGCCGCATTTATAAGTGGCCTGGTAAGCGGATTGTAGTAAAACACGGGGACCCACCAACCACGCGATTCCAATTCTGACAAAACTGGCTGAAACAGATCCATGTAGCGTTGGTTCAGAACAAAGAAAGCAGCCGTTTTCCGCTTTCCCAGCATCCGCGCCAAAACGTGGGGTTGAGAGCGCCGGCGAGTTGCGCGTTGATGCATCCGCATCGCCATGCTGCGGAGCCACCAATTTGCAGCCAATTTCTCCTGAACTCGCCGGAGATAAGGCAAAGCTCCCGGAATCCTGTGTACCCGGACGGAACCAACCTCTGCCCTCATACCACCAGCATGCTCAAACGCATCTCGCAAATATGGGTCATCCGCCACCACATCGACAGCTAGATCAACCATTCGCTTCCCTGTTTCCATAACGGACTGAGCCAAAAATGCTTTAGCCATCGCGGGGTGCCACAGTCTCGCCTCTAGTCCATATGATAGAATCGCCCGCTCTATGGGAGAGAGAGGCCGCCCATCCAGCGTCTGGGACATCGTAACTGCGTGGGCCCAGCGGGCCAGCTTCGCTTCAGTTGAATAT
>ORMF010147931.1_pt1 | contig 22984 bp, 18 predicted proteins | sample 1779871 | NCBI WGS metagenome assembly ORMF01 (sample SAMEA104232316, study PRJEB22302) | groundwater metagenome | biome: forest; feature: aquifer; material: groundwater | place: USA | collected 2011-08-07 | depth 5.4 m | reverse complement strand
TGTCCGAAAGAGGGCATGGTTCAAAACCGGGTAACAAACATGTGTGTGTGTGGAGTGTCGGTGCATTGTGGCCTAGTCGCCCAATTTCTTCGTCGCAAAGGGTTATCAATCCAATGGTTGCGGAAAGGAACCACGACTGTGCCGACTAGGCCAAGTGGCACAGTCAGGTGCGTAGTCGCTTGGCACCCGCAACCGTTCGTTTTTGAACCACGCCCCGAAAGAGAAAGACTATCGCCGCCTAATCCCTTTCAGAATTGGTGGTTGCGCTACGAGCAGTGCAGGGTCGGGCGCCAGAAAGGGCCGAATTGAGTGAGAAACGAGGCCATTGCTTCGAAACGCGTGTACAAGGCACAGCGTTGCGGTGTCTCAGAGGGTTGACACTTTCTTCAACAACTCAACGGTTTGACACCTCTAATGGGTTTTGGTGGGGAAGAAGCCAGGTAGCTATCTGCCCAGCGAGCAAGAACGAGCAAACTCCAAAGGACGTTTCCATGCCGCCCGATGCCTGACAGGTGGGATCGATAGAGATTTCGGATCACGGCCTGGTTGATCAATCCGGCGAGGTTGGAATCGTGTTGCAGCACAGTTTCTTCGAACATTTCGCGGAGCGGGCCACGGAGCCAGGCATCAATGGGGATTTCGAAACCCTGTTTACGCCGCCAGACCACCGATTCGGGCAGTTGCGTATGGTAGGCCTGTTTGAATATCCACTTCGTTTCGCCATTGTGGACTTTCCAGCGGGAGGGGATGTGGGCTGCCATTTCAAGCAGCTCATGGTCCAGCAGCGGCGGCCTGACTTCCAACCCGTTGGCCATGCTTGCTCGGTCTACTTTCACCAGAAAATCATCGGGCAGGAGCATGTCCACGTCCGCCGCGATCATGCCGGCCAAGGGATCGTTGGGCGCCGCCGCAAAAGCCGCCTGCATCAAGTGCTTGGGATCGCGACCATTCAGTTGCCAAGCGACCTCGGGGGCCAGCAGCTGGCGGCGTAGCGGTGGACGACAAAGAGACAACGTGTTGGCATACGCCGCCGCGGGATCGAGCGACAGATTGGTCAGCAAGGTCCGAGCCCGCAGAGGACGCGGCAGCCAATCGGTTTTGGGCCAAATGCCGGCGAGCGGCGCCAGCGCAAAGCGGCGAAACCAGCGCGGCAGCCAGCTGCGTACGAACGCCTCTTTCAGATCATGGGCGTAGCGGGCGTAACCGCCAAACGCTTCATCGCCGCCGTCGCCCGACAATACAACTTTGACGCTTCGGCTCGCCAGGCGCGAAACGAGAAACGTTGGAATTGCCGAAGAGTCCGCAAAAGGCTCGTCGTAGTGATGGGTCAACTCATCGAGCAGACTGATCGCATCCGGCGTGACAATTTCCTCCACGTGTTGCGTAGCGAACTGCTTGGCAACCTGACGCGCATAAGGCAGCTCGCTGAACGACTCCTCGGCAAAACCGATCGAGAACGTCTGTAATTGTCCGGCAGTGCGCCCAGCGCTACTCGCTACCATGACGCTGGAATCCATTCCACCGCTGAGAAAGGCGCCCACGGGCACGTCCGCGATCAGGTGGAGCCGCACCGTTTCGTCGATTTTGGCTCGAATCGCCTCTTGCCATTCGTCCACGGTCAGCCGATGATCGGGCTGCATGCGCAGCTGCCAATAGCGTTGCGGGACGCGTTGAAGCTGGTCCGCACGGACCGTCAAGACATGAGCTGGAGGGAGCTTTTCGATCCTCTGAAAAATGGTCGTCGCGCCGGGTACCACGCCAAACGTCAGATAATCTTCCAAACCGGCCGGGTTCAGCACGCGTTCGACGCCCGGATACGCGAGGATTGCCTTGAGCTCAGAGCCGAACAGCAGTTTCTCGGCATCGCGGTAGATGTAAAGTGGTTTGATGCCCACGCGATCGCGGGCCAACATCAGCCGGCGCTTGGGGCGGTCCCAAAGCGCGAATGCGAACATCCCCCGCAACCGCTCGACCAACCGCTCGCCCTCTTCTTCGTACAAATGAACGAGCACTTCGGTATCGCTGCGCGTTCGGAAGCGGTGTCCCTTGGTTTCCAGCTGACCACGTAATTCTTGAAAGTTGTAGATTTCGCCGTTGAAAATGACCTGGATCGATTCATCCTCGTTCCCGATCGGCTGATCGCCGCCGGCCAAATCGATGATGGACAAGCGTCGGTGCACCAAACCGATGCCCGGCTCTGCCAGAAATCCCTCCGCGTCAGGGCCGCGGTGAGCAATGCTGTCTCCCATGTTCCGGAGGACGCCCGGCTCGATCGGGCGCTTCGGATCGGCGAAAAAGACCCCGGCAATGCCACACATGGTTAAGCCTTCGATCGTTCAACAGGATTGCTTCGGCTGCAACAACGCCAACGTCATCGCGAATGCTGCGCGAGCGGCAAAGAAATCGTGAGCCACAGATGAAACACAGATCAGACACAGATTTGAAGACAGAAGGCCAAGCCGTCTTTGCATTTCAATCTGTGTTCGATCTGTGTTCAATCTGTGGCTAGATCCTGCCTTTCATGTGGTTGCGGCTCGCCCACCGCCGGCGATCCATTCCTATAGCGAACCACTTTCGCGGGAACGCCGACCGCAATCGCAAAATCCGGAATGGGCTTCGTTACAACAGAGCCTGCGCCGATAACGCAGTGGGCGCCGACATCTGCCATCACCACCGCGCGATCGCCGATCCAGGAATCCCGCCCAATGGTGATGCGCGGCCACACTCCCGGCTGTTCGCGGATGGGGATGTCGAGCCGCTCGATCCCGTGCTGGGCCGATCCATTCATGATCGACACTTGGGACCCCAGGAGCACGTCGTCTTCGAGGGTCACATCGCCCAAGCAACAGTAGAGTCCGACGTAAACCTTGCGGCCCACCGACGAGGTTGGATGTGAGAAGACCGTTCCGAAGCTAATCCACGAGCCAGCAGCGCACCGCGGAAGAACTAGCCGATAAAACGCGCGGCGCAGATACGCTCCACACAGCCCTGGTATCAGGCTAAATGCTTGCGACCAGCCAGGGAATGCTCTCGCGGACCCGCAGAGACAGCTGCAGGCCAAGTAGCTCAAATAAGCGGGCAGGACGAGCAGATAGGCCACTCCCCCCAATACCGCTTTCGAGTATTCCTTGATGGCTGTCATCGATAAGTCTCAGTGAATAGCGGAGGGGGAGCAACGTTCATGCCATGCCTAGACTCCAATCCAGTCAGAAGTGCGAATTCTGCTATCGATTATCATAAACTCTTGTGGCAATGGTGGTTAAGGATTTCTTAATGCGTCGCGGACAAGCCGATCCAACCTGTCAACTAGGATTGACAGAAGAAATGACTGCCGTATAGTTCGACATCGACGGGATGCCAAAAACCCTTTGCCGGGATCAATCGTCACAATTGGAATAGAACGCCTTCACAGCACTTGGTTGGATTTGACAACCGAATTGTTTTGACCTAGCTTTATGGACGAACACGAAGAACGTAGCGCTGTTAGCCAACTCAACTCGCTTCTATCCCGTCTGGCGAGTGAGAGTTGTGTCTTCCCGACCCACGGCTAATCACGTTCTTTTTGAGCCCTGTACCGCTTTTACAATCAATAGTGTATTTTTGTTCACGCAACAATGGATTGTTACGGTCTCGCGATCTCGTGCCCCCCATCGTGTCGATATTCTCCGAATAGTGACACGTTACTCCCGGCTCGCGTGGCGCGTTGACGATTCCCAGATCGCTGCTGGTTTACCCAGTTCAGCACAGTTGCGTGACAGAGAGGAAAAAGGATACTCCTATGGCTTGGATGAATTACCTGCGCACTCTGCTTGGAAAGACAAATCGCGAGAATCGCAAAAAAAAACCACGCAAACGGATCGCTTTGTTCGTCGAGTCGCTCGAAACCCGCGAAGTTCCCGCCAGCCGACTAGCTCTGGATTTTGGTCCGATCTCGGCACCCGTCAAACCAGGGTTCACTGGGGCATCCAATCCCGTTTACCAGCCTCTGCGCGCTTACGGTTTCACTGGGTCGAGTCAAATGAACGTTGTGGATCGCGGCCCCTCCGATGCTCTCACGCGCGATTTCGTTGCCGCACATGACCAGTTCTTCGCCGCCGATTTGTCCAATGGTTGGTATCAGGTAACCACCTACTTTGGCGACCCTGCCGCTCCCAGGAACGGCGTCTTGATTTTCTCCGAACGGAGACTGGTCGCTATTGCCCCGCCGACGGCCACAGGCCAGGTCACTGTTCAACAGTTTACAGTCCAACTCACGGATGGTCGTCTGAACATGGCTTTCATCAGCCTGGGCGAGGCCAAAGCCCGATTCGCTCTCGATGGACTGATCATCGCCCCCTTGACGGTAACGGCGAATGCAGGCGCCAACCTGACAATCAATGAGGGACAACTCGCCCAGTTCAACGGCCAAGCTTCTGGCGTCCCGACGCTTTCCTATCAATGGAATTTCGGAGACGGCTCATCGGCCTCCGGCACGCTACAGCCGTCCAAGACCTATTTGGATCAAGGCACTTACACAGTCACCTTGACCGTGACTGATGGAGTGGGGCAAAAGACCCAAGACACTGCCGTCGTCACCGTCAAAAATGTGGCCCCAACAGCGACATTCTCCAACGGTGGACCGGTCGGCCAAGGCGGTACAGGATCAGTCTCGTTTACCAATCCGTACGACCCTTCGGCCACCGATGTGGCCGCCGGCTTCCGCTACAGCTACGACTTCAACAACGACGGCACCTTTGAAATCGTGGACAGCAGCTCCGCCTCCGCCACCGTGCCCGCCTCCTACTTGAACAGCGCCGGCACCAAGGTCGTCGCCGGCCGCATCAAAGATAAGGACGGCGGCTTCACCAATTACACAACTTCCATCACTGTCTTCGCCAACAATCCGCCGACCGCCACCTTCAGCAACGGCGGCGCCGTCAATGAAGGCAGCACCGGAACCGTTTCATTCACCAATGCGTCAGGCGGCAGCGGTGCCTACAAGTACAGTTTCGACTTCAACAACGACGGGGCCTTCGAAGTGACCGACAGCACGAACGCCTCGGCCACTGTCCCTGCTTTTTATCTCGCCGATGGCCCGGCCAACCGCACGGTGCGAGGTCGCATCAACGACCAGGCGGGCGCCTACAACGCCTACACGACCACGATCACGATCAACAACGTGCCGCCGTCGGTCACGCTGGCGGCTAATTTCGCGGAAACGACCGGGACAGCCATTGTGTTCGCCGCCTCGGTCAGCGACGCCAGTTCGGTAGACACGGCCGCCGGATTCAGCTACCTGTGGAACTTTGGTGACGGCAGCACCAGTACCGACATTCGTCCCAGTCACACCTACGCGACGATCGGCGCCTACACCCTCACGCTGACGGTCAAGGACAAGGACAACGCCAGCACGACCAAGACCGCTCAGGTCGCCATTGCTCAGCCGGCGCCGGTTGGCGAGTTCATTATCACGCCCTACGACAAGATCCCCAACTTTGGCGCAAACCCCACGATCGTCAGTGCCCTCAGTGGCAATTGGTCCAGCCCTGCCACTTGGTCTCTAGGCCGCGTCCCCGTTGCTGGCGACATCGTCTCCATTTTGAACGGCACGACGGTGACCTTTGATGTGGTCAGCGATGCCGCCCTGAAAACGGTCGCCATCCAGGCCGCCGGGCATTTGGTTTTCCGCACCGACGTGAACACGCGCTTAACAGTAATCAATTTCTTGGTAATGGCAGGCGGTGAATTGCAGATTGGAACCGTGACGAACCCGGTGGCGGCAAATGTGAAGGCGGAGATTCTCTTTCCCGACGTTCCGCTGGACCTCCAGAACGACCCCGAACAATACGGCAACGGCCTGATCGGTTTGGGAACCGTCACAATCCACGGCGCGGTCAAGAACCAGACCTTCGGCCGCCTCGCCGCCGAGCCGCTCGCGGGTGACACGACCCTGATTCTCTCCCAGCCGGTATCTGGTTGGCAGGCCGGTGACCGGCTTCTCCTGCCGGACACCCGGCAGTTGAACTATAATGAGCACGGGGCCAACTTCGTCCCACAATGGGAGGAACTAAACCTGACCAGTGTTTCGGCTGACGGGCGAGTTTTGACCTTGAGCCAGCCCCTCCGATTCAACCATAAGGGCGCGCGCAATGGGGATGGCGTGCTTGAATTCCTGCCTCACGTTGCCAACCTGTCCCGCAACGTCTTAATTCACTCCCAAAACCCCAGCGGAACGCGTGGCCACGTCTTGATGACCTACCGTGCCCAAGTCGATATCAGGTACGCCCAACTGGAGAACACCGGCCGCACCACCATCGACCCATTGGACAACACTACTTTCAATCCTGACGGCACGGTCCAGCATGTCGGCGAGAACGAAACTTGGCGCTACATGGGGCTGCACATGCACCACCTCATCGGGCCGGCGTCGCCAAATCCGACCGGTTCTCAATACACCCTGATCGGTAACACGGTCGATGATACTCTGGATACAACAAAGATCAAATGGGGCATCGCCATCCACGATAGCCACTACGGACTCATCAAAGACAATATCGTCTATAATGTCGCCGGTGCCGGAATCGCCACCGAAGATGGGAATGAGAGTTATAATGTCCTTGACCATAACTTCGTTATGCGCATTACGGGCACGGGCGAAAGAGCCGACGCCCGGGGGGATGGAGAAATAGGTTTTGAGGGCTCAGGGTTCTGGTTCCGCGGACCAAACAACTACGTCAGAGACAATGTCGCTACGGACGCGACCTTTTATGGCTACACAATCTATATCCGGAACGTTTTCAACAGCCGTGTCCCCAAATTCCAAGGCGCTGACCCCTCAGTCGACGGCCAGTACGTGGTGACCGATATGATCGCCACCCCTTTGCGGGGGTTCGCAGGCAACGAGATCTACGGCGCCACCCCGTCTGGCCTGACCATTTGGTGGCTTGGCACGTTCTCCGACTCGCCTCGCGACAACGTGGGGCAAAGTGTCATCCAAGGTTTCAGGGTCTGGCATATCTGGCAGCAAGGCCTGTTCATGTACCAGAGCAACAACCTGACCTTTGATGGCCTGGTGATCAGGGGTGATAACCAGATCATGGCCACCGGCAACGGCCCGACGGGAGTTGACTTCGCCGATTATTACACGAAGGACTTGACCATCACGAATTCAGATATTCAAGGCATGCGTTGGGGAATCATTCCCTCGACCTACTCGGCAGGCACACAGTTGATTGAAAATACCCGTCTGCGGAACTATTCCAACATTTACATCATGACTTTGTGGACTTCCGGCTACCGCAGCGACTATCTCCCTTCCAGAAGGATCGTCATCCGCAACGTCGTGTTCGACGTCCCCAACGTGCCGCCGGGTGTGTACCCCGACGCCCAGGCGGCCATCGCCATGGCCTATAGCACGGACCCGATTAGGAACCTCACTCAAAGCGATAAGGTGTTTGTCTATGACTACAATCAAGTAGCTGGCGACAACTTCCAAGTCTACTACACGCAACAGCGCGCTGACTTCATTATCCCGCAGACTCTTCTCAACGCCGACGGCAGCCCAAAGCTGTCTGGGGCCCCCGTGTCGGGCCTGACCAATCAGCAGGCCTGGGACCTATACCGACTTGCGATCGCCGGGGCAGTCGCGCCTCCAACGGCAATAACGAGGCAAGGTATTCAAGGCCTCGTTAACCCGTTGTGATGCCAGCGTAGAAGTAAGAACGAATTGGCTAAGCCTCCGGAGCATCCAGGTCGCGAAGCCGGCTAGCACGGTTCCCACCAAAAGAGTCTCGACGATACCCAAATTGGCCATTCGGGCTAGCCCGAGAAAGATCGGGCCGTGGACTAGGAAGAACTCGTAGGTGGCCTGACTCGCGAGGGCAAAGGCACGCGAACTCTTGCCGAACGGCAGGCTCCCGACTAAGAGGGCGACAACGGCCGCAAAACAATACCAAAACTCCGGCCGGTACAAAGCGGTCGCGCAAGCGGCTGCGGCCACGCAACAAATTGCAAGTCGCTGCCTAGGCGCGACGACGATGACGGCGCCGGCAAGGAAGGAGATCGTGTGGCGCAGGAAATGCCGGTCTAGCGGAAGCAACAGGATGGCTGCAATCACGACTAGCGGGAGCAGGGATATGTGCCACCGGAGAACTACGGCAATCGCGTAGCAGACGAGAATGAGCGAAATGAACCAGGTGTGCGTGCCCAACAAGTTGGTTGAGTGGGTAAAATAACCGGTACCTGCAATCTGCGAGAGGATCTGATCCAAAGCGACCGGTTTGTAGTGGACTACGGCGTTGGCAGCGAGCATTCCAAGCAGGGACAGCCAGTACGGTACGTAGATCTTTTGCAGCCGCCGCCATAACCAGGTGACCGTTGACTTATCCGTCCCCCGCAGCGCGAAAAAACCACTCAGCCCGCAGAAGACACTAACCCCAGTTTGGCCGAGGTCTAATCCCCAGAAAACATCGTTCGTCTCGATGCCGGAGAGGCTGACCAGGTGCTGGATCGCGACGAATCCCATCGCCGTGATCCGCACCGCATCATACCCGCGCAAGTTCGCTGTCATTGAGCAAGCACCAAATTCCCGCGGATGGCTCTTTCGTGAACCTCTCGATAGAGAGCGAGTGTTTCCCGAGCGCATTGATCCCAGTTGAATTTGCGCGCCTGATCTCGGCCGCGCTCAATAAGTCGCTGATGCAGGTCCCCTTGGGTCAACACGGATCGCATCGCGCACGCAAGCGCCTCGATATCATCTGGTTCAACGAGCAGCGCAGCCTCGCCGACTCCTTCGCGAATGGAACTGGTATCGGTAGCGATCACCGGCACGCCGTACGCCATGGCCTCAAGGGTAACCAGGGTGAAGCCTTCATACAGCGTGGGCAGGACGAACAAGTCGGCCATTTTGTACAGCAAGGGCAATTGCGAGGCGTCCACGTAACCGGTGATGAGGACGTCGGCGGCGATGCCGAGCTCTTGAACCAGCCGGTCAATTTCACTCGCCGCGGTGTCGCGGTGTCCCGCAAGCACAAGGCGATGAGGCAGGGTCATTTCTTTCTTAAGCCGGGCAAAGCTGCGCAGAAGGAAAGGGACGTTCTTGCGCGGCTGGAGGCTTCCAACAAAGAGGATGTACTTGTCCGGCAGTTTGAGGCTTTTCTTCAGCTCCTCCGTCCGGGAATATTGAATCTGATCCTCAGGGACCACGTGGCCGCCGCCGTAAATCACGCGAATCCGAGCGGGCGCCACGCCGAGCTCTTCGACGTCCCGTTTGGAGTTTTCCGACAGGGCAATGACGGTGTTCGCCCACTGCAAGGCATGTTTGGTCCAGGTTTGCAACATGGCGTTTTCGCCGGCTTCGTGGACCTGCATGCGAAAATAAGCCAAATCGTGAATCGTCACGATGGATTTCTCCGGATCGAAGGACGGCGCGAAATGGTTCGGCCCGTGAAAAACGTCCACGCTGTCTTTGCGAAGGACCCGAGGCAGGTACCATTTCCACCAAAGGGAAGGGTGATTCGTTACCCAGTGGACGGGGAATCGGATTGGGCGAGCGCGGAAGTTGGGTTTATTCGGAAGGCAAGGGAACGGTTTTCCGTTGCCGAAAAGATTGCTTTGATAATAGAGCAAATACTCATTGCGATCATCAATCTGAGCGAGGGCGTTGACGAGATTTCGCACGTGCAAGCCGATCCCGGTGGGTTGATCCACCTTGGCCACGTCAACGTAAATGCCGATTCTCATTGCTCACCTAATTTGTTTTGTTGACAACGACCATTCCAAGAAAAATGGCTATAACGATTGCCACAGGGCCTTGAGTCCGCTTTGCAGGTTGTGCTCCGCCTGCCATCCCAATTCGCGGCGCGTCCGTTCGACATCACAGAGCAGGTGCATCCGGTCTGACGGACGGACCCGGTCGGCGGCCACCAAGGATTTCAACGGTCGCCCACTCAACGTTGCCAGTTCTTCAAGCATTTCTTCAACCGAGTACTCTTGGCCAGTGCCCACATTGTAAACGCGGAAGGAATGTTCGCTCGTGGCGGCAATGGTCAACAGGGCTCGAGCGACATCCGTGACGTAAATGTAGTCTCGTTTGGGCTTGACGTTGCCGAGGGCAATACTGTCCTTGCCTTGGGCGATCTGATTCAGGATTTCCGGAAGTACGTGCGGGTTGGTTTCATGGGGGCCAATGACGTTGAAGAGGCGGGCCGCGGCGCAGCGCGTCTTGACTCCTTGCTGGGCGAAAAGCTCCAGCTGCTTTTCATTGATCCATTTGGTCAGGCCATAAATGTCGGTCGGGCCGATGGGGCTGTCTTCCGTGTTGGCTTCGTCGCGAATCGGGTACACGGCCGCCGAGGAAGCAATGACCAGTCCGGTCGGCGGTGCCAACCGCAAGGCCTCGAACAGGTTCTGGGTGCCCACGACATTGACTTCAAGCGTCTCGGCGGGGTGCGCATTGCAGTAGGGGATGAAGTGCAGCGCTGCCAAGTGAACAACAATGTCGGGTCGGGTGTCTCGAACCACTTGGCCGACTGTCGCCCCTTTGGTGAGGTCGGTCTCGTGCAGCGTCAGTCGGGGTGAAGCGGGAACGTATTCTCTTCGGCCGTTTTTGAAATTATCCAACACCACGACCTGCGTGGAATGCGTCTGATCCAACAGGATACGTACGACCCAGGACCCCACGAAACCGGCGCCGCCGGTCACGAGGACGGTTTTTCCTTCAAGGTTCACTTGTGATTCTCCCCAGAATGATGCAAGGAACTACGGACGTTCAACACAGTGCGACAGTCTCGAATCGGTCGCGCGGGGGCTTTGCTTGGTTGGCGACGTTGATCCCGCCTGGCCACACGCAAAAAGCAGCTTGGCTTGATTGCTGAGGGCGCCCCAATCAAAGTGTTCGAGCACCCACTGGCGTGCGGCCAGGCCCATTCGGACAAGTCCCTCTCGGTCCGACAGCATCGCCGTAACAGCATGCGCCAACTCGTGGGGCCGTTCACACGGCACCACGCGGCCCGTTTCGGGAATCCTCATGGTTTCCGCCGTCCCTCCCGAGGCGCCCGCGATTACCGCCTTGGCACAGGCCTGGGCTTCCAGAAGCACCATGCCAAACCCTTCAATGTCCTGGCCTACTTGACGATTGGCGAGAACGAACAAATCGCATTGTTGGTAACAGCGAACCAGATCTGCGTCCTCGATCTCACCCAAAAACTGGACGTGGTCCCCCAAGCCTTCTCTCGCCACCAAGGCCTCCAGCGCGGCTCGTTCGTCTCCTTCGCCGACGATGGCGTACAAAACGTCGGGAATCGTCTTGCGCACTTCCTTAAGCGCCAAGATCATCTGGTCGTGTCCCTTGCGCTTTTGCAGCCGGCCAACCGTCAGCACCACAGGACGGTCGTTCCACCCCAGTCGTGCCCGAATGCCGAGATCTTTTCTCCCCGGACAAAATCGCTCGGTATCCACTCCAGGGTGCAACAGGCGAATGCGCCGCGGGGATAACCTCCATTCCCGCCGCAGCAGATTTTCGGTGTTTCGGCTATTGGCAATGACGAAGCGTGCGCCTCTCAACACGCGGCGAACCAGCCAGCTCAGTTCCCGACTGCTGGTGGCGTAGTTCATCTCCTCGCCATGAGCATAACAGACATACGGGATTCCACACCAGAACTTGAGAGCAAGAGCCATCAGGCCTTCGGGCAAACACCGGCCGCAGTGGACCACCCCAATCCGTTTCTCCTCGACCACCCAGAGCAGTATCCGCACCGATCGGCAGTAGCCGCTAAATCCTGCTAGGCTGCGCAAGCCCCATTCTTTTAGCGAAAGTGGAATGCGGACGACGGAAAGATCATGGCTTCGGTCAAATTCCAATTGGCGGGAATGTTCACCCGCGGCGATGACGATCTCCTCGCGGGGCATGCGCCGATAGATTTCCCAAAACCAACGGCCACTTCCCCCCGTTTGGGGAGGGAAAATCTCGCTGACCAATAATATTCTCATAAGGACTGGCAGCCAGTACCAAGGGTGGAGGTTGCTATTTCTCTAGCAAAAGCACGGGTTGACTGAGAGTTTGAACATTTCTGGTGGTGCTTTCGTATCTGAAAGGCAATGGAGTTAAACTCAACTTCCCGCGTCAAACAAAACATGGTAAAAAGGAATCCTTTGATCAATCGCCCAGGAATGACAGTCTCCAATCTCGTGAGAAATGAGGGCTGGGGCCAACCATTTAATTGCTAGAAAATGGAACTAGCCTTCGGGAGGCACAATCATGCAGAGCCCATTCGCGCTCAATGTCAAACAGAATACATAAAAAGAAAAGTTCTAGTTACAATAGGTCAGCCAGAAATACTCGTTACTGGCGTCGTTATCGCAAGCCCTTTGGGAAAGGTTTCTTCAGTAAGCAACAATAGCCCAGGGCATACCTCATTTTATACCATTGCCACGCACTTCGCATTCCCGGGATTCTCCCGACAACTCCATTAAGTTTTACGCTATTCAGCAACCTCCAGATCCCACAGTGGGAAAAGATTTCATAAATCCTGTCCTCATCAAGCAGGGTGAGCCCTTCATTCTTGGCGATTTTAATCAAATCACGGCGTGCAATCCAGTTTTCAACGGGTTGTTGTTGCTCTCGCGGCACGATCTTACAGAAGTGCGGGTACAACTCTTTCGGAGGGGTCGTTAAAATCAAATAGCCGCCACGCCTCAGGAGTTGGGTGGCGAATCGCAAAAACGCGGCATGGCTTTCGACATGCTCAAAGACATCAACCGAAACAATTACGTCGAAAGATTCTTTTAGACCTCGCGCCAATAAGGTCGAAGCATCCCCCAAAATAATCTCGGCACCAGGGAAAAAGCCTTGAGCCAACTCGACCGCCGATGCAACGGGCTCCACGCTCGTGACCTGGCCCCATTCTTCCAAAAAGGGGCGCAACCATCCCCGGCCACATCCCAAATCGAGGAGTCGAAGCTTTCTCGGCTTCGAATCCTCCTTGGGACCATATACTCTTTTCAGAAACTCGGTTACAACTTGCAGACGCTGTTTTTCCAATCCGTTGGGGTGAGGGCTAAAGTAATTGGGTGATCTCCAGAGATCCTTGTAGAATTCGTTAGCAAGCACTTCTTTAGTTGGTGCGTCGAACATTTTTAGCCACCTCAGGCATTTGAGTCAGAGAGTGTGATGCCAATAATATGCAAATAGTTCAATAAAATAGGCTCGGCCAGTCAAGAACACAGAAAAAAGAGCCTGCCTTCTTACCTAAAAGCAAATAGACAAGGAGGCCCAATCATGACCTGTTGGCAACGAAAACCAATATCAGAAAGAATTCTGCTACATTCATTGATTGTTGCCGGTGGGTGGATTTCAATTTTCATTGACTTTACCTGCTGTGCCCAATCAAGGCAACCCTTGAATATCTCTGCTTCAGCTCCTTCAATATCCATCTTGAGGAAATCCACTCTTGTGATCCCGTAGCGTCGAAAGAGGCTGTTGATGGTGATAGCGGGACATAGCCTTCGAATCGAATCAGCTTCTCGCGACCCGGTTGAAATTCGGAAGCCCTGATCCTCCTCGCCCACATAGTTTACACTTCCATCTTTGGACCAGATGGCGGCGTGCAGCAACTCGCATCGGGAGCCGAAGACAGCTAGATTTCTCCGGGCAAGAGAGGCGTTTGCCCCGTCCATTTCCACTGCGATCACGCGGCTGCCGTTATTTAGTGCCGCAAGATGGGCAGCCGTGTAACCCACATTGGCCCCCAAGTCGACGATGCAGGAGCCAGGAGGGAGGGGCGATAGTGGAAGGTGATACTTCTCGTAAAAAGTGTCCCACAGAACCCATGGATCTGACGTGCCAGGTCGACAGAGAAGAGGCCTGCCTTCCAGTTCCCTTACGCGAATGGTTAAGGGTTCCGGTTTCCGTTGTAGTTCGAGCAGAGCGCGCGAATACCTCAACGTGTCCTGCCACGACGAGAAGACACTCGGATATAGGGCGCATCTGCGCAAAAATCCATGCCACACATAGGTCCTGTAGTAGCGCAGACGCCACCCGATGGCGGAGTGAACGGCTCCTGGAATGAGTCGCATATTCTGAACCACCTGACCTAGTCGGATGCGCCACGTGTCAAATAGATTCGGGCAACCTAACCCGCTCAATCTGGCCTTTACGTGAGACCTGAGAGATCAGGTCCAAGTATTCATTCCAAAGAAGGTCTGCTAGATCGCGAATATCGAAAGAGGATTCACAGCGCCGGCGGGCACCGGCACGGCTTGCGCTCAAGTTGATGCGGTCACCCAGCCAGCGTTCAATCGCCGCGGAAAGCTCGTCCACTCGGTCTTGAGCGACAATCTCACCCCCCCCGGGGAGTACCTGCTCGTCAACCGAACCACTGGGATATCCCACTACCGGGCAGCCACACGCAAGGGCCTCGAGGATGCTTATGCTGCAGGCCTCGGTCTTGCTAGTGTTGACAACGAGATCCAGAGCGTTGTAGAGTCCGCGGAGTTCCTGGAGGTGACCAAGATACAGAAACCGCTCTCCCAACTTGGATCTGGCTTCCTGAAGCAGGCGGGCAGCATATTGCTCTGTTCCCTTGACCGAGGCGCCAGCGATAACAACTTTGAACCCAGTTGTCCGCACACGGGATGCTGCCTCGACCAAGTGTTCCAGCTGCTTGCCCGGACGAAGAGCACAACCGACCCCAATAAGGATCTCAGATCCTACTCCCAAATCACTTCGGAACCGTTCACGGAGCGCTTGGTCTGGCACGAAAGATCGCAGATCCAGGCCGTTATAGAGTAATCGCCAATCCGACTCGCGGACAATGCCAACGACGGATGGCCGGCAGGCCTCCATACTGCCTCGACTGATGAAGAACAGCCTCCGAGGCTGCCGACCTTTTCCAAACGCCCATTCGGAAAACGGCCGGTCCAGCCGACAATGGACACTTGCTACGACTGGAATTCCACACCAACGTGAAAGGTAGGAAGCGATTGGATACACGTCGTGTTCGTTAGAGTGGATCAGCTGGATCTTATGGCTTCGAACGACGCATCGCAGTCGATAAAGCGATCGCAAGAAGGCCCAGGGGGCGGTCATTCTGGGCCAGGCCATCGATACCTGGTAGGCCGGGATTCCTTCCTGTTCCACCCAGGAGTGGAATGCGCCACAGCGGTCCGAAACGACGACCGGACGAAGACCCCGGGCTCGCAACGTACGAAACCACCCCTCCGTGGGAACCGTTGTGCTCGCCCGGTTGGGATTGCCAGTGAGGTAAAGGACATTGATGCTATCAGTCATGTTTCCGCAGCAACAGCCTCAGTAGAGGCGGGCTGTGCTAGTCCCTATGCGAACGGATCAGAAGTCAGCTTGCTCATGCGGGTCAGCAGCCGCCCACTGCGAAGCCACCAGGAAAGGGCCGCGACTGGAGTGCGGTAGTACCCCGTTCCGATAAAAGTCCGTCGGAGAGACATCGAACCGGGTGGCGGGCGATACTTCGTCGACAAGCGATCCTTCGTGCGGAATCGAAGCGCGCACCGAAACCCGGTACTGGCCGGGCGCGAGCGGCAAATTGGCGATCCGACATCGGATGCTTTGGGGACCAGGAATTCGCATTGGACCGGCTTCTGAGAGAAATGTTGACAACGTGAAGAGAGGCACGCCAAGGGAGTCCTCAATTGCTACCCAGAGATTGAGTTCCTGGTTAGTCTCCCGCGGTTCCACGTCTAACTCCACGGTCATCGCCTCGCCGCAACGAAACTGATCCGTGGGAAGCGCGGTTCCATTCAGCAAACGCACAGTTTTCAGGACTGGTACTGAGCGAGTGGTGCGATTCGGGTGGATCGTGAGGTCCGCTTGCCCCATGTGTGGGGTTGTCGAAGAATTGAGATAATACTCGACACCTGCTTCATCGGACCCGATGAAAGCGAGTCTGCCTCGCTCCAGAACGGCAACGCGGTCACAGAGATTCAGGATCGATGCCATGTGATGACTGACGAAAAGCACAGTGCGCCCCGCGCTGCTGATTTCCCCCACTTTTCCCAGACACTTCTTTTGGAAGCCAGCATCGCCCACGGCAAGCACTTCGTCTACGACCAGGATTTCGCAATCCAGATGGGAGGCCACCGCAAATGCCAGGCGAACATACATGCCGCTCGAGTATCGCTTTACTGGCGTATCGAGGAACTGCTCAATCTCCGCGAACGCGACGATATCATCGAACTTGCGCGCAATCTCGCGTCTGCTCATGCCGAGGATAACACCGCTCAGGTAGATGTTCTCTCGACCGCTCAGTTCGTGATGAAACCCAGTGCCAATTTCAAGCAGACTTCCGACGCGCCCCCGAAAACAAACTCGGCCGCTGGTCGGCTCGGAAACTCGGCTCAGAATCTTCAAAAGGGTCGACTTGCCTGCCCCGTTCTTTCCGATGATGCCTAAAACTTCACCCTGCCGCACTTCCAAGGTGATGTCGTCCAGCGCCCAGATGCTCTCGCTGCCACATCCGCTGGCCTTGGCCGCGCTCTCAATCCGCCGAGACCTCCTTTGAAAACTGTGCAAAGGCACCGCGAGAAAGTCCGTGATCGCCTCCCGCATTGTGCGGTAGCCGGTGTTTTGGCCCGAACCGAGCCGGTAGAGCTTGGACAGATTCTGCACGTCTATGGCGGGTTTCATGTTATCTCTGGTTCCGACGTTCCGAAAACTGGTCCCGCGATCTCATGAGCTTCGGCCGCGAACATTCTCAGCCGACTCAAGCGCCGGAGGAATCCCGCTGCTCGACAAAAGGAGGTTCTCTCTGGAGGATCTCAACCACACTAAGCTCATATGCACGCAGCAGACTTGGTACCCAGAGGCAGGCGAGTCTTCCCATGTGTTTATAGCCAAATAGCAAGACATGGAAGTTAATTAAGGCATTCCAAATCGATACAAGATTGACCATCTTGCAGTTTTGTTGCAGGTCTGGTGCATAAGCCTGGGACAAGGACTTCGTACATCGCTCAACAAAGCGCCTGCGTTTGCCGGTCGTTTTGGCGACGACATGAAGGTCGTGCCAAACGCGCACAAAATCCTCAAGCATGCACGCAGGCCTGGTATCGCCAAAGTCGAATACCACAACTTCCCCGTTGGGCCGGACTCCGAGGTTCATGAGGGTGAAATCGCCATGTAGGTGCCCAATGGGGCCTCTGGGCCAGCTGGCGTGGTCGTGAAGGCACACGAGAAGGTAGGCATGCACGTCGCGTAACAATGAAAGGAACCGGCTCCGGGTATCCGGTAGATTCTCCAGTGCCTCGCACTTCTCGAGCGCGCGTTCAATGGTATCCTGGACGATCGTGGCCCATTCAATCCCCTCGATACTGGCGGCATTGTGAAACGCGCGAAGCCAAAGACCCAGGCGCTCCCCAAATTGCTCCGGCGTCAGACAACTGGCTTGTCGCTTGAACGGCAACCAGGAGGATTGGTTCCATAACCAGGTGAATGCCTTTTGATACTGCTCGACGTATTCTGTAACGAGCATATTCCTGTCTTCAAGGAAGGCCACGAGACGGAGAGGGACTATGCCCTTAATCTGGTTCGTCGCTTGGGCCGCCGTTCTGAGGAGGTGTGCTTCGTTACCTAGCCCTTTCGCATCAGTCTTATAGTGGGCGTGGAGGGTTTTGTCTCCAACCCGGATGGCTAAAGTTCCGGTGGTGGCGCTCAAACCATCTCCATGCTTGCTCAAGATCGTGACTGCAGTTTCATCAGTGGAATCCTGAAACATTTGAGCCCCCAGGGATGGAGTTGCAAAGACGGGCATGGCGGCACTCCGGCAGCCTAGCGCTTGCGCCCCACCACGACGGGCCGGAAGTAGCGCTGCGGCCAAATGCGCTTCCACGGCCGATCCCACGGGTGATCGACGGTTACGTTGGGGAAGCCATTCTCGCTAAATACTCGACGCATGTAGGCGGGCGTGGCTCGCGTGCCTAGAGCGACACGGTGATCATTTGTGTTGCACTGGACCAAGACGGTGTCGCTGATGGAGGCGATGTGACGAGCCACCCGTGCGATCGTTTCTTCCGGGAGGTAGTATAAGCAGTTCAACGCGAGCACCATGTCGAACCGGCCGAGGTCCAGCTCAGGGAGTTGTCCCAAATCACACTCGACATAGCGCACGTTGTAGGTTGTATTGCAGCGCCACTCGAGAACCGCTTTCACGAACTCGACCTGGTCTCGCCAGCCATGCCAACCCGTCGAGCAATCTCCGGGAGTGTCTCCCTCGCGGTCGACGCCAACCACTTCCGCGGCACCGAGCCGTGCCAAATGAATAGCGATAATACCGGAATTACATCCGAGATCCAACACTCTTTTACCTTGAATGTCGGGAAGGTTGCGACGAACGATGTAATCGAATTTGGGCACACCCATGTGGTGCCAGTCCTCGGGAGCATCGGGCCACGAGTCAGGTCTCGCAACGATGCCGTTGCCGAAGTTTACGTGGGTAAACCATCGGAACCGAGGAATATGGCTGCGAATCAAATCATCGGAAAAAGGCTGCCCCCGCCAATCCGCGCCCTGGTCGGGCTTCGCCAAACAAGTTGCATTCATCTTTCAAACACTCCTTCTTTTCATATTGTCATTTCGGCTATGCAACAATCATGAGCACACTGCTCCCTGCGAAGACTCGCTTTCCGAAGCACTTAGGTTAACCGGCGCGAGGTTGTCATCGGTTGTGCTGGCCCATGATTGTGTTGCAGTGTTTACGTCAGAAGGCGACAGCTTGAGCAGCGCCGCACCCAACATTGCGACATAATACGGTGTTTCCAAGCCTTCGATGGTGACAAATTGGGCCGTGACTACGAAGCCGGCAATGGAACTGATAACCATGGCTGCTGCATAGCGTTGCGCTGGCTCGAACCCCGAATGTCGTCCTCGTGCAACGGACCAAAGTCGCGTGGAGGTTAGAGCATAGAAGAGGATTAGATACGCAACGGCCGGGATTCCCGCCTCGGCGGCGACCTGCAGCCAGGTGGTGTGCGCTTCCTTTCCGGGGGACCAACCGTACTCATGAGCTATCAGGCGCCAGTTGAACGGACCTACACCGAGCCAAGGTCTGCGCGCGATGCTATCCAAACAATCTGCCCAAAGATCGAGGCGGCTTTGAGCCGACTCGTCGCGCTCCTCATTGCTGGCGAAGGTAGTCGAGAATCGCTGGCGCACCTCGGGTCCTGCCAGCTTGAACATCAGCAATATCGCAGCCAAGAATATCGCAAGATGCAGGGGCTTCTTGGGAATGAAGAAGAAGGCGGTTAATCCAATAGCGAACAAGCCGAGAACCCCGCCGCGCGAGAAGCTGAAGAGCACAACATGACCCATTAGTGCAACACACAAGAATGCGAGCGAGCGGGACCACCAAGCCTTGGCGCTGAACCCGAGAAAAAAGGCGACGGGGAGGCCAGCAAGCATCGAAATCGCCATGCTGCCTCCCCCGAAGCCGGCAATCTCGCCAGCCTGGACGATATTGAAGCCCTCGTAGTAGGTCCGGTTGCATTCGAAGGCCAGATAGCCGTAACTGAGGACGATGACCCAGATTACTTGGTATAGCCTGCGGACCGAATCAATGGTTGTGATTCCTACGAGAAATGGTAGGACAATTTTTGTGAGTTCTTCGACGAAACTGAAGGCCAGCCCCTGATCCTGGGCGTTCAAGGCGCTCAAGACGGACCACCCCCAATACCCGAGCAGCGTGAGCACAATGCCGCGTGCCCGCCTGAATTCCCAGCTACCGCAGCCATGCACTATCCAGCCGCTGATGAGAGCAAGTGCCACGATGCGACTGTAATTCCCTTGAGGAACAGCCCAATACCAGAGCACATCCGGCTTGAGAATCGCGAAGCCAATGTAGATCAGAAGACCGATGAACGGATTAAAGAGCGCGACGAAGGCCCCACCGTAGGTCAGTATGTAGGTGAAAATTAATGCTTTCATCGTTGTCGGGGTCTATGTCGGTTGAACGAAACCTACGGTAGTTGTCGGTTCCTCATCTCCCCTAATCCGGTGGTGACGGTTAGTCGGAGCGTGAGGGTTTACGGCCGTCCTGTTGGCTTTTGGTGGGCGTCGTGCTTGCAAGTTGGATACAAATCCCCAAGGGAACGGGCGACCGGCTGTATGACGTTTGCCGGTTGTAGGATCCGGTTTCGTTCAACGGCCCGCTATCCCGCCGCGGAGTTGGCGTGCTGGACCAGGTCTGCGGCGCTGCCCGCGGCGGGCTAGCGTTCGGCAGCTTTGAAGGACGTCATGGCATCGCAGCGACTTTTCATTGCGACTCTCGCTGGCGAGGCCGCGGCAGCAACCGCAAACCGGTTCCTCTCGTGGCGCAATGCAACGCCCGCAGACGGTGCTGTGGCCGTTGATCGCTTTTGTGCGGCGCTTCGAGACAACGGGACTTCACTGCCAGTGGTGTACTTCAGCGCGTGGATTGACCGCTGGCTTATGGGCGATCAGGTACCTGGGCCTGGAACGGTTGAAGGTCGGCGCTTTCAGGCCACATGCTTTTCGCGCGAGGAGGCCGTCATTTGGGCTAGCCGCTGCGGCAGCCAGTATCAGGAACAAGAGTGGCTGGCAGCCCGCCTTCGGGAAGCCGCATTAGCGTGGAAAAGCTTAACGGATCGTGCCGTTGTCGTGGTTGTTCGCGAAGTATTCGACGGTTCAACGATAGACGAAGAGGTTCAGGCGTCCCTTGCCGTCCTGCCCGCATGGCTGTCGGGCGGGGGAGGCCCCGAAAAAGGAATCTGAAACGGTGACATTCTGGATATCCGGGCCGAACCAGGGCGGTCAAGTTGACGGGCCGCCATTACGTGCAACCGAGTCATGGCGTCCAACCGGGCGGCCCGCAACTTACCTTTTTCGTTAGCCGGCAGAGGTGGAGTCATGACCAAACGCTACACGAAGAAGATCGTCTGTTTGGCCAATTCTCGCAAGCCGCCCTCGGGTCGCTGCGTCGCAGGACGCGAAGTAACCGGGAAGGGCTTCGGCGATTGGATTCGGCCTGTCAGCGCGCGCCCGACCCAGGAAATCTCGCTTGAAGAGCGACGGTATGAGGACGGCCGGGATCCGAGGTTGCTCGACATCATCGCCATCGAGATGAAAAGTCCCCAGCCCCAGCACCATCAGCAGGAGAACCACCTGATCGATGCCGATTGTTACTGGGTGAAGCAAGGTGCGATAAGTTGGCAAGACCTGCAAGGGGCCGTCGAAGATCCGGCCGGCCCCCTTTGGCTCAACGGACAGTCGAGCTACAATGGAGAGAACGACCGCGTGCTCGAAGGCAGCGTTGATGGCTTGTCCCGATCCCTGTATCTTGTCCGTCCCGAACAACTAAGACTTGTCGTGGCATCGGAGGGCGGGGACTTCGGGCCACCGCGCCGCCGGGTGCGGGCCCGATTCAACCTATGCGGCTATTCCTACTGTATTGTAGCCACGGACCCATCAACGGAGAGTGATTTCCTCGCAAGAAACAATGGCGAATATCAAGTGCCCGAAGCCCTCCTCTGTGTCAGTCTCGGCGAGGTCTTTCACGGCTACGCGTACAAGTTAGCCGCTGCCGTATTTACGCCGCATTGAGCAGGTGCCTGAACAATGCCCGAAGTAGTCTACACGATTGGACACTCGAACCACTCAACAGAGAGGTTTATCAAGTTACTAATTGCGCATAAAATCACTGCTGTCGCGGACGTTCGCTCGCATCCCCACAGCCGGTTCAACCCACACTTTAACCGGGAGACATTACGTGCCGACCTGAAAAACGCAGAATTGGCCTATGTCTTCTTAGGACGGGAACTCGGTGCCCGCCCGGAAGACCCAGGCTGTTATGTCGATGGGAGTGTGCAGTATGACCGCTTAGCCCGGACGCCGCTCTTTCAGGAGGGGCTCGTGCGCCTTGCCCAAGGTGCCAGTCGCTATCGGATTGCATTGATGTGCGCCGAAAAGGATCCATTGACCTGCCACCGCACCATTTTGGTGTGCCGACACCTTGCGGCTCAAGGGATCGGGGCGCAGCATATTCTGGAAGACGGTCGAATCGAAAGTCATGACGCAGCGCTTTCCCGGCTACTGGCCGAACTTGGATTGGCCGAAAGTGATCTGTTCCGAAACCGCGACGAAGTGATCCTTGATGCGTATGACCAACGTGGCAAGCAGATCGCGTACAGCCTGCATGTCTCGGCCGAAGAAGTTGCTGGGAGGTCGCAAGGATGAAAGTGTTCACGATCGGATTTACCAAGTCATCAGCCGAGTCGTTCTTTGATCGCCTCCAGAAGGCAGGCGTAAAGAAAGTCGTGGATGTCCGCCTGAACAATGTTTCGCAGCTTGCAGGGTTTGCCAAGATGGGCGACCTTCGTTATTTTCTGCGAGCGATCTGCGGAATCGGTTATGTACATCAACCCGAGTTCGCGCCCACGCAGGAAATGCTTGATGCCTACAAGAAGGAACGGGGTGACTGGACTGAGTATGAGAGACGGTTTCTCGAACTGATGGCAAATCGCCACATCGAGGAAGTTGTCGCGCGCGACGCTCTTGATGGCGCTTGCCTACTCTGTAGTGAGGACAAGCCGCACCACTGCCACCGCAGGTTGGTAGTGGAATACCTAAAGGAAACGTGGGGAGATCTTGAGGTTTCACATCTTTGAAGGCAACCGATGTTTGGCCATCAACAATGCCGGCTAACCCGTCTATGGCCAGGAAAGTCAAGGGGCGGACGCTGAGCGGGGACGAGAATTCTAGAATTTTCTTCCGGTCGTTTTTCTCAGGACGATTTCCGGGGTCTGCGGTCTGGCTGCGTCGGCATGTTTCATGGTTCGTGGTTGCAGCATTGGGGTGTCATCTCAGAGTAAGCAGGCGCGGGCTGCACCAAACACGTCTTCAGGGTCTGCCGATTTGGAACGCGTTACGCGGCTGCCGCGACACCACGGGAAGGAACTGTACTACAGTAGTGCGCAGCGCATCGTTTTGTCGCGTTTTTGTCGCGTTTTTCGTTTTGTTCCTTGAGAG